>JAEEGH010030767.1_pt1 | contig 10416 bp, 9 predicted proteins | sample 9134181 | NCBI WGS metagenome assembly JAEEGH01 (sample SAMN16246544, study PRJNA631951) | gut metagenome | biome: gut microbiome; feature: rumen; material: DP-attached | host: Bos | place: Iran: Karaj | collected 2018-10 | reverse complement strand
CGCCGCAGGCGGCCCCGCCTACAAGGGGCTGAAGGATACGTGCCCTACTGTTGGAGGACGTTGAGGATTTCCGCGACAAGTCGGCCGGAGACGAGGAGGCTTTCCGCGGATATCTTGTCGAGCGTGTCGTTCGGCGTGTGCCACCAGTCGTTAAGCCCTGGCGCGCTGCCGAAGTCGAAATCGATCAGGTCGATGGCGGGATAGCCAAGGTCGAGGAACGCCGAATGGTCGTCCTTCACCACGATGTCGTTCTTGTAGACGATCTTCTTTTCCGCGCCGATGCGCTTGGCGGCGGCGAGCGCGATGTCCTTCAGGACTGGAGCCGTGTTTGCCGGAAGGGTGATGTTGAGGTTCTTGTCGCCAAGCATGTCGACGCATATCGCCGCCTTGACTTGGCGTTGGCGCGCGCGGAACGTTTCGGCCAGGCGGCGCGAGCCCTGGAACCCGTCGTCGGGGCCGTATGCCTTGCGGCACTCCTCGCCGTCGGTCCAGACGAGGGCGATGTTCTCGGGCTGGCGGCCGGCGCGCCGGAGCGCAGCCGTCATGGCGACTAGGAGGCCAGAGGTGGAAGCTCCGTCGTTCGCGCCTTGAAAGCCATCGCCGATGCCGGGCATGGTGTCGAAGTGCGACATGACGACGATCCAGGCGGCATTTGTCTTTGTGCCCGGGAATTCGACCGTCACGTTGGCGAACGTCCGTTCGCCGTCAGGTGTGGGCGCGCGGAACTTGTCGAGCGTCGCGTCCGCGCCTGTGCGGCTCACGCGGTCAAGTATCCATTCCGCCGCCAGACGTCCGCGCACCGTTCCAGCGTCGCGCGGCGTGCAGCGTTCGACCAGGTTCGAGGCCGCGGCAAGCGCGACATGCGCATCGGCCTCGGTGAACTCTATAGGATTGGCCTGTAGTTGGAAAGAGACGAGGAAAAGTGAAAGGTGAAGGGTGAAGGGTGAAAGGTAGCGGAGAGCGCGAGACAACAGACGCGAGACGTAGGAAAGCACAGGGGATGATTCTACGAATTCGCTATCCCCCTGCAACAACCTTTCACCTTTCACCTTTCGCCTTTCACCATCTTAGTCCATCTTCACGCCAATCATGGCCAGTATGCGGTCAAGGTCGTCGTTGTCGATGAAGTCGATCTCGAGGAGGCCCTTGGTGTGCTTGCCGTTGGCGTGGGTCATTCCGCTAGTGAGGCGGACTGCGCAGCCGAGCACCTTGTGGATCTCCTCGGCGAGCTGGCGGACGTAGCTTTCAGGGATGTCGGGAACGCCGGGCTTGCGCTCGACGACCGGGGCGTGGAGCTTGGCGATGCGGCGCTCCAGCTCGCGGACGGTGAGTCCGCCCTCGGGCTCGCCGGTACGCGGGTTCGGGGTAGGGGCGCACTCGCGGGCGAAGCGGCGGATTTCGGCGGGGTTGTCGAGCGAGAGCAGCACCTTCGCGTGGCCGGTGGAGATGGCCTTCTTGCGCAGGAGGTCCTGCACGTCGTCCGGCAGCTCCAGCAGGCGCAGCGAGTGGGCCACGGTCGCGCGGTTCTTGCCGACGCGGTCGGCGACCTCGGCCTGCGTGAGGTTGAACGAGGAGACGAGCGTGCGATAGCCTTCTGCCTCTTCTACGGGGTTCAGGTCGTCGCGCTGGGCGTTCTCGGTGATGGTCATCGTGGCGGCCGTGGCGTCGTTCACGTTCTTAAGCGTAACGGGGACGAGCTTGATGCCGGCGAGGAGGGCGGCGCGCAGGCGGCGCTCGCCGCAGATGAGCTCCAGCTTGCCGTCGTCGCGGCGGCGGCATGTGAGCGGCTGGATGATGCCGTTCGTGCGCAGCGAGTCGGCCAGTTCCTGCAGCGACTCTGCCGAGAATTCCGAGCGCGGCTGGTACGGGCTGCGCTCAATGTCCACGGCGGGGACCTGGAGGACGCGCTCCGTCTCGGCTACAGCCGGTGCGGCGGGGGCGGCAGGTGGCTGTGTCGTCGTGGCGAACGGGTTGCCCACGCGGTCCGGCTGGGCCGGAGGCTTGGGCGGCACGATGAGCGCGTCTAGTCCGCGGCCCATGCGGCCGAGGCCGCCGGTCTTATGCTGCGACTTCAGCGCGGCGCGCGTAGGCGGCTTGGCGCCTGACGCCTTCTTGAGGAACGGGTTGGACGGCTTCTTCGCGCTCATGGATACATCCCTGGTTGGTTGAGGCCGGTGTTTTCCGGGAGGCCAAACATTACGTTCATGTTCTGGAGGGCCTGGCCTGCCTGGCCCTTCATGAGGTTGTCGATGATGGAGACGATGCGGAGCTTGCGCGTCCGCGCGTCGACGGAGACCACGATGTCGCAGAAGTTCGTGCCGCGCACGCTCATCGTGCCGACGGCCGCAGTGGAGGGGAGGACGCGCACGAAGCCGCTATCCGCGTAGAACTTCCGGTAGATGTCAAGCACGTCCGCCTCGGTGACGTCCTGCGTGAGGTCTCCGTAGAGCGTGGAGAGGATGCCGCGCGAGATGGGCAGCACCTGGGCCGTGAAGACGACCGTAACGTCTTGTCCCGCCTGAAGGCCGAGCTCGCGCTCGACCTCGCACACGTGCTGGTGGCCGCTCAGGCGGTAGGCGTTGATCTGCTCGCAGCGCTCCGGGTAGTGGAACTGCGGCTTCGCCTTCTTGCCCGCGCCGGAGACGCCGCTCTTGCAGTCGCATACGAGACCGTGCGGGTTGACGAGGTGCGCCTTGAGCGCGGGTGCCAGGCCGAGGATGCAGCTTGTCGCGAAGCAACCGGGGTTGCCGACAAGGTTTGCGCGCGCGATTTCGTCGCGATGCAGCTCGGGCATGCCGTAGACGTTCGTGCCGAGCAGCTCGGGGGAGAGGTGCTGCGGATCCTTGCCGAGGCGCGTGGCGTAGTCCTGGTACGCGGCGAGCGTGGTGAAGCGGAAGTCGCCGGAGTAGTCGATCACCTTCGCGCCCTTGGCGAGCTCCGCCTTCGCGTCGGCCATGCCCACGCGGTCCGGCGTGGAGAAGAACACCACGTCGTACGCGCCCTGCACGGCGGGGTCGTCCGCCGCATGTATGGGCATGTCGCAGAATCCCGCGAGGTGCGGGTAGACGTCCGAGATGCGCTTGCCTGCGTCCTCGCGCGCGACGAGCGCGGATATCTCGGCGCACGGATGCCTCAACAGCAGGTCGATGATGCCCAAGCCGCCGTAGCCCGTGGCGCCGACCACCTTTGCTTTAATCTTCTTGTTCATAGGAGGCCAATATTGTACCACAATTTTCCGCTTGCGCACGGTGGGGGTCTCGTTGTATAATTGCGGCATGAGAATTTGCCACAGATATACCCTGGCCATGGCAGCGTCGGCCGCGTTCGCGTGCGCCGCTTTTCTCGGTGCGCGCGCCGATGGCGCAGCCGAGGCCGATTCCGCCGACGCCGCGGCCAAGGAGGAGCTTCGCTTCATAAACGCGCTCGTCGACGCGGGCATGCCGGACATCGCGGAGCCGGTCATCGCCGCCGCCAAGAAGAAGTGGCCGCAGATCGGCCCCAAGCTGAAGGTGCTCGAGCTTCAGGGCGACCTCCGTCTCGGAAAGTTCGAGGACGTGCAGAAGGTCATCGACGGCATCAAGGACAAGAAGGGCAGCGAATACTGGGCGCTGCGCCTCGCAATGGCGGACGCCTACTACGCGCGCAGCATGATGCCCGAGTGCCGCAAGATATACAACGAGTTCTTCACCGCCGTGCCGAAGCCCGGCCCGGATCTCATCGACTGCTACGTGAACAGCGGCTTCAAGTGGGCGCAGATGTGCGTGAACGAGCGTCAGTTCGACGAGGCCGCGAAGATGTACGACGGCCTGCTGGCGCGTCCTCTGGACGAGTACACGTGGTGCGTCCTGGCGTCGGAGCAGGTGGAGCTGCTGCTGCGTCTGGCGTCCGAGGCGTCTGATCCCAAGCAGGCGAAGAAGCGCGCCGACTATCTGGCGCGGGCCAGCAAGTACGTGGAGGAGCTGCTCTGGAAGCGCGAGACCCAGACTCTCTACTACGGCAAGGCCATCGCGTTCAAGGCGCACATCACGATGCTGAAGGGCGACCTGGAGGGCGCGCAGAGCCTCGTGCTCGACTACCTGCCCGACCTCGCGAACATCCACAAGGCGATCCTCGAGCAGGATCCAGACGGCAGGGAGGGCTACATCAAGGCCAGCCCGATGCCGGAGTGCCGCTACCTGCTGGCGTCGGTGCTCTGGAAGGCCGTGCAGGACGAGGCGAAGAAGCCGAAGCCCGACGAGGACATGATCAAGGACTCGCTCTTCGGCGCGCGCAAGGGCGGCAAGCGCAACGGGGCGGGCGCGTACAACCACGCGATCAACGTCTTCGTGAAGTACCCCGAGTCGAAGTGGGCGGCCAGCGCCGGCGAGCTCGCGGAGTCGATCTCCCAGTTCGTGAAGGCGCGCTACAAGAAGGACATCAAGACGAACATCTCCAAGGACCAGATGAAGAAGGTCCGCCGCCTGCAGTTCGAGAACGCGGACGAGGACTTCCGGAGCAACAACTTCGCGGCGGCCGTGAAGTCGTACGGCGACATCCTGGCGCAATTCCCGGAGACGGACGAGTCCGTCGGCGCGGTGGCGAACCTCGCGGAGAGCTGGCTCAACCTTTGGCAGAACGAGAAGGACGCGAAGAAGAAGCAGGACAACCGGATGTCCGCGGACGCCGTGGAGGGCTATCTCGCCGAGCGCTTCTCCGGCCTGAAGCCGGAGTTCATCCGCCCCGCCGGCGACGCCGTGCTCCGGCTCGCGGCCAAAGAGCGCGACATGGGGGCGCTCGCGCGCTCGCAGCAGATGTACGACGCCTACTTCGACAACTATCCCACCCACTACAACGCCGCCCAGACGGCGCTGACGCTGGGCGCACGCGCCTTCAAGGCGGAGGACTGGGAAGCCGCCATCCGCTACTACGGGCGCATCGCGACGCAGTACACGAACTCCACGCACTACGCAAGCGCGCTGAGCTACCTGGCCACGTGCAACGGGAAGCTCGGCAACGTCGAGGCCCAGGAGGAGTGGCTGCGGAAGTTCGTGCAGGTGACGAAGAAGCCCATGGAGCGCACAAGCGCGCAGCTGAGCCTGGCGCTGATGCAGCAGAAGCGCGGCTTTGCGGCGTTCGTGGAAGCGGCTGAGACGAACGAGACGGATCGAGTGGCGATCCAGCGCAGCGCGACGATAGCCGTGATCAAGGCCATCAAGGACTTCAAGTCCGTTGCCGAGAGCGTCACGAAGATGCTTGAGGACAAGTCTCTCGACAAGGAGACGCGCGAGAAGCTTCTCGTGCAGCGCGAGCAGGCGCTCTTCCTCGAGGGCGAGAGCTGGCAGCGGCTGCAGATGCCCGTCGGCAAGATGACGCTCCAGCATTTCCGCGCGTTCGCCGTCAAGGCGTACGAGGAGTACCTCAAGTACTATCCGAAGGGCAAGTACGGGTCTGTGGCGCTGGTGAAGATCGGCACCATCTGGACCGCCGAGCAGAACATGGAGAAGTCGCAGGACGCGTTCGCGCGCCTGCAGCGGGACTTCCCCGACTCCGACGAGGCCAAGAACTCCGTTCCGCGCCTGGCGAAGACGCTCATCGAGATGGGACTGCGCGCGGAAGGCGTGAAGCAGTACAAGCAGATGCTCGAGACGTCTGGCGGCAAGTACTCTGCGGCACAGTTCCTCGCCGCCGGCAACGCGCTCCTGGAGGCGAAGGAGTGGGACGTGGCGCTGGAGGCGTACGGCAAGGCGATAGAGCTTGCGAAGGCGCTCGAGAAGCCGGCTTCGGTGGACGCCCCCGCTATGCTGGGCCAGGCCAAGGCGCACAAGGGCGCCAAGCACTACGCCGAGGCCCACGAGCTGCTTGAGCGCTTCATCGACAAGTACGGCAAGTCGCAGCTCGTGATCGATGCGTACGAGATGATGATCGAGGTCGCCTCCGAGGAAGGGCGCGTGGAGAAGAACGACGACCTTCGCCGCAAGTTCTTCAACCAGGCCGTCGGAGCCGTGAAGAAGCTGCGCGCATACAGGAAGTCTGAGGCGGAGCAGGACATCCTCACCCTGCAGTCCGGCGACGTGCTGGTCCGCAAGATGGAGGCGGAAGAGGCGATGAATCTCGCGGAACAGGCAAAGGAGACGTGCGGCCTGGCGACGGCGATGTTCCAGGCGTTCCTCATGTCGCACGAGCCGACGGACGAGCATCCAGCGAAGGACATGACGCCGGCGCAGCTGGCCAACCTCGAGAGGTGCTATTCGACGGTGCTGCCGCTGATGGCCAAGCTGGGCAAGGAGCAGTCCGAGGACATCCTCCGCTACGGCGAGACGTACAAGAAACTTTTCCCGAACGGGAAGCACCTGACGGCCGTCCAGAACGCGATGAACCAGGCGGGGGCGGACAAGTAGGTGAATAGGTAATAGGTAAGAGGTAAGAGTTTAAAGTCAAGAATTGATTTAAGGAAAGCTTGGAGAAAGAAACATGAAGAAGTTGACAGTCCTTCTGGTGGCGGGCGTGGCCTGCGCGGCCGCGTTCGGCGACGTGCCCGGCACGATCAAGACGACGACCGGCGAGACGCAAAAGGGAAACATCCGCTGGAGCACGCGCGAAAAGGCGTACGTGGTGACCAAGGGCAACATCGAGCTTCAGGTCAAGGAAGCGGATGTGGATGTCCTGGACATCGACAAGCCCGCCTCCTTCGACGCGGCGGTGGAGCAGGTGCAGAAGGGGCAGGGCGCTGCGGCGATCCCCGCGCTGCAGAAGATCACGAAGGACTATCAGCACCTTCAGTGGGACAAGGTTGCGGGCCGTTACCTTGCCGACGCGTACATCGCGGCCAACAAGGCAGAGGACGCGCTGAAGACGTGCCAGAACATCATTTCGGGCGAGCCTGCCGCGGCATACAAGGGCGAGCTTGCTCCCGCCTACTGGAAGGCCCTGCTGGCGCTCGGAAGGACGCCAAAGCTGGAGTCTGAGCTTGCGAAGGCGGCGAAGAGCGGCGACCGCTTCTCCAGCGGCTCGGCGCTGATCCTGCGCGGCGACGTCATTCTAAAGGCCGGCAACGAGTCTGCCGACGCGGCGAAGCAGGCCCTTACGGACGGCTATCTTCGCGTGGTATATCTCTACAATGACCAGGAGGTCGCCTCCAGGCTGCAGCCCGAGGCCCTCTACAAGGCGGCGCACTGCTTCGAGAAGCTCGGCCAGAGCGGACGTGCGGACGCGATGCGCACGACCCTGAAGAAGAGCTACGCCTCCAGCCCCTGGGCGGCCAAGTGAGGATTTGAAACAACTGAGCGACTGAGCGAGTTAGCGGATGCGGAACGAGCGAAGGAGCGAAAACCTTAACCTAAAAGGAAAAAGAAAATGAACATGAAGAAGATGCAGAAGTCGGTGATGGCGGCTATCATGATGCTAGGCCTCGTGGCGGCGCCGGTTGCGGCGACCGTGGCGGCGGCTCAGGACGCGGCGCCTGCGGCGCAGCAGCAGGGCGGCGGAGAGCTGGTGGATGCCAGCGGCAAGTCCGTTGACGGCGGCGATCAGAAGAAGTCAGGCAGCGGCGGGTTCATGGATGTGGTGTTCGGCTCCGGCGTGCTGGGCGTGATCCTTTGGGCGGCCCTGTTCGGCGACGGCGCGGCGGCGATCTACTTCGCGGTGGACTGCTGGGTGCTCATCAAGCCGAACAAGATCATGCCGCAGACGCTTATCGCGAAGGTGCAGGGCGCGATGGCCGAGGGCGACGTGATGAAGGCACTGAACGCATGCAAGGACGAGCCTAGCCCGATGGCGAACATCCTCGCGTCGGCTTTCCAGCACGTGGAAGAGGGCTTCGACGTGATCCAGGAGGCGGTGAACGCGGCGGCCGACCTCGAGACCGAGCGCATCATGCAGCGTCTCACGTGGATCTCCGTGTGCTCGAACCTGGCTCCGTCGCTCGGACTGCTCGGTACGGTGCAAGGCATGATCATGTGCTTCGCAACCCTCGCTTCCGGCGTGCCCGACATCGGCGCGCTCGCGGGCAACATCTCCCAGGCCCTGTGGACGACGGCCGGCGGCCTCGTGGTGTCCATCCCGTCCCTGACGATCTTCTACTCGATCCGCAACAACGCCAACCGCCTCATCCTCCGCATGACGGCGCTTACGATGGAGCTGATCAAGGACCTCCGCAACGTCGAGGTCGAGGGCGACGCTCAGGCGTAATAATCGCTCCGAAAGGAGTTGACTGATGGCCAAGAAGCCCAACAACGAAGACGTGTCCCTGGACATGACGCCGATGATCGACGTCGTGTTCCAGCTGATCATCTTCTTCGTCGTCACGCTCAAGATGAGCGACGACAAGGACACGACGATCAAGCTTGAGGACGGCAAGGCTGGCATTCCGCTTACGCAGGAGGAGCTGCCGCCGTCGCAGCTGACTATCGACGTCGCGAAGAACGGTCGCGTCTCGCTCTCGAACATCACGCTGAGCGACCAGATGCTGGCCCAGAAAATTCGCGAGCGCAAGGATAGGTACGGTGCCGAGTTCCCGTGCATGATCCGCGCGGACTGGCGGACTAAGCATCGCGACGTGAAGCGCGTGATGGACATTTGCACCGCCAACGGAGTTTGGAAGCTTTCTTTCGTCGCCATCAAGGAGGCGAAGGGGAGCATGGCGGCCCGGAAGAAGTAGTACGGAGGTTTTCACATGGCACGGAAGAAGCAGGAGGACCCCAAGGCCGAGATGACGCCGATGATCGACGTCGTGTTCCAGCTGATGATCTTCTTTATCGTCACGATCAAGCAGGAGGACATCTTCTCGAAGCTGAACGCGAACCGTCCGGCGCCGAACTCCAACTTGAGCGACAGCGTGGAGAACGACACCCAGATCAACATCCAGATCGGTCCGAGAGGGTTCGTGTTCAATGGACGTGGCGTGTCCTTGCCTGAGCTGCGCCGCAACATATCGAAGCTGGCGAAGACGTCCACGAAGTCGATGGTGTTGGTGCGCTGCACGCTGGACTCGCCGCACATGTATCTCGTGCAGGCGCTTGACGCTTGCGCAGAGAACGATATGCACAATATCTCCATATTCAGCATGTAGCGACTAGACGAGGAAGGAGGTTCCCCAATGGAAGAGATTGACGAAGAAAAGATGAAGGAGCAGCTTGAGGAGGAAATGGCCCGCTACGAGGAAGACGGCTATTTCAAGCGGCTGTTCAAGATGTTCGCTGGCCTGGGGAAGCCGCGCGGTTCGGGTGAGTATAAAGAGGCCGTCATCGAGCTTCAGCGGCAGATTGCGCCGCTGATGGCCATCCTGATCCCGGTTATCGGCGCTGTTGTCCTGTTCGTGGTGACGGCCGTCGGCAACAGCAACCGCGAGGCGATCAAGGTGGATATCGTCAAGGCGGACCAGCAGGACGAGAAGCTGGACGAAATCGAGCAGCCGCCGGAAATGGACCAGCCGCCCGACGTGGATGTCGACGTGGCGGTCGATTCGCCCAACATGAACACGGACGTCTCCGATCCGACGCCGGCGCCGACCGCCGAACCGCAGTCGGTGAAGGTGGCGGACGTTGACGCGATGCTGAACGTAAAGTCGCCCGTCATGCTGAAGAACGTGGCCGGCACGGCGCGTAACGCTGGCGTGCGCGGCACCTACACCAGCGGCGGCAAGGGCTACGGCGACGCAGCCACAGAGGCGGCCGTGTACAAGGCGCTTCGCTGGCTTAAGGCGACGCAGAATCCCGACGGGTCGTGGGGCACGAGTCCAAAGTACGGTCTCACGAAAGGCATGGACAAGGCCGCTGGAGCCGGTTTCGCCATTCTCACGTTCCTGGCGCACGGCGAGACGCCAGCGTCACCTGAGTTCGGGGATACCGTGAAGAGGGCCCTCAACTACCTGATCAAGAGCGTGTATGTGGTCAAGGATAAGCAGGGCAACCTGGTGAAGGACCCCAACGGGAAGACTCCATACGTCAAGATGAGCGGTGCGAGCGGCTCTGAATACGGCTTCCTCATCGGCACGTACGCCCTTTGCGAGGCGTACGCCATGACGAAGAACCCTGACGCGAAGATCGCAGCGGAGAAGACGCTCCGTCGCATCATCGACGGGCAGACCGCCACCGGCGGCTGGAACTACAACATGGCCCGCGTGACGAAGGACGGTCCTGACGACATCTCTTTCGGTGGCTGGGCGATGCAGGCCATCAAGGCCGGCAAGATGGCTGGCATGCACCCCGAGGGGATGGACGAGTGCATCAAGAAGGCGATCAAGTGCCTTAAGACGCGCAATTACTCCGAGAGGGCTGGTTTCGTGTACCGTGCCACCACCAACCACAAGGGCGGCGGTGGCGGCTTGGGCGGTGTCGGTTGCCTTGCGATGCAGCTTCTCGGCTACGCAAAGGAGCCTGAGGTGGCGAATGCGCTCCGTGTGATGAGCGACTGGACTCCAAGCCTTGACGCTCAGTGACC
>JAEEGH010030766.1_pt1 | contig 10417 bp, 7 predicted proteins | sample 9134181 | NCBI WGS metagenome assembly JAEEGH01 (sample SAMN16246544, study PRJNA631951) | gut metagenome | biome: gut microbiome; feature: rumen; material: DP-attached | host: Bos | place: Iran: Karaj | collected 2018-10 | reverse complement strand
TGCGACCTCATGGATGCGAAGAAGAAAGAGCGCATCGCGAAGAAACTGCCCGGAGGACTCCCCTGCCTGTTTATTTCCTCCGTCGCGGGGACGGGTCTCGAGGAACTCAAGGACGAACTCTGGAAAGCCCTCAACAAATGAGCACCCTCGAAGGATGGGATCAGCAAGCCACGCTGGCGCTCAACAGCCTGCACGTTCCCGGCTGGGATCATTTCTGGATGTTGATGTCGGACCGGTGGGTGTGGATTCCATTCTATATCGTACTGATATACATCATCTTCCGCCGGCTCGGCTGGAAGCGGGGGCTTGTGCTCGTCGGCGCCGTCATCGTCGCCTTCATCATCAGTGACCGCATCTCCACACTGGTAAAATTCGGCGTAGGACGCCTGCGGCCCTGCTACACGACCTGCCTGCTGGAGAGCGGACTGCGGACATCCGAATCGCGCGGCGGCTTTTTCGGCTTCTTCTCCGCCCACGCCAGCAACGCCTTCATGCTGATCGCCTGCATCGTTACCGGACTCCGGACCGACAAGTCTCGGTCCCACAACGACATCGCCGCCCTCGGCTATACCTGGGCGGCGCTGGTAGCGTTCAGCCGCGTGATGGTGGGCAAACATTTCCTCGGCGACATCCTCGTCGGCACCGCCTTCGGCCTGCTGCTGGGCTGGGCCTTGGGTCTGCTCGCCAGGTATTGCTTCAGGCGTCTGGAGCCCAGGGCGGCTACTTGTAGGTAACCTCGTAGATATTGACCGCGTTGCCGCCGCCGATGTGAGGGCGGGCCTGGGAGGTCACGAAGACGTTTTTGCCGTCCAGGGAGACGTCGAGCCCGACCGGGAAGGAATCCACCGCGATCTTCGTCACCGCCTTCATCGTACGCGCATCCACCACCCATAACTGACTGGAATAGTTGCACGCTACAAAGATGTATCGGCCGTCGACCGACATTTCGATGGTGCGGGCGCCGGAGCCGACCTTGCATGAAGTCCATTCCCGGTACGGGACGGTGCTGCCGGGGCCCTTGAGCTGCGAAACGGCCTCCAGGATGCCGCTCATCGGCGCCTTGAGGACATAGCCGGCGCCGTTGATGCTGCAGTACATCGAATCGCCGCTGATGAGAATATGCCGGAGATTGGACATCATCCCGGTCAGACGCCCGAGGTACTGCTTCGACGCCATATCGATGACCGCGATGCCGCCTCCCCCGCCCATACAGCCGACGAAAAGATAGCGGCTGTCGGGCGTGAACGCCGTTCCGCGCAGGCAGAAACCGCTGTTGACATCGCGGTCGACGGGCACGGAAGTGCTCAGGTTCAGCACCAGCTTATGCTCGATTTCGATCAGTTTGCGATAGGTCCAGCTGGCCGGATCGAGCCCTTCCACATTGATCAGTCCCACGGTATTCTCGCCCCAGTGCGATACGGCGATCCACTTGCCGTCCGGGGAGCAACGGATCATCTTCGGGAGGACGCCCGTCTCGAACATCCGGCAGATCTTCATCGTATAGGTATCGATGACCGCAATGGCGGAAGGATCCTGCGCATTGATGTCGAAACTGCGCCGGTAATACGGCACCCAGAAGAAGCGTCCCCCGTGGGAGAAGGTGCCCTCGACCGGTTTCCCCTTGAACACTTCCGTGTCGCGGTAGCTGTGCCGGAAGCGGAAGAATTGCGGGGAACGGGTCCAGAGACTGTCCAGCGAATGGTCGATGGAATGTTCCACGACCCCGAGGCGCCGGAAGGTATGCGTGTCGAAGATGACCGTCTTGTACCCCTCCAGGGAATTGACATAGAAGCGGTTGCCGTCGGGGCTCACGTTGACCGACTTCGGGGAGATGATGTTCTCGTCCCGGGTGGCGGTGTCGGAGCGGTGGAAATACTGTTTCTTGCCGACGAGCCGGATCTCCAGCGAATCACAGGAGACTTTTTCGCCGATCTTCGGGTGGACAACACTCTGTGCCGCGACCGACTGCAGGATGCAGAGGGCCGCGGCACAGGTCATAGCGATTCGTTTCATAGTTGCGACTTGAAAACCTCCATCCCCTTGGTAGCCACTTCCTTGATGTGGACAATCCTGGGATCGTGGATCAGGAGCGGAGCCGGATCGATGATGTAAATCGGATGGTCGGCGGGCGCGTAGCGGTACAGTCCGGCGGCCGGATAGACCTGCAGCGACGAGCCGACAATGAGGAAGATATCGGCCTGGGATACGATATCCACGGCTTTCTCGATGTTGGGGACCGCCTCGCCGAAAAAGACGATGTGCGGACGCAGGCGGGCGCCGTTGACCGCTTTCTCGCCGGGCTCGACCGCGCGGTATCCGATGTCGATGACCGACTCCGTCGAATAGCCGTCCCAGTCGTTGTAGGTATTTTCGGGGCGGACTTTGGTGAGTTCTCCGTGCAGGTGCAGGACCGAGGTGCTGCCTGCCTGCTCGTGCAGGTTGTCGACGTTCTGCGTGATCACGCGGACATCATACTCTTTCTCGAGTTCCGCGATGGCATAATGGGCCGCATTGGGTTTCGCCTTTCCAAGCTGCGCGCGGAGATTGTTGTAAAATTCCGTGAGCTTGTCCGGCTGGCGGCGCCATCCTTCGACAGAGCAGACCTCCTGGGGATCGAACTCGTCCCAGAGGCCGCCGTTGTCGCGGAAGGTCGAGATTCCGCTCTCCGCGCTGACGCCGGCGCCGGAGAGGACGACAAGTTTCCTGCGGGCCATCACCTACTTGGCCTGAGGTCTGGCGCCCGCGGGACGGAAGACGCTGGGAGCGGGCTGCTGAGGCGCGGGGGCCTGGACGGGCTGTCCGGAGACCGGAGCCGCCGCCTTGGGAGCGGCCTGGGTGAACGGCTTGCCGCTGATCTCGGCGGCCAGGCGGTCGAATTCACCCTCGGCGAGCATCCGGCAGTTGCCGTTGAACTTCGCATCGAGTTCGACTTCCAGGCGCTTGACGTGCAGGTCGCCCGTGATTTCGCAGCCGGCGCGGAGACTGAGGGTATCCTTCACGTAGAAGTTGCCCTTCATCGTGCCGCTGAGTTCGACGTTCTCGCCCACGATGTTGCCGTTGACGATAGCCTTCTTGCCCGTGGACACACGGCCCTTGGCATAGATCTGACCATCGAAAGTTCCGTCGATGCGGAGATCGCCGGGCGTGGAGATTTCACCCTTGAAGATGGTTCCTTCAGAGATTCTGCTGGTTTCGTTGTTTTCCATATAAAGCGTTGTTAGATATTATTATACCAAACCTTTTCCGTGGCAGTTCTTGTATTTGAGGCCGCTCCCGCACGGACAGGGATCGTTGCGGCCGACTTTCTTCTCAACGCGGACCGGCGTGCGGGACTTCTCACCACCCGCGTTGGTGGAGAGATCCTGGGTGCGGGTCGTCCGCATCTCGGAGAGGTCGCGGCGGGGCTGCGGGGCCCGGGCCGACTGCACCTCGCTCTGGTCGCGGAGCGGAATGAAGGCGCGCAGCAGGAACTGCAGGACGTCCTTGTAGAGTTCTTCGAGCATCGTGGAGAAGAGCTGGTAACTCTCCTGCTTGTACACGACGATCGGGTCTTTCTGCTCGTAGGCGGCGTTCTGGACACTCTGACGGAGGTCGTCCATATCGCGGAGATGCTGCTTCCAGTGCTCGTCGATCTGATAGAGGATGAGCGACTTGCTGAGCGACTTGGCGATTTCGCGGCCCTCGCTCTCATAGGCCTTCTTGAGATTGACGGAGAGGTTGAGGACCTTGCGGCCGTCGCTGATGGGAATCGCGATATTCTGATAGATCGAGCCCTGTTTCTCGTAGACCTGCCTGATGAAGGGGCCGACCTTGGTGATCATCGTGTCGATCCTGCGCTGATACACGTCCATCATATGGGCGCTCAGCAGGTCGACAAGCCCTTGCGGACGGGTATGGTCGTATGTCTCCTCGTCAAATCCGAGGTCGATCGAAAGCTGCGACATGATGTACTCCTCGAAGCCGGCGTAATCGAGTCCTTCGGCTCCGCTGACGAGGATGTCGGCCATATCGGTCATCATATTCTGGAGATCGATCTCGATGCGTTCTCCGTAAAGGGCGTTGCGGCGGCGGCTGTAGATGGCCTCGCGCTGATAGTTCATCACATCGTCGTACTCGAGGAGGCGCTTGCGGATGCCGAAGTTGTTCTCTTCGACCTTGGTCTGCGCCTTCTCGATGGCCTTGGAGAGGGAACGGGCGACGAGCGCCTCGTCATCCTTCATGCCGAGGGCGTCGACGATCCGGGCGATACGCTCGGAGCCGAAAACGCGCATCAGCTTGTCTTCCAAGGAGATATAGAAGGTCGAAGAACCCGGGTCTCCCTGACGTCCGGCACGTCCGCGAAGCTGACGGTCGACACGGCGGCTGTCGTGACGCTCCGTACCGATGATCGCGAGACCGCCCGCGGCCCGCACTTCGTCGGAGAGCTTGATATCGGTACCACGACCGGCCATGTTGGTCGCGATGGTGACTTTTCCCTTCTGGCCCGCCTGGGCGACGATCTCCGCCTCACGGGCGTGCTCCTTGGCGTTGAGCACGTTGGCGTGGATGCCGCGGAGGCGCATCATCCTGTCGAGCAGTTCGGATGTTTCCACGTCGGTCGTACCGACGAGGACGGAGCGGCCGGCGCCCGTGATCTCGACGACGCGGTCGATGACGGCCAGGTATTTGGCCTTCTTGGTCTTGTAGATGATATCGTCCTCGTCGTTGCGGATGACCGGCCGGTTGGTCGGAATCTCGACGACGTCGAGTTTGTAGATATCCCAGAACTCACCCGCCTCGGTAACGGCCGTACCGGTCATACCGGCGAGTTTGTGGTACATTCTAAAGTAGTTCTGGAGAGTGATCGTGGCGAATGTCTGCGTCGCGGCCTCGACCTTGACGTTCTCCTTCGCCTCGACCGCCTGATGCAGACCGTCGCTCCAGCGGCGGCCTTCCATGATACGGCCGGTGGACTCGTCCACGATCTTGACCTTGCCGTCGACGATGATGTAGTCGACCTCCTTCTGGAACATCGCATACGCCTTGAGGAGCTGGATCACGGTGTGGACGCGCTCGCTCTTGAGGGAGAAATCCTCCATCAGGGCGTCCTTCTTCTCCTGCTTCTCCAGGGCGGAGAGGGATTCGTTCCCCTGGATTTCCGCGATGGCGGTACCCACGTCGGGAAGGACGAAGAAGTTGGGGTCGGACACGGATTTCGCGAGCATATCGTGGCCCTTGTCGGTCATTTCGACGGAATTCTGGACCTCGCTGATGACGAAGTAGAGCTCGTCGGTGACCTGGGGCATCTCGCGCTCATTGTCCTGCATATAGTAGTTCTCGGCCTTCTGGAGGAGCTGCTTCATCCCCTGCTCGCTGAGGAACTTGATGAGCGGCTGGTACTTGGGAAGTCCCTTGTGAGCGCGGAGAAGGAGTTTGCCGCCTTCCGCCTCGTCTCCCGCCGCGATGGCCTTCTTGGCCTCCTGGAGGGTGGTCGTCACGAGGGCGCGCTGCTTGTTGTAGAGGTTCTCTACGTAGGGGCGGAACTCCATGAACTGCTCGTCGTCCTGGCTCTTCTGCACGGGGCCGGAGATGATGAGCGGGGTACGGGCGTCGTCGATGAGGACGGAGTCGACCTCATCGACGATGGCGTAATGGTGCTTGCGCTGGACGAGGTCCTGGGCGCGGGTGGCCATATTATCGCGGAGATAGTCGAAACCGAACTCGTTGTTGGTGCCGAAGGTGATGTCGCAGTCGTAGGCGTGCTTGCGCTGGTCGCTGTTGGGCTGGTGCTTGTCGATACAGTCCACGGACAGGCCGTGGAACATGTAGAGCGGTCCCATCCACTCGGAGTCACGCTTGGAGAGGTAGTCGTTGACGGTGACCACGTGCACTCCCTTGCCCGCAAGGGCGTTGAGGAAGACCGGGAGCGTAGCGACGAGGGTCTTTCCTTCACCGGTGGCCATCTCGGCGATCTTGCCCTGGTGGAGGATGGTACCGCCGATGAGCTGGACGTCGTAGTGGACCATGTCCCAGGTGACTTCGTTGCCTCCGGCTACCCAGTGATTCTGATAGACGGCGGTGTCGCCCTCGATGTGCACGAAGTCGTGCTTGATGCTGAGGTCGCGGTCGAACTGGGTGGCGGTCACCTCGATGAACTCGTCCTGCGCGAAACGGCGGGCGGTGGACTTCATGATGGCGAAAGCCTCGGGGAGGATCTCGTCGAGGCACTTCTCGATGGCCTCGTCCTCGTCCTTGACGAGCTTGTCGGACTCGGTGGCGAGCTTCTCCTTCTCGGAGACCGGGAGGTCGCCCTCGAGAGCCTGGCGGATCTCCTCTATGCGTGCCTCGAACGGGGCCTCGACCTGGCGGAGACGCTCCCTCAGGCCCGCCGAGCGGGCGCGGAGCTCGTCATTTGACAACTTGTCTATGATAGCGTACTCGGCCAGGATCTTATCCAGGATCGGTTTGACCTGTTTCATGTCCCTGTCGGCCTTGGTACCGAACAATTTTCCTATGATGTTTGCAAATGCCATATCCATTTAGTTCCAAAAAACCATAATCATGCAAATTTACTCATTTTACCCGACATTAACAAAATCATTGCCTTAAGTTTCAAACATACTTCTCAACTGCCAACTTGTCAGTTCCTCACACCCCACCCATCCGCGAACATAAACGCGGAAAAGGTCACATCCTTCGACCGCTGGTAGAAGGATGCAGAGAAAGGGACATATCCTTCGACCGCAGGTAGAAGGACGCCGGGGTGTGAGGGGGATTACTTCCGGGAACGGGAGGAGCGGGAGGAGGCGCGGACGGCGTCGGCGAGGCGGTCGAAGCAGTCGGAGGTGGCGCGCTTGGCCTTCTGGCGCGCCTCCTCGTCGGGCGCTAGGCGCTGCATCCTGTCCAGGATGCGCGCGATCGCGACCTCGGCTTCGAAGGTGAGCGCGCTGGCGACGGGCTCCCCGACGCGGACCTCGGCCACGGGCCGGCGTCCGCGCGGCGGCTCCAGCGCCAGCGTGATGTCCACGACGCGGTCCTGCTTGCCGAGGGCCTCAAGCATACCGAGTATGCGGCCCTCGTAATTGAGGGTCACGAAGGGGACATTGTTGTTGATGGCGAAGACGATGGCGTGGTATCGGGCGCCGACGACGCATTTCGCGCCGGCTATGACGGCCTGATGACACTCCGAAGGGAGCGTGTCAGGCAGGACGACCACCCTGTCGTCGGCGACATCCTCCGCGATGTCACGGAAGAAGGCATAGTCGGTGGTAGCGTAGTCGGTGCCGCAGAACAACTGCGGGAGCATGACCACACGGCACTCCGGGAACTGCTCGAGGATGCAGCGCGACAGCTCCGCAAAGAAGAGTTTGACCTGCACCGGCGTGGATTTACCTTTGAAATCCTTAGAGTTGCCGATAAGGTAATTGGGTACGAGCACGATGTACTCACCCTCCCCTATCGCATCCCTGACCTCGCCGGGCAGCTGCACCATGGGAGTATAAAGGAAGGCCGTATCCAGGGTGGAATGATACTGCAGTCCCATGGAGTCGGCGATGCGGCAGGACTCGGGGTCGCGGAGCGAGATGAAGTCGGCATTCTTCAACACCCTGCGGGAGAGCAGGTTGAACCTATGGTGAACGCTGCTGTCATCGACGAAAGGTCCTATCGAACGGCCGTAATAAGCGACACGGCGGCCGGCATACTCGGCTATGGAGACGAAGAACAGATGGTCCCAGTCATAGCGGGAGCCGAGACTCCTGTCGCCCGGCGACGAGATGACCCAGTCGGCCTTGCGGCAGCGCCTGGCTATGTCGCGGGCAACCGGATTCAGAAACCAAAGGATGCGGAGGTTCCAGACGAGGCGTTTGAGATAAGTGTTAAGATACCGCTCGGTCACAGGGAGATTGGTATAGGTCAGCCTGGGGTCGTCCACCCTGCACTCCTCCACCGCTTCCTGGGGACGGTTGGTGAAAAGCACTTCTATCGTACACTCCGGGAAATGCTGGAGAAGGGCGTAAACCAGAGCCTTGTGCGCGGACTCGTCACCCCTGTTGAACATCGGTTGGTTGATAAGCAGGAACCTCATCGCCTGGTCGTTTTACTGTCCTTCCAAAGGTACAAAGATTTTTGCGAACTTCGATAAAATAGCTATATTTGTATCGCAACGCGGGATTAGCACATCGGTAGTGCATTGGCTTCCCAAGCCAAGGAGGCGGGTCCGACTCCCGTATCCCGCTCCACGACGAGGCCGCCTGTTTGCGGCCTTTTTTCACTCCTGGATTTAAACCTTTGAAAACAAGAAGTATCTAACCACCAAAATGTGTTCAATTCTAAATCCATACAAGATGAAAGCTAGACTGATTGTTATGATCGCATGCGGAATCGCTCTCGTATGCGGTTCTGCAGCTGCGCAGCCGCCTATGGGCGGCGGCGGATTCCCCGGTGGCGGAATGCCCCCGGGCGGGCCTCGCGGAGGCGGTTTCCCCGGCGGCGGCTTCGGCATGTACAACGGAGGAGTCGTCGATATGACCGCCCTGGCCAACTATCAGGCCGAGCAGCTGGGCCGTGAGCTCCAGCTCACTCCCCAGCAGGTCAAGAAGATCGCCAAGCTCAACAAAAAGGAGCTCGACCGTCGCATGAACCACATGCACAGTGTCGGCGTCCCTCGCATGGGCGGATTCCCCGGTGGTCCCGGTGGCCCCGGTGGTCCCGGAATGGGTGGCGGACGCCCCGGCGGCCCTGGCATGGGCGGTGGATTCCCCGGTGGCGGTTTCCCCGGCGGCGGATTCCCCGGAGCCCCTGGTGCAGCCCAGGGAGAGAATGGCGGTCCTGAAATCGAGATGCCCGCCGAAGCGGCCAACAATCCCGACCTGCAGCAGGGCATCGCGGCCATGAGCCGCCTCGAGGCCCTCGAGGAGACCCAGGCCGACATCAAGGCCCGCATCAAGATCGAGAAGAAGATGAAGAAGATCCTCACCGAGGAGCAGTACACACGCTGGTCGGCCCGTCGCGACGGACGCCACAACTTCCGTCTGCGCCCGGAGGCCGAGTTCAACCTCGACAACATCCCGGAGGAGCTTCGCGAGCAGTTCCTGGAGCGTATGCGCCGTGGCGGAGGATACCACGAGGTTCCCACCACCCCTCCTTCACAGACTCCCGCTCCCCAGCTGTAATAGTCCTTGCTTATCATAAAGGTGATCCCGAAACGGATCACCTTTTTTCGTGCCTGCCAGCGCTGCGAACTTGACAATCCCGAAAAGTCTGTGTAACTTCGTAGTTCTGAAAATAATACCAACCAATACCGAAACATGCGTAAAACCACCATCAGCTTCATCGGAGCCGTCCTGCTCGCAGCCGCCTGCGCAGGTCCGAAGTCTCCGCAGGACCTTCTCACGGTCAACGACAAGAAGATCGACGCCATCATCGCCCAGATGTCCCTCGAGGAAAAGGTCGAAATGCTCCACAGCAAGACCAACATGTCCTCGGCCGGCGTCCCCCGCCTGGGCATAGCCGACATGAATTACGCGGACGGCCCGTTCGGCATCCGCGAAGAGGGCGTGCCGAACGGTTTCCAGCCCGCCGGCTGGAAACTCGACTCCGCCACCTATTTCCCTACGGGCTCCGCCCTTGCCGCCACCTGGGATAAGGAGATGGCTTATCTCTACGGCACCGGAATGGGCAAGGAAGCCCGCCTCCGCGGCAAGGATGTCATCCTCGGCCCCGCCGTCAACATCCAGCGCCTTCCTGTCGGAGGACGCACCTATGAGTACCTCAGCGAAGACCCGGCTCTCTCGGCCCTCCTGTCGCTCTATTATACCAAGGGAGTCCAGGACCAGGGGACCGCGGTCTGCATCAAGCATTTCGCGGTGAACAACCAGGAGACCAACCGCGGCAGCGTCGATGCCCAGGTCGATGAGCGCACACTGCGCGAGATCTACCTCAAGCCTTTCGAGCGCGCAGTGCGAGAAGGCGGAGCGATGAGCGTGATGCCCGCCTACAACAAGGTCAACGGTGCATACTGCTCGGAAAACGAGCACTTGCTCAACGAGATCCTCCGCGGCGAATGGGGTTTCAAGGGCTTCACCGTCTCCGACTGGGGCGGCACCCACAGCACGATGGGAGCGATGCTCCACGGCCTCAACGTCCAGATGACAGGCAGCAACTACCTCGGACAGCCGGTCATCGACTCTATCGCCACGGGAGCCCTCACCGAGTCCCTCGTGGATGAGAAAGTCCGCCAGATCCTCCGCGTCCGCTATGCCATCGAGGCCATTCCCGCCGACGTAGCCAACACCCAGATGACTTCCCAGCCGGAAAGCCAGAGGATTGCCCTCCAAGTAGCCGAGAAATCCATCGTCCTCCTCAAGAATGACGGAGGCATCCTGCCTCTCTCCAAGGATATCAAGAAAATCGCCGTCATCGGACAGAACGCCGTCCT
>JAEEGH010030759.1_pt1 | contig 10418 bp, 9 predicted proteins | sample 9134181 | NCBI WGS metagenome assembly JAEEGH01 (sample SAMN16246544, study PRJNA631951) | gut metagenome | biome: gut microbiome; feature: rumen; material: DP-attached | host: Bos | place: Iran: Karaj | collected 2018-10 | reverse complement strand
TCCATAGCATGTTTCTGTGCTTCTTCTTTGTTCCGTTTGAGAACTTTTACCTGACCGACAATGCAGTTTTCGAGAACTGTCATATTGTTGAAAAGATTGAAACTCTGAAATACCATTCCTACCTTTGCACGATAGGAGGCTGCGTTTGCTCCTCGCCCGGCCATGTTGGCACCATGGAAGAGAATTTCTCCGCTGTTTGGCGTTTCCAGCAGATTAATGCACCGTAAAAGGGTAGATTTCCCCGATCCGGATTTCCCGAGAATACTGATCACATCTCCCTTATTAACCGTAAAGTCGATATCTTTCAGCACTTCCTGTTTTCCGAAGCTTTTGGAAAGATGTTTTACCTGGAGAATCTGCTGTTCCATATCAGTTCACCTTTCCCTTCCCCGCTTTGTCATATTCCTTGTTCTGCTCGTCAAACGGGCTGCGGCGGGAAGGATAATTGTAAGTCCCCGCTGTCATGACAAGCTGATCTTCCTGTACCAGTTCGTAGCTGCTGTCGCCGTCCATTCTCTTTTCAGCCCATCGAAGCAGAAGCGATGCAACCAGTGTCATGGTCAGATACCCGACCATCTCTACCGTCGCGGACGGGAAATACAGATAGCTTGCTCCAACGGCTGCCCGGTGAGCCGCGAAGAAGTCCGGGAACCCGATAATGAACATAACGGAAGTGTCTTTCACATTGATAATGAAATTGTTTCCGATCTGCGGCATAATATTCCGGAGTGCCTGCGGGAGAATTACATTGATCATGGTCTGCACATGTGTCATTCCAATCGCCTTGGCGCCTTCCGTCTGGCCGGGATCTACTGAAATAATGCCTCCTCGTACAGACTCTGCCATGTAGGCTCCCGTGTTGATGGACACGACTACAATAGCTGCAGCCCAGACGGAAGTGAATTTTACCGAGTTATTTGTAAAATAGGGCAGCCCATAATACAGGAACACAGCCTGGAGCACCATCGGCGTGCCGCGGAATACCTCAACGTAAATTCTGATAATCACACGTATCATCGCAAGGAAAAATCGTTTCACCGGGTTGTCATTGCGACTATAGGGAATTGTATTGAGAATTCCGCAAATAAACCCGATCAGGCAGCCGATTACCGTGCCGACCAGTGCAAGGATCAGAGTGTTTTTTATGCCGCCAAAATAGGAATTCCCGTATTTCAGCCAAAGCTTTGCGATATCCGCACCAAGCTGAGCAAATTTGTTCATAGGGTTGCCCTTCCGTTATTTTTTCTCATAAAAAATAGAGGGAAAAGAGGATCTTTTCCCTCTCGGTTATGCTGCCTTTCGGGCAGCTTGCATTTTTCTTAGTCCTCGCTCAGGGGCTGGACGGAGATTGCATATTCCATCAGGCTGTTGAAGTCGTCCACCGTCATCTCGGAAAGCACACTGTCAATTGCTTCGTGCAGGACGGTATTTCCCTTCATCATGGACACACCGATGTTCACATTCTCTGCACGCTCCTGTTCGGTAAACTGGAAGTCACCGTCCGTGCCGGAGAAGTCCAGAATCACCATATCGGGATAGGCAGCAACAGCACCCTGTGCCGTCGGCATATCCGTGCAGACAAAATCAACCATACCGGTCTCAAGAGCCATCAGCATGGCCGGAGCCGTTTCAGCTGCGGGAAGAAGATTTGCTCCGGTAATCTGGGGCAGGCAAGTGTCGTACCAGATGGTAGCGATCTGTGCCGTGCAGGAGCCTCCTGCAAGGTCCGCAAGTCCGGTAGCATTTGCGTAGGGGCTGTCAGCCTTGGTCAGGCAGACAATCGTCGCATAGAAATAGGGGCCTGCAAAGTCAACCTGTTCCGCACGTTCAGCTGTCATGGACTGGCCTGCGATAACTGCATCAAACGTGCCTGTCTGAACACCGGGAACGAGGGAATCCCAGTCTGACTGGATGACTTCCAGTTCCCAGCCGTTTGCTTCGCAGATCTTTTTGCCGATCATAACGTCATAGCCGTTTGCAAAAGATCCGGGAACATTTGCAATCGGAACTGCACCGTTGGAGTCATCACTCTGCGTCCAGTTATATGGCGCATAAGCGCATTCCATTGCGATGGTAAGAACGCCGTCTTCCACGCCGGATGGGACATCTGCAAAAGCTGTGCCGGACATGGTGAAAACAAATACTGCGAGAAGAAGGATTGCTGATAGTCTGATGCTGCGATTCATGATGGTTCTCCTTTCCCTTTTCGGGTAAAAAATTTGGCCGAAGCGTTGTGCTTCGACCGCCATCATCTTTCCACACGAAAGAAAACTCAGCGCGAACAATAGCACTCCGCATTTCTGCGACAGTCGGCAGGATATTCTCCTGACGCCCAGCATCCAGCCGCTCAAACCGCTTTCAGCTTCGGCGAACTGCCCTTTCTCAGATCCTCACCGGTTTTTGAGAACCTCTGATCCGGTACTGATACAGCCCGCGCCTCTATTATTGCTTCGGTTGTGAGGACACTTTACCACTCTAAATCATTTCTGTCAATTCGAAAAAACACACAAAGAATTGATGCTTATTCTCTGAGATTCTGTAATTAAAGCATAAAAATCAATGCTAATATGCCAAAAAGCAGAGGAAAGGGTCCGGTCCGGCCGATTGAAGCGAACCCTTTTCCCATATCCGGATCAATTGTGAATCACCATTCTCCGACGTTTGATCCAGCCGCCGTGCTTGTAGTAGACGATCAGTGCTGTACTCGTCACTGTCCAGGATGCCACATAGCACCAGCAGAGTGCCGGCAGCGAGCGGAAGGTAGCAAATATCGTCAGAATCCATACGATGCGGAACAGGCAGATCCCTAAACCGATAATAATGACGGGGTTCACGGCATCTCCGGCCCCGCGCAGCACGGCAGAAATCACCTCGATAGCGGTCCACGCAAAATAAAAAGGCACAAAGTATTTCATCATCTGATAAGATGTGCTGATAACTGCGGGGTCATTCGTCAACAACCGGAGAAGCGGCTTCGCTACAAGCATAATAGCTCCGCTGATCGTTACCGTAATGATCAGGGCAAGAGTCATCCCCTGTTTGACGCACTCCTTCGCCCGGTCAGTTTTCCCTGCTCCCAGATTCTGACCCACAAAACTTGTGATTGCCGCACCGAGTGCATTGCTGATTGCCCAATAAATACCGTCTGTTTTGGATATCATAGCCCAGGAAGCTACTACAATGGTTCCCAGTGTGTTTACGGCTACCTGGATAATCATGTTGGAAACCGCATACATGGAAGACTGCAAGCCCGCCGGAATTCCCATTTTCAGCATATTGGAAAGATAGATACCGTTGAGTTTTATTTCCCGCAGGCTCAGAGCATAAGCCTCCTGCGTTGTCATCAGTTTTCTTGTCAGGAGTGCCATATTAATAAGCTGTGCTGTAACGGTAGCTGCAGCAACCCCGGCAATCCCCCAATGAAAGAAAACCACAAACAGCACATCCAGAACAATATTCGTGACACATCCGGCCACCATGTACAGAAAGGGGCTGACAGAATCCCCTACCGCACGGAGCATGTTTGATTCCATGTTCAGGATCAGGATAAAGGGCACTCCGACAAAGTAGATTCTCAGATAAAGAGCCGCTTCTTTTATCGTTTCCGACGGTGTCTTCAGCATCCTGAGCATTGCAGGAGAAGCTGCAAGCCCTATCCCCATCAGTACAAGCCCAAGCATGGCAAACACTGCAATAGCGTTTCCGGTGGCGCTTTGTACGTCTTTGGTCCGTCCGGCTCCATAGATCTGTGCAATCACAACAGAAGCTCCGGACGTAATTGCCACAAAAAACCGATCAGGAGATTGATGATCTGTGCTGAACTCCCGCCAACAGCCGCCAGCGCTACCGTGCCGACAAATTTCCCGACGATCATTCCGTCCACAGCATTATAAAGCTGCTGGATACACGTCCCTGCTGCAATCGGGACGAAAAAGATGAGTAGTTTCTTCCAGACGGTTCCCGTCGTAAGGTCTGTTTTACTGATTACTTTTTTCATGCCTGTTCAAACCACTGCCTTGCAAATTCTGCCGTTGCAGGAACCAGCTTTTTAATATCCCAGTTTGCTGCATTGATAGTAAGGTCAAAGGTGCTGCCGTCACTTCTCGATTTCCCGGTCAGGATTTCTCTGGTGCGGGCACGGTTTCTGTCAATCCGGCGAATATTCCGCAGGATCTGTTTCTCTGTCAGTCTCTGATCTTCCGGTTTTTTGCACTCATATTTCATACAACGCCTGAGGCGAGAATCCAGATCGGCACAGACACAGATCCGAAAAGGACCATACTCATGCAAAATGATATCCGCGTCCCGACCGACAATAATACAGTTGTTCCCGGTTTCTGCAATCTCCTGAAGGATTTCCCGCGTACGCACCAGAAGCGTTGTTCTTATTCCGGGGTCAAACGTCAGATGAGAAAAACTGTTGCGATAAGTCAGCTGGAGATTATGCCAGCCATGATTGCTCAGCATATTTCTGACATAGGCTTCATCCAATCCATGCTCATTCGCTAACGTTTCAATAATCTCCTTGTCATAGTAATCCCAGCCAAGGTAATCTGCAAGTCGTTTTCCCAGTTCTCTGCCTCCGCTGCCGAACTGCCGGCTAATCGTGATGATCTGCATATCTGCTCCTTCCGGTCCTCTGTCTCTTCCCCAAATCAGCTGTGCTCATCCGGGTAATAAAGACTTCTTCTCTCTTTCAAACGGAAATATTCTATATCCTGTGCTGTTTCTACAGCTCAATACGGTATTCGGGGCGGTTTATCTCCCTGACAATCTCCCTGACCGGAAGATCCGCATCTCCGCAAAGCATACGCAGAACGGAATCCTGTCCCTGTGCCGTAAAGACAGGTGCAGTAATCCTCCTGAACTTTTCACACAGCCATTCAAGACCGATGTTTTCACAGGCCTCTCCGCGCGGTTCACAGTCTGGTGAAGTATAAATTTCCCCGCTTTTTATGGTAATCACGGCTCGGCAAATCCTGTGTGCCGGGAAGCGTGCGGTAAGCTCAGGATCTTCAACAAAGATCAGTCTGTCCATCATCTCTGCGACAGCAGGGTCAGGAATAGCTGTTTCATGGACCTGGGCTATACCGAAATCTCCATATACCAGCGATGCTGCTACGGGATAGGCAATGTTGTACTGCGCCTCGTCGGCTGTCAAAGGTACAATTTTGGAAAGATGTGTCGCATTCAGGAAGGTTTCGATTCTGACGGATTCAATATCTTTTGAGGTAAACCCGTGTTCCCGCATAAGCATGAGGCAGGCATCAATAGCAGGGTGTGCCCAGCGACAGCATGAGTATGGCTTGAAATAAAGATCCATTACCTGATAATGCTCGCCGAGATCATCCAGGAGATAGCTGTATTTTTCGGATTCGAGCAGATTTTTGTTCCCCGTAAAGCCTGCAAGCTGTTCTTTTATGGCAAGTGCTCCAATCATAGCGCCGAACGGCACTCCGTCTTTGTTCATAGAGGGATATTCGACGCTTCTTGAGCCTGCCACCAGAGGCGCGTTGAACTCAGCTATCGAAAGACAGTTGTTCAGTTGCTCCCTGGAAAAGCCGTACAGTCTGCCGACTCCTGCCGCGATCCCAGCCGGCCCAAAAGTCCCTGAAGAGTGCGGATTGGAGTAATAATCCATGATAGCAGCCCCGGAGCGTATTGTGGTTTCATAGCCCATCAGAAGCGCTGTGAGAAACTCATTGCGGCTGACATCCTTTTCAAGCGCTGCCGCAAGAATCGGCCCTACGACAGCCGTGCCGGGATGGGCGCGTATGAGATTATGCCCGTCATCTATATCATAGGCATTTGAGGCATGCCCCATCGCTGCAGCAGCTCCGATAAAGCAAAATGTCTTATCGCTCCCGATTACGGGAATACTGCCGGTGCCGAAAACTTCCTCCGCGAGCTTCAGACCGACTTTAAACTGGTCACTCCTGCTGCCGGTAATGAGTGCTCCCGTCAGATCAACAAAGCATCCTTTTATTCTTTCACGAACATTGTGAGGAAGATCATCCCAGTTCGTGTTGAGTACAAAGTTTTCAAGTTTATAAGTGGTTTCGTATTTCATAATGACCTTTCGGAGCAAATCAGCTGTATTCTACAGAAACATGGCGTCCGGCAAAGCAGTACATGAGCCCTGCATATCTGAGCCTGAAGGAAACCGTGTCTCCGACATGCAAAGGTCTTCTGCAGTCGGTAACATCCAGAACCGTATGGTCAGAGGAGGACGCGATAACCGTAATACCCTCCTCATTTGGCAGCAGATTGTACGGATCGCCGATATCCATGCAGCCAAGATTTATTATAGCACGTTTTCTTACTCCCGTGCAGTTAAATTTTATCTGTTCACCTTTCCAGTTTTTTCCCGGTTGCGACATTGGAGAAAGGGACTTGTCACGTATTTCACTGATCTGAGCTTCCAGCCTGACGGTATCCATCTGCAGATCAGGAAATGCAAACCCCCGGTTCAGTTTCATGTTGTAGGGATTTATGACAGTACCGCCGAGCCTGATATGGTTAATAATATCCGGCAACTCTCCTCCCGAGTATATCCGCAGCAGGAGAGTAGAATTCCCGCCCGAAACGATTTCCAGCGGATGACCGACTGCAGAAGCCAGCTTTTCGGCAAAAGAGGCGAAGCATTCCAGATTTTCATCATCCGGCAGGAGGCCCGATACACAGCAGTAATTTGCGGCTATTCCCGCCAGTTTCAGACTTCTGCAATTATCAATATACACACCGAGTTCTGCCAGTTCATCCGGATCCGTTATCCCATCCCGCCTGTCTCCGATGTCTGCCATGATGAGAGCGGCAGTCGTTTTATTCTGGCGTCCTGCCTCCTCGGCAAGCCACTTCGCGGTCTGCAAATCCGTCACGACAGAAATGTCCGCCCATGTTACGGCTCCCGGGATATCACAAAGCGAGGGGGCACGCAGCAGCATAGTTGTCCATTCCGGGTGTGCCTGCTTGAAAGCTCTGACCTGAGCGACTCTTGACCCGGCAATCTGGCTCAGCCCTCCGCTCATATATGCCTCTGCAACAGATATATCTCCGTCCGCCACTTTTGCCACGCCGCATACCGTTATTCCTCGCGCTGCCATTTCACGCCTCATCACAGATGCATTGCAGGTGATGGCACTGAGATTGATATGCAGCTTAGGAAAATAACCCGCCATAAGGTATCCTCCGTTAATCCATCGTGAGAGAAGGTCTCAGGACAGCAAACACATAGCAGCCGAACAGAGATTCAACAAACCGCTCGGCAGCTTCTCCCGATCGCTCTTCCGGCTTCCCGCTGCGCTCGAACACTCCTATAACTGACTTCCCGGTGTAAAAGAAACCCTTGCACGAGGTGAACAGTGCATCTTCACTGGTAATTATGATATCTCCCGGCATCAGGGCGCTGAGCCGCAGATCACGTGTACGGTCGATAAAAGATGATCCCGAAAAGGGTGATATAACACCCTTTCCACCGTAAAGCCCGCGGGCAACACCATCTGCACGTGAGTCTGGCATTCTCCGTGATAAAACGTCACCGGTGATCGCGTCATGCCGGAAGAAAAGGCTTGTCAGGATCGCCCTCAAGTCGCCGTGCAGCTCTGCCCCGAGTTTTCTGTAGGTTTCAAAAACGGCAGCAGCTGCTGCTTCACCTTCAACAGATTCCGCAACTGCTGTCGTGACGGCAGCACACACCTGAGCAGCTTCTTCCGGTGTCAGGATACGGCCGCAGGGTTGCTCACGGCAGAAAACATGCATCCCGTTTACCGTGACGTACGGAGAGAGAATCTCCCCCTCCGAACCGCTGAGCATAAATTCAGCCGTAACAGTCTCATGAGCGTAGATAGAAAACCGTTGAGTCTCTTCATTGAAGCGAACTTCAACGCTTCTGCCTGAAACATCGCTTTCATTTGAGATTGTGATTTTGTATTTTACCGGCTCTCCCATACCGGCTGTTTGGCCGGCCGGTAATTCGGGTTCTGCAGAGCAGACAAGAAAGCGTGTTTCCCTGGTCCGCTTCAGAGCATCAGGCAATGGATCCCCGACAACATCAAGAGGGCGATGAACAGAGAACCTGTGAATATTTTCTGCAAACAGATAGTTCCTGTAGTTCGGTGCAATCCTGACCGTGCCTTCTTTCCCCATTGCAAGGGTGTCATCCGCATTGTCCCCTTCCAGAAGGGTCTTCAGATCCTCAATATAAATTGCACCGTGGTCTTTCTTGTAGTTGCTGTGGCAATTATTATAATCGTAATCCGACATCACTCCATAGCCGCTGCAGTTGATAATGGAGCCGTTTCCCAGATACAGCATAGTGTGACCCGTGCCGGTTGTTCGGAAATACGTGATGATATCTCCGGGTTCAAGCAGTTTGGTGATCCGGCTTTTCAGTCCCGCCAGGAGTTCAGGGGTCTCCTGATGCGTTGGTTCATAATAAAAAACCTCCGGCCGGAGAAAATCCGTCATATGCCAGGTCAGATCCGCCTCGAGCATATGCCCGAAAGTCGCATAGTAAAGAGCCCACACGAAGGAAGAGCAGTCAAGATGAAGCCGCCGGGAAGGTGATGCCGCCTCAGGAGGTGCGAAGGATTCGCGTCTGGGCGAAATCCTGACAACCCTGTCCATACTGAGCTGATCGTACTGCAGCCATTCTCCTCGGAGGAAATAGGCTTCCGCCATGGCAAGCAGCGCTTCCGTCTTTATTTTTTTATCCATGTATTTTCCTATACTGACAAAGAAATGGCAGGGGCAAATGCCCCTGCCCTCCGGATTATTTCAGAGTTTAATAAAGTTATCTGACTTTGAAGTCGTAGCCGCAGGAGCGAAATCAAGCTTCCTGTCACTGATACCGAGAATATCTTCCGGCTTGATCCATGGGATATTCTGAATAGCGGAAGTCTCCTCGTGTGTGAGATAGCCTTTGTATGTTGTCAGAGACCTGCGGATATAGCCATCTGTTTCGCATGCTTTTGCAACGCCGTTGTTGAGAATGTTGAGCAGCAGCGGCATAGTTTCACCGCCGAGAGCAATAGAAACATCGTGGGCAATTGCACCGCCTATATTGGAAACGCAATAGTGGACAACCCCACTGTCGACATATCTCGGATTATCATGATGTGTTTCATGGCTGGATTCAATGGCACCCGGGTCATCGTTTGAGATGTCGACCAACACAGAACCCGGTTCCATTGTTCTGAGCATTTCTCTTGTGATCAGGAAATCTTTTCTGTGCTTGGGCCAGCGCACACAGTTGAGGACCATGTCTGTCGTCGGAAGCAGCTTTGCAATGGCTTCCTTTGTGCAGAACATAGTGTTGATTTTGTTGTTATACTGATAACCGAGTGTTCTGAGATGGCCTGCATTGAGGCCCATAACCGTGCAGTTGGCTCCGAGAGCATAGAGTACGGAAAGTGCCCCCTGTCCGACAAGCCCGCAGCCAAGAATCAGCACATTCATTCCGGGTGCGCCGGCGAGCCCTCCGACATATTTACCCTTGCCACCGTTGATCGTCAGCATCGATTCAAGCCCGAAAAGTGCCCCCTGTTTACCGGCAGCTTCACAGTTCGGAGAACCCCATCTGTGAGAGTCTTCAGCGGAGAAGGAGATGCATTTCGATTTGAGCAGGGCCTGTACTTCTTCCGGATGTGCTGCAGGATGGACACAGCAGTAAAGAATCTGGTCTTCGCGGAGAAGATCAAACTCCTCGGGTGCTATTTCCTTGACCTTGGCAACAAAATCGCACTTTTCAAAGACTTCCTTATGCGTTTCCAGAATTTCGGCACCTGCCGCCGCATATGCCTCGTTGGAGAAACCTGCCATCTTTCCGCAGTCTTTCTCGGCATATACCTTATGCCCTGCAGCTGCGATGGATGAAACCTCGAGTGGGGTGAGAATAACTCTGTATTCGCCCTCTTTAATGTCTTTCAGAATACCAAATGTCATTTTGCTCCCTCTTCTTGGTCATTTGACCGTATTTAGATTTCCCAGTTCCTTCAGTCTGTTGCATGCAACGAAATGTCCCGGGCAGACCTCCTCAAGCTGAGGTGTCTTTCTGCAGGCATCGCAGGCATAGCTGCATCGCTTATAGAAACGGCACTCATCCGGTGGGTCGATCGGAGAGACGATTTCTCCTTTGATGATAATGCGCTCTCGCTTTGCGGACAGATCGGGAACCGGTATCGCAGAAAGCAAAGCTTGAGTATACGGGTGACGCGGATTTGAGAACAGCTCTTCTGAAGGAGCCATCTCAACAATTTTTCCGAGATACATAACAGCAATGTCGTCGGAAAAATGATTCACAACTGATAGATCGTGTGTGATAAAGATAAATGTCAGCCCCATCTCTGCCTGAAGCGTTTTCAGGAGGTTGAGAATCTGAGCCTGGATAGACACATCGAGTGCCGAAACCGGCTCGTCAC
>JAEEGH010030754.1_pt1 | contig 10418 bp, 8 predicted proteins | sample 9134181 | NCBI WGS metagenome assembly JAEEGH01 (sample SAMN16246544, study PRJNA631951) | gut metagenome | biome: gut microbiome; feature: rumen; material: DP-attached | host: Bos | place: Iran: Karaj | collected 2018-10 | reverse complement strand
ATCACCCAGCGGCGAGAGTAAACCACCGCAGTTAGCCACGATAGCAATGAAGAACAACACCGTGTGCACGCGGTATTTGCGCTGTTGGATCGTCGCCAGCAAAAGGCGGATCAGCAGCATAGCGGCTCCTGTCGTACCCATAAACGATGCCAGAACCCAGCCGATGGCTAAAATAACGGTGTTGGTGGTCGGAGTAGCTTTCAAGTCACCTCGGATACAAATACCACCGGTGGTTACAAACAGCGCCATCAGCAGCAAGATGAACGGCACATAATCGTAGATCATCTGGTGAATCAGCTCATGGTCCATACCGTTGAGGCAGAGCCAAATACCCACAGGGGTACCGAGCAGCAAAGAGATGTACAACTTGTGCAGATTATGCTCCCACCACTCGCCAACATGGGGAATGAGCGGCAGCACGGCAATGCAGAGAAGCATTACCACAAACGGGATTAACATCCACGCAGGAATCAAATGCTCAATCATGATAAAATTATTTAGTTTTAAAGATTTACGAGATATGTTTGCATTTTCGAGTGCAAAGGTACACTTTTTTTTCGAGATATGCAAACGAAAGATTATTTTTCCACAAAATTCCTCTATTTCTTGTCTATTTCAGACATTCCTGGAGAAAGAAAAAGAAAAAGAAAAGAAGCAAAAGAAAAATATAAAGAAAGCCCGACCGACCACCACCATATAGTGGTGGTCCGCAGTAGCGTATGCGCGTGGGGACGGGCGCGTATTTGGAAGACGCCGCAGGAGCGGCGGTCGGTCGGTCAGACAGGGTTAATAAATGGGTGGGAGAGTTTATAATCGTGGAGGAGGGAGTTGAATTTCCACGACCAAAGGGTCGTATAAGTCTTTCCGTTAGAGGCTACGTGGTTGGCGGCTTCGTAGCGGGATTGGAGTTGCGCCTCGAGTTCCGGCGTGGCGCGGAGTTTAGCTAACTCGCGGTTGGCATATGCAAAGGCCGCAGAGTTCCATTTCTGTCTGGGAGACTGGTTCTTTTGGTAGTTTTCTTCGCGGCTACGGAAGAATTGTTTGCCATTACGGACATAGAAATAGCCGTCGTCTCTTTTTTGGAGTTTGCCGTGGATGCGGTCAATTCCGGATGAAGTTACAATTTCTGACATACGATTAAAATTTAGGGTTTTAATAGGGTTTCTATAGGGGTTAAACAGGTGTGTTACGTAGGCTTTGACTGTCGGTTGACCGTCGGTTGACCGTCGGGATATGACTTAAATTAGAGTGCAAAGGTACAAAAAAAATCTCATATATGCAAGAGATGATGAGTTTTTGAGGAAGTATAGAGAAAAAAAGAGAGATTTATTTGCATAATTCAGAAAAAAGTTATACCTTTGCATGCAAATTGCGTGCGGAACAATAATCGCAATCGTAATTCCGCTGACACCGACAGCGTAAAAATGCGGTGAAAAGATAGATAGAAGATGGCAAAGCAAAAAGAAATAATCGTCAAGGACACAACTATCCGTTCGTTTTCGCAGAACGGATGGGACTATATCTGTATAACGGACATTGCCAGACAGAAGAATACGGAAGATCCCAATGCCGTTGTGGGCAACTGGATGCGCAATAGAAACACTATTGAATATCTTGGTATTTGGGAGGCTTTAAACAATCCTAATTTTAACCCCCTCGAATTCGAGGGGTTTAGAAGCCAGGCCGGATTGAATGCTTTTACTCTGTCTCCCAGCCGTTGGATAGAAGCGACTAATGCGGTAGGACTTATTGCTAAATCGGGGCGTTATGGCGGCACGTTTGCGCAACGGGACATTGCTTTTAAATTTGCCAGTTGGGTATCTGTTGAGTTTGAACTCTATTTGATTAAGGAATTCCAACGCCTCAAAGAGGAAGAACAAAAAGCTCTCGGCTGGTCGGCAAAGCGCGAGTTGGCAAAGATTAATTATCATATCCATACGGACGCGATAAAAGAGCACCTTATCCCGCAGGAGATTGACCCTTACCATCGTTCACTCATTTATGCCAATGAGGCTGATGTGCTCAATGTGGCGTTGTTTGGAATGACCGCTAAAGAATGGCGTGATGCGCATCCGGAGGATAAAGGTAATATACGCGACTACGCGACGATTAACCAGTTGATTTGTCTGAGTAATATGGAGAACCTGAATGCAGTATTCATCAACGAAGGTCTGCCACAAGGAGAACGTCTCCAGAAACTCAACCAGATAGCTATCCAACAAATGACCGTGTTAGAAAACGTAGAAAGCAAACGTATATTGAAAGCATAAACAGAATCAGGTCTGACCTCACCGACAGCGTAAAAAAGCGGTGACATAAAATATTGAAATAAAGGGCGCGAAGCGTCGCGCAATAACATATTAAAATAATAACAGAGCTTTAGCTCTTATTCTCGGAATCGAAATATTCCCCAATATTTATAATGCAAACGAGAATAGGCAAGCAAAAGTTCACGCGAAAGCGTGGACTATTTGTGCTTATTAGTTTGCAGGCGTTGGGGAACGCTACGATTCCTAATAGGCAATACAAATAGTTCACGCCCTTTTTGTTGCTTATAGGATGAAAGCTAAAGATAAAAAGCTTTTATCCATGGCAAAAAACGCAAATTTAGGAGCAGCGAAAAATGCTAAAAACGATGAGTTCTACACGCAGTATGCGGATATTCAGAAAGAAGTAAACGCATATATTGAATACAACCCCGATGTCTTTCGGGGCAAGACAATTCTGCTGCCTTGCGACGATCCGGAATGGAGCAATTTCACCAAGTTCTTTGCACAAAACTTTGAGTTCTTCGGTCTGAAGAAACTCATCTCTACGTCTTACGCTATAGAAAGCAAAAAGTACAAGACCGATTGGCAACCAACGCTCTTCGAAACGGAAAACCCAATGTACAATGTTGAAAAGAGCCGTATTAAGGGCAAAATCTTCACCCTTACGCATGATACGAACGCAAACGGTCGCATCGATATTGACGATTTGCAATGGAGTTATTTAGAAGGCGACGGCGATTTCCGTAGTGCCGAAGTAACCGCTTTGCGCGACGAAGCGGATATCATCATTACCAATCCACCTTTCTCGCTATTTCGAGAATTCCTTGCTTGGATTATGGAAGGAAAGAAACAGTTTGCAGTAATAGGAAATATGAACGCTATTACGTACAAGGAGGTTTTTCCTTTAATCAAGGAAAATAAAATCTGGATTGACAACCCATTTGTTCGAGGAGCAGGGTATTTTACTTCTCCGATGGAGTTAGACACGTCGCTCAGTTATTTTAATTCTCACGATTACAGAGAGGGGTTTATTCGCGTACCAGGCGTGAGATGGTTTACTAATATAGAATTGGGGCGTCGTCACGAACCTTTGCGTTTAATGTCTATAGCAGATAATTTGGAGTATAATAAGAAAATGAAGGGGCAAAAAGAATATTATCGTTACGACAACTATGATGCAATAGAAGTTCCATTTACAGAATTAATTCCAAAGGATTACTCTGGAATAATGGGCGTACCTATTTCCTTCCTCGACAAATATTGTCCTGAACAATTTGAGATTATTGGAACGGATAGTCCTTATTATGTTGAGGAATTAGGAATTAAATGTATGGGGGAAAAATGGATTTCAGAGTACAAGAAGCATGGAGGAACAGGTCACTTAACTGCAAATATGCACTCATTATGCTTATATGATCAAGATGGTGTTCCGCAATCAGTATATAAAAGAATATTAATCCGCCATAAAAATCCACAATTATGACAACTACATTACATACAGAGTACACGGTAGAAGAAATCTGCAAAGGATTTGTGTACAATGAGGCTGAAGGGAAAGGCTTATTTGGCCTTTCAGGTCGTTTGGTTATTCAGCCCGAGTATCAACGTCACTATTTGTATGCAGAAGGAAAAGGAGAGAAAGAGGTTGCTGTTATTGAATCCGTTTTAAAAGGTTATCCTCTAGGACTAATTTATTTCAATAAACGTGAAGATGGACAATTAGAGGTTTTGGATGGTCAACAACGTATCACTTCTTTAGGACGTTTCTTAACGCACAAATTTTCGGTAGTGCTGAATGGAACAGAGCAATATTATAATTCCATGCCTGCAGATTTATTGCAGAAGATATACAACACCAAACTGACAATATATGAGTGCGAGGGATCCGAGAGTGAGATAAAAGAATGGTTTAAGACAATAAATATCGTTGGTATTCCGCTTAATGAACAAGAACGACTCAATGCTGTATATAGCGGTCCTTTTGTTGATAGAGCAAAGGAAGTCTTTTCTAACTCTCAAAGCACGGAAGTTAATAAATGGGAGTGGTATATGAAAGGGAATGTCAAACGTCAAGATTATCTACACACAGCTTTGGAATGGGTTAGCAAAGGGAATGTGGAAAACTATATGTCCACTCATCGCCGTGATAATAATATTATAGAATTAGAAGCCTATTTCAATAGTGTCATCGATTGGGTTAGAAGTGTCTTTACTCAAAAAGAAACCGAAATGAAAGGTTTGCCGTGGGGCGAACTGTATGAGAAATACCACAAGACGCCTTACGATCCGGCGCAAGTGGCTGCCAAACAGCGTGAACTCTACGAAGATTACTACGTAAAGAACAAAAAAGGCATTTACGAATATATCCTTGGCGGCTGTCAGGATACCAAACTGTTAGAGGTGCGTTGTTTTGACGAGCCGACCAAAAAGAGCGTTTATGCGCGTCAGACGGAGGAAGCCAGACAAAAAGAAGTTTCCAATTGTCCGCTATGTGCCATCGGCCATGACGCTAACCATGCGCGTATATGGAAACTAACAGAGATGGACGCAGACCATGTGACGGCGTGGTCCAAAGGCGGTGCAACGGATATCGCTAATTGCCAAATGCTCTGTCAGACGCATAATAGGGCAAAAGGGAATAAATAATCATTCAAAAAAGCGGAGCTTATGCTCCGCATCAGGGACGTAATCATCGCTCGCGGAACTCGCGCACACAGGACAACGAGGGACTCGCGCAATGATGCGCGAGAAAGGCACAAAGAAAAGCCGGCACAATGGATGCCGGCTAATAGGTGATGAGAGAATGCTTAATCCAATTTGAGGACGGCGAGGAAGGCTTTCTGCGGCACTTCCACATTTCCAATCTGCTTCATGCGCTTCTTTCCGCGTTTCTGCTTCTCGAGCAACTTACGCTTACGGCTCACGTCACCGCCGTAACATTTTGCCAAAACATCCTTGCGAACCTGCTTCACGGTTTCTCGGGCAATTATCTTCGCACCGATGGCGGCTTGAATTGCAATGTCAAACTGCTGACGTGGCAGGAGCTCTTTGAGCTTCTCGCACATGCGGCGTCCGAAATCCACGGCATTGTCGCGGTGGGTGAGGGTAGAGAGGGCATCGACCTGCTCGCCGTTGAGGAGGATATCCAGTTTGACGAGATTGGACGGACGGAAGCCGTTCATGTGCCAATCGAAGGATGCGTAGCCCTTGGAGATGGATTTGAGTTTGTCGTAGAAATCAATGACAATCTCGCCGAGCGGCATGTCGAAAAGAAGTTCCATGCGGTTGCCGGAGATATACTCCTGCTTGACGAGTTCACCGCGTTTGCCGAGACAGAGGGTCATAATCGGACCGATATAATCCGCGGTGGTAATGACCGAAGCGCGGATATACGGCTCCTCGATGCGGTCTATCTCCGTGAGATCCGGCATGCCGGCAGGGTTATGCACCTCGACCATGCCGCCGTCTTTGGTATAGACATTATAGGATACGTTCGGGACGGTGGTGATGACATCCATGTCGAACTCGCGGTCCAGGCGCTCCTGGATGATCTCCATGTGGAGCAGACCTAAGAAACCGCAGCGGAAACCGAAGCCGAGTGCCATAGACGACTCGGGCTGGAAAGTGAGGGACGCGTCGTTCAGCTGCAGTTTCTCAAGCGAAGCGCGCAGGTCCTCGTAGTCCTCCGACTCAATCGGATAAACACCCGCGAAGACCATCGGTTTGGCTTCCTCAAAACCGGCAATCGCTTTGTCGCACGGTCGTGCTACATGCGTAATCGTATCACCCACTTTGACTTCGGTCGAGGTCTTGATACCGGAGATGATGTAACCCACGTTTCCTGCGGATATCTCCTTTCTCGGAGACATGTCGAGTTTGAGAATACCTATCTCGTCGGCGTCGTACTCCTTGCCGGTATTGACAAAGCGCACCTGGTCGCCGGTTCGCATGGTTCCGTTGACCACTTTGAAATAGGCGATGATGCCGCGGAAAGAATTGAACACCGAATCGAAGATGAGGGCCTGGAGCGGCGCGTCGGGATCGCCCTTCGGGGCGGGAACCTTGTCCACGATGGCGTCCAGCACCGCCGGCACGCCTTCTCCCGTGCGGGCCGACACCCGGTAGACATCCTCCGGGTCGCAGCCCAGCAGGTCGCACACCTGGTCCGTCACCAGCTCCGGCTGCGCGGAGTCCATGTCGATCTTGTTCAGCACGGGGATGATCTCCAGCCCGTGGTCGATGGCCTGGTACAGGTTGGAAATCGTCTGGGCCTGGATGCCCTGCGAGGCGTCCACCACCAGAAGCGCGCCCTCGCACGAAGCGATGGACCGCGACACTTCATAGCTGAAGTCCACGTGGCCGGGCGTGTCGATGAGGTTCAGCCGGTAGGTCTCCCCGTCCCGCACGTACTCCATCTGGATGGCGTGGCTCTTGATCGTAATGCCCTTCTCCCGCTCCAGATCCATGTCGTCCAGCACCTGGTTCTCCATCTCCCGGTCGCTCAGCGTGCGCGTGAGCTCCAGCAGCCGGTCCGCCAGGGTGCTCTTCCCATGGTCGATATGCGCGATGATGCAAAAGTTGCGGATGTTCTTCATAACTTGCAAAGATACGCATTTTCTCGCAGAAACTGCGCAACCTGCCTATGGACACCCGCGCTTCATTACAGCCGCGGCTTCTTGACGATCCGGACGATCAGGGAGATTAGGTAGATGATGACGCCGTAGAAGACCGGAATCAGGCCGATTCTCATCCCGCCGAAGAGAACATCGGGGGAGATCAGGTCGAATATGCCGCTGACCCCTTCTCCCAGGTTAGAGGCAACCTGTTGCAAAGCTTGGAACATCTGATACAGGCCGATGAGGTACGTCAGGAATCCGAACACCAGGGCGAAGGTTCCGATTTCCTTGATCCAACGGGGGGCTTTCCAGGCGGCGAAAAAGATGGCGACCAGAAGGACGGTGAGGATGGTCATGAAGCCGGCTCCTCCCTGCATGAAGATTTTGAACATGGGACTGTTGTTTTAATGGGTTTGACTTTCTGGGACAAAGGTAAGGGTTGACCGTCCTTTTCCAAAGCCGAATCCCCACGATGAAACGCCGAATCCCCCTTTTCACACCCGGACCGCGCTGGAAATGCGTATTTTATGCTATTTTTGCATCAGTCCGATGAAACGATATCTGGTCATATCTTTCTGGCTGGTCTCCATCCTGCTGGTGGCGATTGTCCTCACCAGCCTGGGATACCGGTTTCTGGAAGCGCTGTTCCTCGGGTCGATGTTCCTCCCCGGCGCCCTGGCGGCCAAGTATTTCTTTCCGAAGGTGGATTTCAAGAAACGATGGACGGGCATCAAAGACACGGTTTTCATCGTCCTAGGCATCCTCATCGGGGAAATGCTCCTGTTCCTCATCGCCCACTACTGCATCCTCACCTTCCGGGAGAATCTCCCCGGCCCGGAATGGGACTGGCCGGACCTTCCCCAAATCCTGACCAATCCCGTTTTCCTCGCCATCATCCTGACCGTCCTCGCGACAGGCAGCCATTTCTTTGAATCCTGGCTGGACCGGAAGCGCCCCTCCCGGCCGGCGCCCATCACGTTCACATCGGACCGGAAACCTGTGACACTTCCGCTGGAGGAAATCCTGTACGTCGAATCCAACGACGACATCACCACTGTCATCGCGACAGACGGCCGTCGCTTCCGGAACAAAACCCCCATCTCCCAGTGGGAGGCCATCCTCCGCCCCCACTTCCTCCGGATTCACCGCTCCTACCTCGTCAACAAGGCCGCCATCACCCATGTCGATGGGGACCTCCTCTATGTCGATGGCATCGAACTCCCCATCTCCCGCAAGTACAAAGACGCCGTCACGCTGAACAAGGTAGGCTCTGGCGCCTAACCGATTGGTTATCGGTACGTTATAAGGTGTCGCCCTGTGATCCGCGTCACAGGGCAACGCTGCTTTTTTGCTGATAGCCAGTGATTTAGCTGCCAGGCGGTATGTTGATTCGCCGCAGTGACTCCGGATGAGCTGATCAATACCCGTAGCGCTTCCGGTAAGCCAGGATGAGGGTGGTGCAAAGGATGAGGCAGCAGAGGTCGGCAGCATCGACGGCGAGCCAGATGCCGTCGGGGCCCAGCAGGACCGGGAGGAGAAAGACGAAGCCCAGTTCGAAGACCAGGTTCCGGACAAAGGAAACGAAGGCCGATACTTTGCCGTTCCCCAGGCCGGTGAACCAGGCGGAGGTAAACAGGTTGATACCGGCGATGAAGAAACTGATCATATACAGCCGGATGGCATGTTTCGTCAGGGCCGACAATTCAGGGTCGTAGCCCACGAACAGGCGGGCGGCGGGACCGGCGGAAAGCTCAGAAACGAGCATCATCAAGGCCCCCAGCACCAATAGCAGGATGACGGAATGCCGCAGGAGACTCTTCAGTTCGGCCTTGTTCCCCGCGCCGTAGTTGTACCCGATGACCGGAGTCACGGCAATATTATACCCGAAGAAGACGGCGGCGAAGATGTATCCGTAATACAGCAGGACCGAATAGGCGGCCACCCCGTTCTCCCCCATCATCCGCAGGAGCTGGAGGTTGTAGCAGATGGCGAGGACGTTCCAGGAGATGTTGCCCACGTATTCGGAAAGGCCGTTGCTGGAGGCCTGGAGAAGCGGCTCCCGCTCAAAGCGGGCACGGACCATCCGGAGTGAACTGCGGTTGCGGCGGCTGGAGAAGTACCAGAGCGGGAAGAAACCGCCCACGCAGCAGGCAAGCATCGACGCGGCCGCCGCGCCGGCCAGTCCCCAGTGGAACACTGCGATAAAAAGTGCATCCAGCACCATGTTCGTGACGGCGCAGATGATGGACATCACGGTCCCCAGCTGCGGCCGTTCCGCCGTCATGTAGAACGACTGGAAGCACATCTGGAGCATGAAGGCAGGAAGACCGAGCGTGCAGATGCTGCCATACACCACGCACAGGCGCGCCGTCTCCCCTTCCGCCCCCAGCAGTTCCGCCAAGGGTTTCATGAACACCAGCAACGGGACCATGAACACGACCGAAAGCAGGAGCGTGAAGCGGATGAGCATGCTGAAAATGACATCCGCCCGGTAATAATCCCCTTCTCCCATCGTCTTGGAAACCAAGGCCGATCCGCCCGTCCCCACCATGAGTCCCAGCGACCCGACCAGCATCACCGCCGGCCAGATGATGTTCAATGCCGCAAACGCCGAGGTCCCCACGAAATTGGATACGAACAGCCCGTCGACCACGCTGTATATGCTCCCCACGAGCATCATCAGAATGCTCGGAATCGAGGATGTTACCAGCCTCCTGTACCCGTAATGGCCGTTCAGCGCAATCTCCATAGACGGGTGCAAAGATAGGTGGTTTTTGGAAAAAGTACAAAAAGAGGCGGTCGGAAGGAAGGATTGTACGAAAAATTTGGTATCTTTGCATGATTCCGCAATTTTACGTTACCAGATATGTACGACAACAAGCAACTCCAAGAGATCTCGACGCAGGTGCGGCGGGACATCCTGAGGATGGTGTGCAGCGCGAAGTCCGGGCATCCGGGCGGATCGATGTCATCGACCGACATCCTCACAACCCTGTATTTCAACGTAATGAAACAGGACCCGGCCACGTGGACCCGCGACGGGAAGGGACAGGACATGTTCATCCTTTCCGCCGGCCACATGACGCCCGTGTACTATTCCGTACTGGCCCGCGCCGGTTATTTCCCGGTGTCGGAGCTCGCTACGTTCCGTCAGTTCGGCGCCCGCCTGCAGGGCCACCCGTCCATCCGCAAGAGCCTGCCCGGCATCTTCCAGGCCTCCGGTTCCCTGGGCCAGGGCCTGTCCGCCGCCTGCGGCCTTGCCCTTGGCAAGAAGCTGGACAAGGAAGACAATTTCGTCTTCTGCCTGTGTGGTGACGGCGAATCCGAGGAAGGCCAGATCTGGGAAGCCGGCATGTTCGCCGTGTTCCACAAGCTGGACAACCTCATCGCCATGACCGACTGGAACGGCAAGCAGATCGACGGTCCCGTCTCCGAGGTGTCCGGTGAAGGCGACCTCGCCGCGAAGTGGGAAGCCTGGGGATGGAACACCATCGTCGCCGAAGGCCACGACTTCGATTCCATCGCCAAGGCC
>JAEEGH010030748.1_pt1 | contig 10420 bp, 8 predicted proteins | sample 9134181 | NCBI WGS metagenome assembly JAEEGH01 (sample SAMN16246544, study PRJNA631951) | gut metagenome | biome: gut microbiome; feature: rumen; material: DP-attached | host: Bos | place: Iran: Karaj | collected 2018-10 | reverse complement strand
AAGGAAGAGAAAAGTATGCGGATCCCTGCAGTGTGATCCGTGCAGCGGCAATGCTTCTTGCTCACATCGGACGCAAGACTGAAGCGGATCTTCTTTACAGAGCTCTCGATATCTGTACGGTCACCGAGAAGAAACTGGTCATTACCGGACGTGATACGGGTGTTACCGGAGAAGAATTCGCCGATTATATAATGGATACCATTGAAAAACTTAAAAGGTGATGAAATGAATGAAACAAAGAACGATCTAACGGGCAGGAATGAGGCGGAGGAGGTCTCCAAGGAGGTCACCGACAAATATTCCCTCAGAGGAAGGGTCTTTAATCGCATCAGAGAGGACATTCTTTCGGGCAAATATGCCGAGAATGAGGAACTCAAGGAAGTTTCCATAGGCAATGAACTCGGTGTAAGCAGAACACCGGTGAGAGAGGCTTTGAGACAGCTCGAACTGGAAGGGCTTGTGAACATCATCCCCAACAAGGGAGCTTATGTTCACGGTATTTCCCAGAAAGACATCCACGACATCTATGTGATACGTTCCTATCTTGAAGGCCTTGCGGCTCGCTGGGCCTGTGAGAGGATCACCGATGAAGAGATAGAAAATCTTGAGGAAAATGTCTACATTGCCAATTTCCACATCGGAAAGAAGCATTACGAGACTATCGTGGAGCTGGACAGTCAGTTCCATGAGACAATATACAAGGCTTCCGGAAGCAAGATCCTGGAGCATCAGCTTTCCACCTATCATCACTACGTGGAGAGGATCAGAAAGATCTCTCTGGGACGTGAAGAGAGGGCAAAGAAAGCCAATGAGGAACATGCGGCCATTCTTGAAGCCATTAAGAGCAGGAACGGAGATCTTGCGGAAAAGCTTGCTCACGAACACATTATCTCCACTATAGCAAATCTGAACAAGCAGGGCTTGTAGACAAAAGAGGCAGTGAAAACTGCTTCTTTTTTTGCTCCTGTTTTACGGGAAATTTTATGATTTTGGATTGTATAATCGGGCAAAAAATAGTAAAATAATTTCTGTATGTATATTGGAAAACCATACTTTTTAACAGTTTCAGGGGAAGAAGCGGAGAGTATATGAAAGCGCTGAGACTTATAATTGCAATGGCCTTTGTTATGATCACGGCTTATGGCTTTTTTTACGTCGGCCTGATCGGAAATGTAAAGCCCCCCGTACAGAGAGAAGTTGCAAAAAACTGGACGCTGGATCATAACGGCGACGTTTTGACCGATGTAAATCTGGGCGAGTACAAGGCGGCCAACATTCTTAAGGGTGATGTCATTACCCTCACCAATTCCTTGCCTGACTGCAGGATCCCCTATGCATCCATCGTGGTAAACAATTATCTTGCGGAGATGGACATCTATGTGGACGATGTTCTCATCTATGTCACCGGTAAAAAAGACTATGAGAGCGGCAGATTAATAGGATATGGCATGCATATAGTCAATCTTCCCGCAGGTTATGAAGGCAAAGAGATCAAAATAGTCTATAAAGCCGGAGAAAATAACGGTATCGGTACCCTGATCCCGATAGTCATCATGGAACGTGGCGAAGCGGGACTTTACATCATCAGAAAGAACCTTTTCCCTGCGGCTCTTGCCCTGACTGATATGATCGTGGGCATCAGCATGATCGGGATCTCTGTGGTTTATGTTTCGGAGAACAGGAGCTTCAGGCAGATCCTTTACATTGGCCTGTTCAGTTTCTTTATCGGGCTTTGGGCATTCTGCGATCATGATATCGTTCTGCTGATCAACAATGACTATAACATGAAGACCGTATCGGAATATGCATCGCTGTATCTGGCACCTGTTTTTGTCCTGGCCTACTTCTGGGCAAAGATCAAAAACAGGATTTCAGATTTTGGAAGGCTGGTCTATCGCGCGATCCTTGGCAGTGACATCTTCCTGATCTCATTGAGTTTTCTGCTCCATATATTCAATATCGTTCATCTGACACAGCTGCTCACCCTGCATCATGCGATAATCCTTGTGATGATCGTATATATGCTTGTGTACTTCGTGATCGGCATTATCAAAAAAGATAAAAAGGATCTGGCCTTTTATATCGGAATGACGGCTCTTGCCTTCTGCGGAGTGGCGGATATAATCCATTTTTCCGTCCTCACGTATTCCAGTACCGTAAAGGGAGATTTTAACGGCATCTCCTATACGGGGGCGGGTATCCTCGTGATCTCCATGGTCATGGATTTTGCCGAAGAGATGTCCCAGAATGTCCGTCAGGCCGGAGAAATAGCTGTCTATGAGCAGATGGCAAACAGCGATTTCCTTACCGGACTTGCCAACAGACGGCAGTGTGAATTTGTATTCGATGAGATCGATACGGAAGACAGTGATTATGCCGTTATAGCCTTCGATCTGAACAATCTGAAGGAAGTGAACGACAAGTATGGTCATGCGGCGGGAGACAGGCTTCTTAAAGATTTTGCCAACGTCTTAAAAGGCGTGTTTGACAGCGTTGCCACCGTCGGAAGAACCGGCGGCGATGAATTTGTCGTTATCATCCGCAATACGGATGTGCTTAACCTGGATAAGCTTCTCGAAGTCCTTGATACAAGGATCGATGAGATAAACAGGAAAAAGAGGGAATACAAACTGAGTGCGGCCAGAGGAGTCTGCACCAGACTTGACAATAAAAAGAATGTTCGTTCCGCTTATCGTACGGCGGATCAAAGAATGTACGAAAATAAGATTCGGATGAAAGCGGACGCGAAAGGAAAGCTGTCATAATGGATTATTACAAGGACCGTTTAAAGGGAATACTAAACATCCTGGATTCCGAGAGGAGAAGTTGCAGGCGGCCGGTAGAGCACGTGATGAAACGTGATATCGGATATGGGGAGAGGGAAAACTGCTTTGACGAAAACGGTGAATGGACCGAATTCGGAAGAAGCGACACCTGGGGTGGCCGGGAGACTCATGCTGCATTTAAGGCTAAGATCGAGATCCCCGGGGAGTACGCCGGAAAAAAGGTTACGGTTACTCTGAACACCGGTGCGACAGACATATGGAACACGGACAATCCGCAGTTTTTGGTCTATATAAACGGAAGGATGATCTGCGGGCATGACATGAATCATAACGAAGTGATCTTATGCTCCGATGCCATACCGGGAGAAGTGTACGAATACGGACTATATGCCTACTCCAACGGGGAAGCCGCAAGTGATTTCCTGATCCTCTCCACAGCTGTGGTGGAAGAGGATGTGGAGGAACTCTACTACGATCTTAAAGTTCCCTACGAGATCGCATGCCTCTTAAGGGATACGGATAAGCTTCAGACAGAGTATCTTGATGTGCTGAATGATGCGGCATCAATCCTGGACCTCAGGGACAGGGGCTCTGTACTGTTTCACAGGTCGGTAAGAGCCTGCGATGATTTTATCAAAAAATACATTTATTCCGAGAAATACAGTAAGATCGAAAGAGATCCCATTTCTTCGGTCACTGTTTCCGCAGTGGGACACACCCATATAGATGTTGCCTGGAAATGGCCTTTGAGGCAGACGAGAGAGAAGGCTTTGAGAAGCTTCTCCACCGTTCTTTACGAAATGTCTCTGTATCCCGAATACAAGTTCATGTCCAGCCAGCCTCAGCTTTACGAATTTGTTAAAGAAGAGAGCCCCGAGACCTACGAAAGGATCAGGGAGAGGATAAATGAGGGAAGATGGGAGACTGAGGGAGCGATGTGGCTTGAAGCCGATTGCAATCTTGCTTCCGGAGAATCTCTCATCAGACAGATCCTTTACGGGAAGAGTTTCTTTAAGGAAGAATTCGGCATTACGGAAAACAGAGTGCTCTGGCTTCCCGATGTTTTCGGCTACAGTGCCGCTATGCCTCAGATCCTTAAAAAGAGCCGTATCGACTACTTTATGACCACAAAGATCGGCTGGAACGAGTACAATCAGATCCCCAATGATACATTTTATTGGAAGGGGATCGACGGAACAGAGATCCTTACCTATTTCATTACGACCAAGGATTTCATCACCTACCCGGAACTGAACCGCAGGAAGACTTCCGAAACCACATACAACGGAAGACTGAATGCCAATCAGGTCATGGGATGCTGGCAGAGGTATCAGAACAAGGATATAAACGATAATGTCTTAAGCTGTTTCGGTTTCGGAGACGGTGGCGGAGGTGCGACCCTTCAGATGCTTGAAGAGGGCAGAAGGCTGTCCTACAAGCTTCCGGGCTGTCCTTCGGTCAGACATACCCATGCGCTTGATTTCTTCGAAGGCCTTGAAAAACGCCTTAAAGGAAAGAAAGTCCCCAAATGGAACGGAGAACTCTATCTGGAATATCATCGTGGAACTTACACTTCCATGGCAAGAAACAAGAAGTTCAATCGTAAATGCGAGATCAGAAATCAGGATGCGGAGAGCCTTTCCACACTGGCCTTTCTGTTGGGCCTTGCGGACAGTTATCCCTTCGAGGAACTGAGAAAGTGCTGGAAGATCGTTCTTTTGAACCAGTTTCATGACATCCTTCCCGGTTCTTCCATTGAAGACGTTTACATTGATTCCCTTGCGCAGTACAAAGAAGCTTGGAGGATTGAAGAAGATCTCATCGACAGCTCTCTGTCAAAGATCGTGAGAGCATCCTTCGATTTCTGTGAAAATGTTGATAACAGCGACATGCTCACTGTTTTTAACAACACCTCTTTTGAAAGAAACGAGATCCTTGTCACCGAAGGAAGGGTTTCCGCTTTTGATGCCGTTACAGGTGAACCTCTGCAGATGCAGTACACAGCAGACGGAAATACTGTATGGAATGCGAAGGGATTGCCTTCCAAGGGGTACAGAAGCTTCATTCTACGCCCGACCGAAGGAGAAAAATGCTTCAAAGAAGCGGATCTGCTTACTGAAGAAAAGAAGCAGTTCAGCTTAGAAACGCCTCTTTACACTGTGGAATTCAATGAATTCATGGAAATCGTTTCGCTCTACGACAAAAGGAACGAAAGGGAAGTGCTTAAAGAAGGCGGGATCGGCAACGAACTCATATGCTTTGAAGACATTCCCAAAGAATACGACGCATGGAACATTGATGCGTTTTACAAAGAGAAAAAGTGGAACGTGCATGAGCTTGTTTCTGCAAAGATCGTAGAGAACGGACCTGTCCGTACATGCATCAGAACGGAGAAAAGATTCAACAGATCTTTCATCAGACAGTACATCATCTTCAACAATGAGTCCGGAAGGATCGATTTTAAAACGGAGATCGACTGGAATGAGTCCCAGATACTCTTGAAGACCTTCTTCCCCTTTGATGTGGTCACAAACAAGGCGACCTACGACATTCAGTACGGCAATGTGGAGAGAGCGACTCACGAGAACACTTCCTGGGAACAGGCAAAATTTGAAGTCTGTGCTCACAAATGGGCGGATGTTTCCGAAAACGGCTATGGTGTTGCCCTTATGAACGACTGCAAGTACGGCTACTCGGCTCACGAGTCCACACTTGCACTGACCCTTCTTAAGTCCGGCATCTTCCCGAATCCCAATGCCGACAAGGAACACCATGAATTCACCTACTCCATCTTCCCTCACAGGGGAGATTTCAGAACGGGCGGAGTAGTGAAGGAAAGCTACTTCCTGAACTATCCGGTTTACACTGTATGCGGAGGAAGAGCTGAGAAGCCTTTAAGATCTTTCTTCGGCGGACTTTCCGACAATGTGATACTGGAGGTTGTTAAACTGCCCGAATGCAAGGAAAAGACGGTGGTCAGAGTGGAAAACAATGACACCGGAGAGAGCAGGAACAACGTTTCCGTGATGCTGAGGCTCTACGAATGCTGGGGATCCAGAGCGGAAGAGTGTCTCACCACATCCTTCGGAGTTTCTGCCGCTTTTGAATGCGATATGCTGGAATACACCACGGGAAGATTAAAGACCGACTCAAAAGGCATACACATTTCAATGCTTCCGTACGAGATAAAGACGGTCAAGCTGATAATAGAGTGTTAAAGGAAAAGAAAAAATGCAACGTATCAACCAATCAAAATTTCGAAACTTTTGTATCATTGCCCACATCGATCACGGCAAGAGCACCCTGGCAGATAGGATCATTGAAAAAACAGGGCTTCTGACCGCCCGTGAGATGCAGGAGCAGGTTCTGGACAACATGGATCTGGAGCGTGAGAGAGGTATCACCATCAAGGCTCAGACCATCAGAACGGTCTACAAGGCAAAGGATGGTGAGGAGTACATCTTTAACCTCATCGACACCCCCGGTCATGTGGACTTTAACTACGAAGTTTCAAGAAGCCTTGCTGCCTGCGAAGGTGCCATCCTTGTGGTGGATGCGGCTCAGGGCATAGAGGCCCAGACCCTTGCCAATGTTTATCTGGCGCTGGACCACAATCTGGAGATCTTTCCGGTCATCAATAAGATCGATCTTCCTTCGGCAGAGCCCGAAAGAGTTATCAATGAAATAGAAGATGTAATAGGCATAGAAGCTCAGGACGCACCGCTGATCTCAGCCAAAAACGGTCTGAACATCGAGGATGTGCTTGAAGCTATCGTAAAAAAGGTTCCCGCCCCCAAGGGAGATGCGGATGCTCCTCTTAAAGCGCTGATCTTTGACTCACTTTACGATTCCTACAGAGGAGTCATCATTTTCTGCCGTATCTTTGACGGTTCCGTCAGAAAAGGAACCAAGATCAGGATGATGGCTACAGGTGCTGAGGCAGAAGTAGTGGAAGTAGGTACCTTCGGTCCCGGACGTTTCATTCCGGGCGAGGAGCTTTATGCAGGATGCGTGGGTTACATCACCGCATCCCTTAAGAATGTAAAGGACACCAGAGTGGGTGACACTGTCACAGAGGCTGAGAATCCCTGTGCGGAAGCCCTTCCCGGATACAAGAAAGTAAATCCCATGGTCTACTGCGGACTTTACCCCGCAGACGGAGCCCATTACACAGACCTCAGGGATGCGCTGGAAAAACTGCAGCTGAACGATGCTGCTCTGCAGTTCGAACCTGAGACCTCCGTGGCCCTTGGCTTCGGCTTCAGATGCGGCTTCCTGGGACTTCTCCACCTGGAGATCATTCAGGAAAGACTGGAAAGAGAATACATGCTGGATCTGGTAACCACCGCACCCAGCGTTATCTACAAGATCTACAAGACCAACGGCGAATGCATAGATCTCACAAACCCCACGAATATGCCCGACCCTTCTGAGATCGAGCACATGGAAGAACCCGTGGTTACTGCGGAGATCATGGTCACCACGGAATTTGTGGGTGCCATCATGAAACTCTGTCAGGAGAGAAGAGGTATCTATCTCGGGATCGATTACATGGAACAGACCAGAGCTCTTCTCAAGTATGAGCTTCCTTTAAACGAGATCATCTATGATTTCTTTGATGCTTTAAAATCCAGATCCAGAGGCTACGCTTCGCTGGATTACGAAATGAAGGGCTACGTTCCTTCAAAGCTCTGTAAGCTTGACATCCTGATCAACCATGAAGAAGTGGATGCCCTTTCCTTCATCGTTCATGCGGACGGCGCTTACGAACGCGGAAGAAAGATGTGTGAGAAGCTTAAGGAAGAGATTCCGAGACACATGTTCGAGGTTCCGATCCAGGCAGCGGTGGGAGGCAAGATCATTGCCCGTGAAACCGTTTCCGCCATGAGAAAGGACGTGCTTGCCAAGTGCTACGGCGGTGACATTTCCCGTAAGAAGAAGCTTCTGGAAAAGCAAAAAGAAGGCAAGAAACGTATGAGACAGGTGGGTAACGTTGAAGTGCCCCAAAAGGCATTCATGGCTGTTCTCAAGCTTGACGACGATGATTGATCTTATGATTATGGAAAAAAACATTGCGGGATCTACGTTCACATCCCCTTTTGTAAACAAAAATGCAGATATTGTGATTTTTTATCGGCTCCCGGAGACAGTAAATGTATCCGGGAGTACATTTCTGCGCTGAAAAAGGAAATAGCCGCATATAAAGACAGGGCAGCGGAGTACGAGGCACTTAACGTCTACTTCGGGGGCGGCACGCCGTCTATACTTGAGCCGGACGAATTCGAGGAGATCGTATATGCCCTGAGGGAGAATTTCGATCTTCATAACGTCACCGAGTTTACAGTGGAAGTAAATCCGGGCACGGTGACACCCGAAAAGTTCGCGGCATTTGGGAAATGCGGTGCAAACCGCCTGTCAGTCGGCATACAGTCTGCGAGGGATGAGGAACTTAAACTCCTCGGGCGGATACATGATTATGAAGAAGCCGTCGAATGCATACGTATGGCACGGGAAGCGGGCTTTTCAAACATATCCGTCGATGTGATCTCGGCGCTTCCGGGGCAGACGGTTAAAGACTACGAGGAAACGCTTGACCGTGTGCTCGGGCTTAAACCCAAGCATATTTCGTCTTACAGCCTGATCATAGAGCCGGGCACGCCGTTCTTTAAGGATTATGGAGAGAATGGGGATAAAAAAGAAGAACTGCCCGATGAAGAGACGGACAGGGAAATGTATGCGCTCACGGCAAGAAAACTGGCAGCGGCGGGATATTACAGATATGAGATCTCGAATTATGCGTTGCCGGGATATGAGAGCAGGCATAATTCGTCATACTGGAAGGGGCGCGATTACTTCGGCCTCGGTCTCGGCGCATCATCCTTTGTTGACGGAGTGCGTTATTCGAATGTAAGGGATATGGGGGAATATGTACAGGATCCCGGAAAACACATCATTGAAGAAGTCACGGATGATGCGGGAAGAATGGCGGAGTTTATGATACTCGGCCTACGTATGACAAAAGGAATATCCAAAACGGAATTTATGAGACGTTTCGGCGTTGATGTTTATGATATATACGGCGATGCCATTAAGCGTTTTATTGAACTCGGGGCAATGGCGGAAGACGGTGATATGCTGAAACTCACCGAATACGGCCTTGATGTGAGCAACACCGTATTCGAGGAGTTCATATAGATCACATCTGGTGTTTTACGACCGCATATTCATCCCCGTTCTTGTAATAAGGACAGGAAACGCTTCTGTCGGATATGTATCTGTAGTATTCGTCCTCATCCAGTTCCACGACGCAGTAGTACTCGTCGAATTCCTCGTCGTAAGCGTAATTTGCACACATATCGCACTGATTTGACATTGTAGTTCTCCTTTTATGGCTTTTGAACTTTTTGCTTTGGCATAATAACATAAAACGGCCGCGTGAATCATTAAATAATTCTAAAAAACGATACTACATTGTTTTTTTATGCTATAATTCTTTACGATTATTGGGTTTAAGGAGTGGATTATGAACATCTTGGCGGTTGACGACGAGAGGTTGATTCTCGACGACATGAAAGTTGAATTACGCAAAGTCTTTGATGACGATGAGATAGTCGGGTTTGAAGGGGGAAACGAGGCTATCGATTATGCCAATGATCTTTTGGCTCATGATGAGAAGCTGGACTATGCCTTCCTTGACATCAACTTAAGGGGCATGACCGGTATTGAGCTTGCAAAAAAGCTCAAGGATATTCATCATGATACAAAGATTATTTTTTGTACCGCATACAGCGAGTATGCGTATGATGCGTTCAGAATGCACGCGGTGGGTTATCTCTTAAAACCCGTTGAGGCAAAGCACATCATAGAGACACTTGATGCGGTGAATGTTGACTGGAGAAATTCGGACAGTGGGCTTCCCAAGGACATCCGCGTTCAGACCTTCGGTAATTTCGAGCTTTTTGTGGACAACAGACAGGTTTCCTTCCAGAGAGAGAAGGCAAAAGAGTTGTTCGCATATCTTATAGACAGAAACGGCGCCGCCATTACGACGGGCGAGATAGTCAGCATATTATGGGAAGACAGGCCCAGTGACAAGACAACATTGAATCAGGCCCATACCATCATTTCAAGTATGAAGAAGACCTTGAAGGAACTGGGTATAGGGAACATAATCGTAAAGACCTGGAATCACATAGCGGCGGACACTTCCAAGATCAAATGCGATGTATATGACTTCTATAAAGGCGACGCGATAGCTATCAATTCGTACAGAGGCGAATATATGGCGCAGTACAGTTGGGCGGAAATGACCAACGCGGATCTTATGGAAAAGGCGCACAGATAGAACTGATCAACGGGCACTTTGAGGTGTCCGTTTTTTTAATAATTGGGCAAAAAGATGAGGATATTTGAGTAGACAAAAGTTCATAAAAAGGTTACATTTCGTTTTATTGTACGCTAAACAATATTAGAAAATGATGTACTTTTGTTGGACTGATACATATATAATTTCCTTATTGTTTACCGTATGTTAAAAGGTTCACGAACAACATTGGCGAATAATAATATTACTTGGTTTTGTACTTAAAGAGGGTGATAGGCTTGGTCATAATGCTTGTACAGAATAATAAAAA
>JAEEGH010030738.1_pt1 | contig 10421 bp, 8 predicted proteins | sample 9134181 | NCBI WGS metagenome assembly JAEEGH01 (sample SAMN16246544, study PRJNA631951) | gut metagenome | biome: gut microbiome; feature: rumen; material: DP-attached | host: Bos | place: Iran: Karaj | collected 2018-10 | reverse complement strand
TGAAAAACGCGGGCGACGAATCCACGGCGGCAGAGCGCTTCCCGCCGCGGAAAGAATTGTCAGCCGGGGACTTGACAAGGCGCGTCATATCGGGTAAGATTGCATTACAGACTATGGTATGAGGAGGGCTTTTCTCATGTATGATATCGTCATCATCGGCGCGGGTCCCGCGGGGCTCACCGCCGCGATCTACGCCTGCCGCGCGGAAAAGAGCACGCTCGTGCTCGAGGCAAAGAGCTACGGCGGCCAGATCATCAACACGCCGGACATCGCCAACTATCCCGTCGCGCCGGGTATTTCCGGCTTCGAGTTCGCCACAACGCTGTATAACCAGGCGAAGAACCTCGGCGCACAGATCAAGTTTGAAAAGGTCACCGAAGTGCGCGACGGCGCCGTGAAGACCGTCGTCACGCCGAAGAACACCTATGAAGCGAAGACCGTCATCATCGCCACGGGCGCAGAAAACCGTAAACTCGGCGTCGCGGACGAAGAGAAACTGGTCGGCCGGGGCGTGTCGTACTGCGCGACCTGCGACGGCAACTTCTTCCGCAAGAAGATCGTTGCGGTCGCCGGCGGAGGAAACACCGCCGTGGAGGACGCGCTCTATCTCGCCGACCTCGCCGAAAAGGTCTATCTGATCCACCGCCGCGACAGCTTTCGCGCGGACGCTTCTCTGGTCAGCAAGCTGAAGGAGCGGGAGAATATCGAGCTCGTGCTCAACAGCAACGTCACCAAGCTGCTTTCCGACGGGAGGCTGAGCGGCGTGGAGGTCACCGATAAGCTGACCGGCGAGACGCGCACACTGGACGTCGCCGGCCTGTTCGTCGCCGTGGGACAGGTGCCGGAGAATCAGAATTTCGCACAGCTGATCGACCTCGACGCGGCGGGCTACGCCGTCGCGGGCGAAGACTGCCTGACCAAAGCGCCGGGCGTGTTCGTCGCGGGCGACAACCGCGTCAAAGACGTGCGCCAGCTGATCACCGCCGCTGCGGACGGCGCCGTCGCCGCCACCGCCGCGATCAAATATCTGAACGAATAAGCTTTCAATCCACAGCAAAAACGCCTCGCAGGAACACCTGCGGGGCGTTGTTTTATATCATATTTACTTCCCGACGCAGAACCGCGAGAACACCTCATCGACCACGGCGTCGCTCACCTTTTCTCCGGTCAGGGAAAGCAGCGCGTCGATCGCGTCGTCGATCGCGACGTTCACCGCGTCGAGCGTCATGCCGCTTTCGAGATCTCCTTGTGCCTGCCGCACGGCGGCGAGGGCGCGTTCGGCGTCCTGCTTCTGCCGCTCCGTTGTGAGCATCGCAGCGGTCGGATCCAGTTCATTTGTGCAAAGCAGTGCCTCCGCCGCCTGTTCGAGCGATTGCAGGCCGTCGCCGGAGAGGGCGCACAGCTTCACACAAAGCGGCAGCTTTTCCTGCAGCAGCGCAAGGTCCGCCATTTGCGGGAGATCGCTTTTATTGAGCACGCCGACCACACGGCGTCCTTCGCACAGCCGCAAGATCGCTTCGTCCGCCTCGTCCAGCGGACGGGAAAGATCAAACACCGCAAAGATCAGTCCGGCGCGGTCGCCCGCCTGCTTTGCGCGGTCAACGCCGATCTGCTCGACGACGTCGTCCGTCTGCCGGATGCCCGCCGTGTCGGCGAGGTGCAGCACGAGATTGCCGAGCCGCACGGTTTGCTCCACCACGTCGCGCGTCGTGCCGGCGATCTCGGTCACGATCGAGCGGCCGAAGCCGGAAAGGAGATTCATCAGCGCCGACTTGCCGACGTTCGGCTTGCCGATGATGGCGGTCTGTACGCCCTGCGTGATCGCGCTGCCCGCGTCGAACCGGCGCAGCAACCCGGTCAGTTCATCCGCCACGTTTTGCAGCGTTTCGGCGATCTCTCCGTTTTCCAGTTCCTCGATCTCGTCGTCGGGGTAGTCCACCCACGCGGCGAGCTGCGCGGAAAGGCCGAGCAGCGACGCGCAGAAAGCCTGCATCTTCCGGCTCAGCGCGCCGTCGAGCGCCGTCAGGGCGGCTCTTGCACCCTGTTCGCCCTGCGCGTGGATAATGCCCATGACGGCTTCCGCTTCGGTCAGATCGAGCTTGCCGTTGAGGAACGCGCGCTTGGTGAATTCGCCGGGACCCGCCGGCACGGCACCTGACGCGAGCACGGCGCGCAGCACCTGCTGCAGCACATAAAGGCCCCCGTGGCACGAAAGCTCCACGACGTTTTCGCCGGTGTAGCTTTTCGGCGCGCGGAAGACGAGCGCAACGCATTCGTCGAGATCCTTCCCCTCAAACGCAACACGGCCGTGCGCGGCACGGTAGCCGGCAAGGTCGCGGAGCCTCGTCGGGCCGGTGGGGCGAAACAGCCCGTCCGCAATCGTGATCGCGTCGTCGCCGGACAGGCGGACGATGCCGATGCCGCCCGCCGCCTGCGGGGTCGAGATCGCTGCAATGGTTTTGGACATAACGAAACCTCCGTTTTAGATTCAAGCAAAAGTCGGTCAGCCGCCGTCCGCCGCTGCCGCCGGTTCTTCCGGCAGGGCGGCTTTTTTCTTGTCCGGCAGCTGTGCGACGAGGATCGCCGCGAACATCAGAACACACCCGAGCGCTTCGCGCAGCGTCGGGATCTCATGGAGTACGAGCATCCCCGTCAGCATCGCGAACACCGACTCGAGACTCATCAGCATCGACGCGAGCGTCGGCTCGGTCCTTTGCTGGCCGAGGATCTGCAGCGTGAAGGCCACGCCGGAAGACATGATACCGGAATAGGCGATCGAACCCGCCGCGCTCCAAAGCAGCTCCGGCTTCACCTCTTCAAACAAGAGCATCCCGACGCCGCTGAACACGCCGCTGATAAAGAACTGCAGACACGACAGCTTCACGCCGTCCATATAGGGCGAAAAGCGGTCAATGAGCAGGATATGCACAGCATAGACCGCCGCGCAGGCGAGCACGTACAGGTCGGAGCCCTGCACATGAAAGCCGTCCTTGATGCAAAGCAGATACAATCCGCAGACCGCTCCCACGGCGCAAGGCCAGATGATGGGACGGATGCGCTTGCGCAGCACCACGGAGAAGATCGGCACCAGCAGAATGTACAGCGCCGTAATGAACCCCGCCTTGCCGGATGCGGTGCCGCGGTCGATGCCGAACTGCTGGAGCACCGACGCCGCGGTCAGCGCCGTTCCGCACAGCAGACCGCCTTTGAGAAAGAGACGCTTTTGCGGCGCGTCCATCGACGTAAAGGCGCCCTTTTTCTTTTTATAGGCGTCCACGCACCACGTCACGGGCAGCAAAAACGCGCTGCCGAGCAGGGACCGAATCGAGATGAACGTGAACGGACCGACAAACTGTGCGCCTTCGGACTGCGCAACAAAGGAGCTGCCCCAGACAATGGCGCAGAGCGTCAAAAGCAGACTGCCGATCAGATTATCCCTCTTGGTATGGGGCATAGCGTTCACTCCTTTTTGTCCTCCGCTTTCGCGGCTTCCATGATTTTCAGCACGCGTGGCAGAATCTCCGTCGCGCTTTCGTCCAGCATCCGCACTGACAGGTACGGCCGTTTGCCGCCGCTGACCATGATGCGGCCCTTCATCAGCGTCGCGAGCATGGAGATCCACGCGGGGCGGATCTCGTCGAGGAAGAGCAGCAGACTGGTCCCGCGCTGCGAGATCTCGGTCACGCCGAGCGCCGTTGCGCGGGCGCGGATCAGCGCCACCTCGCACAGACCGCGGACGCTTTCCGGCGGTTCGCCGAAGCGGTCGATGCATTCGTCGATCACGTCCAGCACATCCTCCTGCGTCCGGACGGCGGCGATGCGTTTATACAGATAGATCCGGTTTTTGACGGAATCCACATAGGTTTCCGGGATATGCGCGTCGATCGCGACGTCGATCAGACAGCCGTCCTCTTCGGGCGCGTCGTCGTTCTGGTCTTTTTCGTTCGCAACCGCCTGCGAAAGCAGCCGGAGATAGAGGTCGTAACCGACCGCTTCCATGTGTCCGTGCTGCTGCGCGCCGAGGACGTTGCCCGCGCCGCGGATCTCCAAGTCGCGCATTGCGATATGAAAGCCGGAACCGAACTCGGTGTATTCGCGGATCGCGCTCAGCCGGCGCTGCGCCTCACTCGACAGCTGCTTTTGCGGCATATAGGTGAAGTAGGCGAAGGCGCGCCGCGTGCTGCGCCCGACCCTGCCGCGGATCTGATGCAGCTGCGCCAGTCCGAGCCGGTCGGCGTTTTCGATGATCAGCGTGTTCGCGTTCGGGACGTCGACGCCCGTTTCGATGATCGTTGTGCAGACAAGGATGTCGATCTCGCCTTCGAGCAGCTTGCGCCAGACCTCGCTGAGCTCGTCCTCGCTCATTCTGCCGTGTCCGATCCCGATCCGCGCATCCGGCAGCAACTGCTTGATCTTCGCCGCCGTCCGGTCGATCGTCTCGACGCGGTTGTGCAGATAATAGACCTGTCCGCCGCGGCGGATCTCGCGGTCCATCGCCTCGCACAGGACGCCCATATCGTGCGGCACCACATAAGTCTGCACCGGGTGGCGGTCGGCAGGCGGCATTTCGAGGATCGACATGTCGCGGATGCCGCTCATCGCCATGTTGAGCGTCCGCGGGATCGGCGTCGCCGACAGCGTCAGCACATCGACGAGTGGGAAGCGCTCCTTGAGCCGTTCCTTCTGCGCAACGCCGAAGCGCTGCTCCTCATCGACGATCAGCAGACCGAGGTCCTTGAACTCGACGTTTTTCGCGATGATCGCGTGGGTACCGACGACGATATCGACCGCGCCGCGCCGCAGCGCCTTTTTGATTTTCGTGCGCTCGGTCTGGGTGCGGAAGCGCGAGAGCATCTCCACCTCGACCGGGAAGCCGTCGAACCGCTTCTGGATCGTCTGATAGTGCTGGAACGCGAGGATCGTCGTCGGGACGAGGATCGCGCACTGTTTGCCGTCCGCGACGCACTTGAACGCCGCGCGCAGCGCCACCTCGGTCTTGCCGAAGCCGACGTCGCCGCACAGCAGCCGGTCCATCGGATACGGGCGTTCCATGTCGCGCTTGATCTCGTTGATCGCTTCGAGCTGGTCATCCGTTTCGTCAAAGATGAATCGGCGCTCAAAATCGTTCTGCATATCGATATCCGGCGAGAACGCAAAGCCCTTCGCGTGCAGCCGCTGCGCGTAGAGCGCCGTGAGCTGGACCGCCAGGTCCTGTACCGACGCACGGACCCGCGTCTTGGTCTTCTTCCATTCATCCGAGCCGAGCCGGTTGAGCTTGACGGGCTTGTCGCTGTCGCGCGGGGAGATGTATTTGGAAACGAGATCGAGCTGCGTGACGGGCATATACAGCACGTCCGACCCACGGTAGCTGATCTTGATAAAGTCCTTGACCTTGCCGTCGATGGTCATCGTCTTGATCCCGTCGAAGACGCCGATGCCGTGAACGGCGTGGACCACATAGTCGCCGCGCGCGATCTCTTCGAGCGAGGCGATCCCCTTGCCGGCCTTGAACCGGCGCTTCGCCTTCTGCGCTGCGGCGGAGAGTCCCGCTCTGCGGTGGGTAAATACTGAGATGTTGAGTGCGGGATAACTGAAACCGCTGGAAAACACGCCAGGGATCACGCTGACCCTGCCCTGTGGGAAGGCGGCGGGCACAACGGAGAAATACAGCGCGGAAACGCCCTCGGTCTCGAGGTCATAGGCGAGTTCCTTCGCACTCTTTTCCGTCCCCGCGGCAACGATCACGGTGGCGTCCTTCTTCCGCAGCAGCGGCTGCAGATCCTCAAGCAGATACGACAGCGTGCCGTCCCACGGGGCGGCGGTCGTCGCTTCGACCGTCGTCAAAAGCCGCACGGGCACGTCGAAGCTGCCGCGCGCGAGGTTGTCGAGAAAGACCGCGCCGGTTTCAGTATAGCGGTTCAGCAGCTGTGAAAGCGTCAGCGAGAACGTGTCGAGCCCCTTGACGATGTGCCCTTCTTCGGTCATCAGTTTGAGATCTTCGAGCAGCAGCTTCTGCGCGCTCTCCATCCGCTGCCGCACGCCGGCGCTCTCCGAAACGAACATAAGCGCGTCGGCGGCGTAATCGAAGAGGCTTTCCGGCGTCTCATAGGCGAGTGACAGATAGCGGTCAACACAGGAAAGGCGCACGCCGCTTTGCAGCTGCTCCAGATCGCGCGTGATCGTCGCCTTCGCCTTGACGCTGCCCTTGCCCTTGATCGTCGAAAGAAACGCGGCGAGCTTTTCACGCAGCACATCGTCCGATTGGAACAACACTTCAGTCGCCGGTGTGAGCGTGATCTCTTCCAGCCGGTCTTCGCGCCGCTGAGTTTCCGGGTCGAACGACGCGATGGAATCGACCGTATCTCCCCAGAATTCGATCCGCAGAGGTTTTTTCGCGTGGGGTGGGAAAACGTCCAATATCCCGCCGCGCTGTGAGAACTGTCCGATGAAATCGACCTGCTCCACCCGGGCGTAACCCGCGGCAAGCAGCGTGGCGGTCACGTCTTCGAGCCGACAGTCCGCTCCTTCGCGCAGCACGACGGTGTTTTTCTGCAGCGCCGCGCGCGGGAGCGTCAGCTGACAGGCGGCCTGCGCCGTCGTCACGATAACCTTTGCCTTGCCGCTCAGATAGTTCGACAGCACACCGATACGCAGCTGTTCGTATTCGTGCGAGGCGCTGTCCTCCGTGCGAAAATGAAAGTCGCGCGCGGGATAGACGCATGCGCCGCCGGTGAAAGCGTTGAGGTCGTCACACAGGCGGCTCGCTGCGTTTTCGTCCGGACAAAGCACCACCGCCGGTCTTCGCAGCGTTTCGCAAATTGCTGAGATCCAGTGCGCCTTTTGTGCGTTCGCAAGTCCGAGCACGCCGAGCGGCGCCCTGCCGACGCGCAGCGCGTCGCACACGGCGGTAAATTCCCGGCTTTGTTTCAGCAATGCGGTAAAAGCGGACATCGTTTTCTCCTTTTGCAAACGCAGAAAGCCCCGCTTTCAAAAACGGGGAGGGGGCGAGTTCGTTTTATTGTACACCGCGAAGGCGGTTTTGTCAATGAAGACACGCGAAACTTTGAGGTTCTTTTTTAGGCGAAACGGCTAATATAAGGGACGAAGCATTCGAGGCACACGGCAAACAAAGATTTGACAAAGCAAAGGCTGTATGCTATAATATTCTTTGATTCTGAACGCTGCGTGAAAGGAGGGCGAGATCATGAAAAAAGCGAGAATGTGCGTGGCGCTGCTGCTGGTCGCGGCGATCGTGCTGTCGTTTGCCTGCGTCTGCTCGCTGTATGCCTATCCGACGCATACCCATGACGGTCACAGCTCCCACTGTGTGCTCTGTGCCGTTGCGGAACGGGTCGGCAATCTGCTGCATGCGGCTGACGCGCTCGGCACGCTGTTCGTGCTGCTGGCGGGACTTGTCTGTCTTGCCGTTTTCCTCTCCCCGCGGGTTGTGGAAAAGCCGCGTCGCGTGGTAACGCCCGTCACGCTGAAGACCAAACTGAGCTGGTAAGGACACAACGGAAAAGGAAGCTGTTTTTTTCTATAACGGCTCTTTGTCGTTGTGTCTATTTCTATACCATTTTTACAGTTTGGAGGCTGTTTTACTATGAAAAAAACAATTGCCGTTTTGATTTCCGTCCTGCTCGTTCTGTCTTTGTTCGCCGCCTGCGGCAAGCAGCCCGTTCAGCAGCCCGACCCCACCGAACCCGCAAACAACACTGCAAAGCTGAATGTCGTCTGCTCCATCTTCCCGCCCTATGACTTCGTCCGTACGATTGCGGGCGACAAAGTCGATCTGACGCTGTTGCTCGATTCCAAAACCGATCTGCACAGCTACACTCCCACCGCCGACGACATCATGAAGATCTCGCAGGCCGACCTCTTTGTCAACATCGGCGGCGAATCGGACGACTGGGCGGAGGACGTGATCGCGTCCGCCGAAAACAAGAACCTCAAGGTCGTTTCACTGATCGATCTTGTCAACGCCGTCGAGGAGGAAGCCCTCCCCGGTATGCAGGAGGAGGAAGAGGAACACGAGGAAGAAGAGGGTCCGGAATATGACGAACACGTCTGGACGTCGCTCAAGAACGTCATCATGATCGTTCCCGCGCTGACCGACACGCTGTGCGAACTGGATGCGGCGAACGCCGACTTCTACCGCGCCAACAGCACCGGTTATCTCCAGAGCCTGCAGGCGCTGGAAGCGCAGTACGCCGAAACGATCGGCGCTGCCGCGCGCAAAACGCTGCTCTTTGCCGACCGCTTCCCGTTCCGCTATCTCGCGGATGACTACGATTTGACCTGCTACGCCGCGTTCTCCGGCTGCTCGGCAGAGACCGAAGCGAGTTTTGAGACGATGACGATGCTCGTCGACACCGTGAAGGAGCAGAACCTGCCCTACATTCTGATGATCGACGGCAGCGACGGTTCGGTCGCAGAATCCGTCAGCCGCCAGAGCGGCGCGGAGATTCGTGTGCTCAACTCCTGCCAGTCCGTTTCCGCCGACGATATCGCGGCGGGCATGACCTACCTTTCGATTATGAACGACAATCTGCAAGTATTAAACGAGGTGCTCAACTGATGGAACTACTCAGACTCACCGACGTCAGTGTCGGATATGAAGGCAAGCCGGTCGCGACCGGCTTGTCGCTGACGCTGCAGGAGGGCGACTACCTTTGTATCGTCGGTGAAAACGGCGCGGGCAAAAGCACGCTGATGAAGACGCTGCTGAATCTGCGCGCGCCGCTTTCCGGGTCGATCGTCTTTTCCGACGCGATCGCCCGCAACGAGATCGGCTATCTGCCGCAGCAGACACTGGTGCAGCGCGACTTCCCTGCCACGGTGTGGGAGGTCGTGATCTCCGGCTGTCTCAACCGCTCCGGTCTGCGTCCGTTTTACACCAAAGCGCAAAAGGAAACGGCGCAGCAATGGCTGGAAAAGCTGGATATGGCTTCGCTCAAGAAGCGCTCCTACCGGGCGCTTTCCGGCGGGCAGCAGCAGCGCGTACTTCTGGCGCGGGCGCTCTGCGCCACCAAAAAGCTGCTGGTGCTCGACGAGCCTGTCGCGGGTCTCGACCCGATCGTGACGGCGGATCTTTACGCGCTGATCCAGCGGATCAACCGCGAAGACGGGATCACGATCATCATGGTCTCGCACGACATCGGCGCGGCGCTGCAGTATGCCACCCACATTTTACAGGTCAGCGGCGACAACAACTTCTTCGGCACAGTCGAGGAATACCGCCAGTCGGCGCTCGGCAGTCTGTTTTTGGGAAAGGCGGGTGAAGGTCATGCTTGAAAAACTGCAGCTGTACTTCGCCTATGACTTTGTCAAATTCGCGCTGGTCGTCGGCGTGCTTGTGGCGCTGTGCGCGGCACTGCTCGGCGTCACGCTGGTCCTCAAACGCTATTCGATGATCGGCGACGGTCTGTCGCATATGGCGTTCGGCGCCATGACGGTCGCGATGCTGTTTTCGATCGCGCCGATTTATCTGACCTTGCCGGTCACGGTGCTGTCCGCGGTACTGCTGCTGCGCGGCGGCGGCAAGCTCAAAGGCGACGCGGCGGTGGCGATGCTGTCGGTCTCATCGCTCGCGATGGGCTATCTTTTGCTCAACATTTTCAAATCGAAGAGCGCGAACCTCAGCGGCGACGTCTGCGCCATCCTTTTCGGCTCCACGTCGATTCTGACGCTCAAGCGCAGCGACGTCATTTTATGCGCCGCCCTCGCCGCCGTCGTGATCTTCGTTTATATCTTCTTCTATAACAAGATCTTTGCCGTGACGTTCGATGAAAGCTTTGCCCGCGCCACCGGCACCAAGGCTTCGATGTACAACACGCTGCTGGCGATCATCACCGCGGTCGTGATCGTGCTGTCGATGAACCTCGTGGGCGCGCTGCTGATCTCGGCGCTGATCGTGTTCCCGGCGCTGTGCGGGATGCGGCTGTTCAAGAGCTTCCGCGGCGTCATCATCAGCGCGGCGATCATCTCCGTTTGCTGCGCTCTGGCGGGTATTCTGATCTCGATCCTTTACGGCACGCCGGTCGGCTCGACCATTGTCGCGGCGGACCTCGCGGTATTCCTTGTCTGTGTCATCATCGACCTTTGCAAAGGAGGCAGAAAAGCATGAAAAAACTGATTGCGATCTTACTGGCGGGTATTCTCGTCTTCTCCCTGTGCGCCTGCGGCGGACAAAACCAGCCCGAACCGGCCGGCACGACCGCGCCGCCGAGCAATAACGTGGACGATATCAGCACCACCAATCCCGGCACGTCGATTTCCGTGCCAGAGACCAGCGTCGATATCACCACCTCGTCCCTTGCCGTCAGCGAAAACGTCGAACAGCAGGAGGCTGCCGCGGCGAAGCTTGCGAACTATGACGTCGATATCGACCTCGAAGGGCTGAACAAAAACATGATCACCGC
>JAEEGH010030736.1_pt1 | contig 10421 bp, 5 predicted proteins | sample 9134181 | NCBI WGS metagenome assembly JAEEGH01 (sample SAMN16246544, study PRJNA631951) | gut metagenome | biome: gut microbiome; feature: rumen; material: DP-attached | host: Bos | place: Iran: Karaj | collected 2018-10 | reverse complement strand
TGCTGGCTGCCATTTATAGTGTTTTGTCCCCATTTGCATAGGTAAAAGCCGTATATATTTGCGTACGGCTTTTGCTTTTCTAAAGGTTTTAATGAATGGGACCCTACTTGACCATGTTTATTCCGGCTCGATGTCGTCTACGGGGAGGCGGAAGTTGTTGAGTTTGCGGGTGTAATAGTCGCGGAAATCAGTCCATTTGTAGTAGGGACCAGTGACGGCCTGTAGCGGAAGACGCGTTTCGTTCTCGTTGAGAAGAGCCTTTACGAGGATGTCGCCAGAGCCTTTTTTAGGCTTATAGAAGATGAGTTGTATGTTGCAACCCATTGGGAAAATCTTGTAGTTCAGCCATCCCTCGGCGGGCAGTTGCTCGAAGTCGGCCACTTGCTTTCCGCAGTTGTCCATCTCCAGGAGGCAGGCCAGTGGCATGACGCACACCTCGTGACCATAGCGAAGGGTGGCACCTGGATGCTTCTTCCCAACGTTTGCATCGGCCTCCTCCAGCATCTTGGCAAGTAGATGGCGCTGGGAGAATGGCTGTAGTGCTCCATTGAGCGGACACGGGCCATAGCCCACATACCATCCGGCATTCTCGATCATCCAGTTATCGTAGACCTCGTCGGGTGTGAACAGATCGTAGAGCGATACCGTGTGGCGCAGTTCCGAGCTCTGAATGTTCGATGCCAGCTTGAACAAGTGGTAGTTCAGGTTCTCGGCGTTCACCTCGTGGTTTACGTAGGCGGTGTCGTTGAAGAGCACCTGCATTACACGCTGGTAGTTCTGATGGCGTTCCTTGAAAGCATCGTAGGCGGCGCGAGTCTGCGGGTTCCACTGATGGTCCTTGATTTCCTTTGCCTTGCTGTTCATGTACCACATGTCGTGTTCCGACGCATCGTGACGTATGCGAAGCTTCGGATTCAGGCTCTTCAGCTCCTGCAAAGCATTCTCCATCGAGAGGATGCAGCGTATCACCACTGTGCTCTTCGCGTCGATGTCGGTCACGCCCTTGAAAACCTCGGGGAATCGCTCATACATGCGGTGAGCTATTTCGCGATGTTGCTCGGCCCCAAGCAGGGTTAGCTCACCCAAGCGTTGGTCGGCCTCGTTGCGGAGCAACGTCACACGGCGCAGAACATCCTTGCCGTAAGGCGTCAGCTTGTTCAGCGAGTCAGCACGCGAGAGCACTCGCCAAGCGCGGTCGTAGTCGTTTTTCCCGATGAGATAGCGCGAGCCGTGGCGTCCATAATGTGAGATATAGTAAGGCTCATAACCCTTCGGAGCAGGAGTGAGTTTCTGCTGAGTGGGGCCCGGGTAAGCATAATAGTTGCTACCCGACTTGTAGATGTTTTCCTTGAATTCTTCGCGTGGCGACTGAGCGAGCGACTGCAAGGCTGCAGAGAAGTTGAACAACAGCAGTGTTGCAAGCAGAATTTTCTTTGTTTTCATTGGATAAGGTGTGGTACAAAAGATGATTTGTGTGCAAAGATACGAAAAAAACATGGATCTTGCAAAAGGAAACTCCGTTTTTCTTGAGGTATATATAAAAACGCGTGTGATTTTTAAGGAGATTAACCTTAAAGCGTTAAAATATGTTTAGAATTATCTTAAAAAGCGGTTTTTTGTAATGATTTCGATAAAAAACCATTAATTTTGCACAGAATTGGCGCATGTTAAGTGCCTGTTTGAAGGGTAAACTTGTATATTAATTAAGTAACAGTATAAACCTTAGAACAATTTTTATGAAAAGAAGACTAACGATGATTTTGACCTTCATGCTCCTTTCAGTAGGGGTGGCAATGGCTCAGACGAAAGTCTCAGGAACCGTTGTCGAGGCCGAAAACGACGAGCCGATTATTGGTGCCGTGATTAAGCTGAGAGGTCAAAAGTCTGCTCTTGCCGTGACTGATATTGACGGCAACTTCTCGTTTACGACAAGCCAGAAGAACCCCTCGCTGGAGGTGTCTTCCATTGGCTTCGTCACGCAAACCATTAAAGCCGGGCAGAATCTGGTGATCAAGATGGTTTCGGACTCTCGTTCCATTGACGAGGTCGTCGTAACAGGTATGCAGAAAATGGACAAGCGACTCTTTACGGGCGCTACAGCAAAGGTCGATGCCGAAAAGACAAAACTCGATGGTGTGGCCGACGTGAGCCGTGCGTTGGAAGGACGTGCAGCTGGTGTGTCGGTGCAGAACGTGTCGGGTACCTTCGGTACAGCTCCGAAGATCCGTGTGCGTGGTGCTACGTCCATCTATGGTTCGTCGAAGCCCCTTTGGGTCATTGATGGCGTCATACAGGAAGATGCTGTAGAAGTGAGTGCCGATGACCTTTCGTCGGGTGATGCAAAGACGCTGATTTCGAACGCCATCTCCGGTCTTAGCGCTGATGACATCGAGTCGTTCCAGGTGCTGAAGGACGGTTCTGCAACCTCCATCTATGGTGCCCGCGCGATGGCAGGTGTGGTGGTTGTTACCACAAAACGTGGTAAGGCCGGCCGCTCAACCATTAACTATACCGGTGAGTTTACCTATCGTCTGAAGCCCAGCTACAGGAACTACAACATCTCGAACTCTCAGGAGCAGATGGGTATCTACAAGGAAATGGCCGCCAAGGGTTGGCTTGAGTTCTCGGCACTTGCCAACGGCTCCACTGCTGGTTTGTATGGTAAGATGTACAATCTCATCGCCCAGTATGACGAGACCAATGGAAAATATGGCCTGCCCTATACCGATGCAGCCATGAACGCCTACCTGCAGCAGGCAGAGTTCCGCAATACCGACTGGTTCGACCTGCTCTTCCGCGATAACATCATGCAGAATCACTCCGTGAGCATCTCGACGGGCTCCGACAAGGCAAACCTCTATGCTTCAATCTCGGCCATCAGCGACCCGGGTTGGACCATGGACTCGAAGGTGGAACGCTACACCGCCAATGTGAACGCTACGTTCAACCTCTCGAAGCAGCTCAGCGTCAGCCTGCTCACCAACAACAGCTGGCGTAAGCAGAAGGCACCGGGAACACTGAACCAGTCGACCGACGTGGTGTCGGGTTCTGTGAATCGTTCCTTCGACATCAACCCCTACAGCTATGCGATGAACACTTCGCGTACGCTCGACCCCGATCAGATCTACACACGTAACTATGCCCCGTTCAACATCTTCGATGAGTTGGACAATAACTATATCGACCTGGGTATCTCCGACATGAAGTACCAGGGCGAGGTGACGTGGAAGCCTATTATGGGACTTGAGTTCCACGCCATGGGAGCTTATCGTACGGTGAACTCCACGCAGAAGCACATCATCCTCAACCAGTCGAATATGGCTGAGGCCTATCGCGCAGGCGTGGACGATCCTAATAAGATGTATAGCAACCCCTATCTCTATCAGGATCCTGACAAACCCAACTCACTGCCCGTTTCTGTGATGCCGGTCGGCGGTATCTCTATCCGCGACGACAACACGATGGAACAGTTGCAGTTCCGTGGCACCGTTCAGTACAACAAGATTTGGAACGACACGCACATCATGAACCTCTTCGGAGGTATGGAAGCCAACAAGGTGAACCGTGAGGCAGAGTATCACGCAACTTACGGCGTCGACTACGAGTCGTCGCGTAACGTGCTGCTGACTCCTGAGTTCACGAAGCAGGCTAAGGAAGAAGGTACCACCCTCGAGAGTTTCTCGAAGACCTGGACTCGCAACCTGGCTTACTTTATGAGCGGTAGCTATTCGTATAAGGGCCGTTACACCATCAACCTCACAGGTCGTTATGAGGGTTCGAACGGTCTTGGTAAGAGCCGTAGCTCGCGTTGGTTGCCCACGTGGAACGTGTCGGGAGCTTGGAATGCTCATGAGGAAGCATGGATGCAGCGTTGGATGGAAAAGACCAACTACGTGCTGTCGCATGCTGCTCTCCGCCTTTCCTACTCGCTGACCGCCGACCGCGTTCCTTCCTTCGTGTCGAACGCCCGTCCTATCTTCTACTCCGACATCGCCTGGCGTCCGCAAGGCGAGCAGCAGGAGCAGATGACCTACCTCTATCAGATTGCCAACTCAGAGCTGACATACGAGAAGAAGAAGGAGTTCAACGTGGGTGTTGACCTCGGCTTCTTGCACAACCGCATCAACCTTACCCTCGATGCCTATTGGCGTGATAACTACGACCTGATTGGTATCATCAAGACGCAGGGTGTTGGTGGTATGATCTCGAAGTATGCAAACGTTGCAACGATGAAGTCGAGTGGTTTCGAGGCAACGCTCTCCACACGCAACATCCAGACCCAGAACTTCAACTGGACAACCGACTTGACGTTCTCGCTGGCAACCAACGAGATCACCGACCTGGAGTCGCGTTCGAACGTCATCGACCTGATCACTGGTAACAGTAGCAGCCACTTCCGCGTGGGCTATCCCCGTTCGGCCCTGTTCTCTATTCCTTTCGTTGGTCTGAACGACGAAGGTATCCCGCAGTTCATCAACCAAAATGGTGACAAGGTGACCAGCGACATCTACTTCCAGGAGTACGAGAAGCTCGACTTCCTGAAGTATGAAGGCCCGACGGAGCCGACCATCACCGGTGGTTTGAACAACATGTTCACTTGGAAGAACTGGCGACTGAACGTCTTCATCACCTATTCGTTCGGAAACAAGGTGCGTCTCGATCCTGCATTCTCGGCCGGCTATTCCGATATGAGTGCTATGCCGAAGGAGTTCAAGAACCGTTGGGTGCAGCCCGGCGATGAGAAGATCACCGACATTCCTGCTATTGCCAGTGTGCGTCAGTACTACAATGACTCACAGCTTGGCTATGCCTACAATGCCTATAACTACTCGACAGCCCGCGTGGCCGACGGTGGTTTCATTCGCATGAAGGACATCTCGCTCACCTACGACATGCCGCAAAGGTGGATTCACAAGATTGGACTGAACACCTGCTCGCTGAAGCTCGATGCCACCAACCTCTTCCTAATCTATGCCGATGACAAGCTCAACGGACAGGATCCGGAGTTCGTCAACTCGGGTGGTGTGGCTTCGCCGATGCCTAAGCAGTTCACATTCACGCTGCGTCTTGGTATTTAATTGGAGGTCAAACATTTAACACAATAGGAAATATGAAATCATTGAAATATATTGTATGCTCGCTTGGCCTGATGGCACTCACCTTTACATCGTGTGGTGATAGCTTCCTTGACCAGCAGCCGGATGAGCGAATTGAGATTAAGACCGTTGACCAAGTCATCGATCTGCTCGTGAGCAGCTACAGCACGGCCAACTACGGCTGGGTGTGCGAGCTGACGAGCGATAACTTCATGGACAACAACGCACCTCACTATCCGGCAAACCCCAACAGTACGCAGGTGCTTGTGCGCTATAACCTTTCTTCTTATGAGCGTATGGACGACGAGCTGTTCCGCTTCGAGCAGGTGCAGTCGTCGACGGGTACCGACTCTCCCTCCAGCATTTGGGAGAACACCTACTCGGCCATTGCTACCGCCAACCATGCTTTGGTCTATCTCGACGAGATTGAGGCCGAAATGAAGAATAATCCCGAGAAGTTTGGTGACAACATGGCATCGACACGCGAGAAGCTCAATGCTGCCCGCGGTGAAGCGTTGCTCATTCGTGCTTACTATCACTTCATCTTGGTGAACATCTTCTCACAGGTCTATAAGGATGAGGAAGCCAGTAAGAAGGATATGGGTATTCCCTATATTACAGAGCCTGAGGACCGCGTGCTTGTGAACTACGACCGCGGCACCGTTACCGGTACCTATGCAAAGATTCGCGAGGATATGGAGGCAGGTCTGAAGCTGGTGAACAACAGCATCTACGAGCGTCCGAAGTGGCACTTCAACCTGAATGCTGCCCATGCTTTCGCAGCTCGCTTCTATCTCTTTACGCGTGAATATGATAAGGTGATTGAGCATGCCAATGCAGTGTTGGGAACCGACTATGCCACTCTGCCCTCCATGCTCATGGACTACTCTGGCTTCGACGACTGTACCTATTCAGATGACTATGCCAACGTTTGGCAGAATGCCAGCCTGAATAATAACATCATGCTCGTGGCAACCTATTCCACACAGTGGCGCCGCAGCGTTGGTCGTCGTTATTCCGAGACTTCGAGCGCTCTGCGCGACATCATGTATCATCTCGGTCCCAACTGGCGCTGGTATGTTTGCCCGACGGGCTATGTGGCTGGTATGACCTTCTACAGCGGCAACCAGGACTATGGCTTTGCCTCGTCGAAGATTGCTGAGACCTTCCAGTATACTGATAAGGTGGCTGGTATCGGCTATGCTCACGTCATCCGTCGTGAGTTCACCTGCACCGAGCTTCTGCTCGAGCGTGCCGAGGCTAAGTTGCTCAAGGCTAATCCCGACATCGACGGTGCCATCAACGATATCATCGCCTACGATAACAGCCGCTGGACATTCTCTGAGGAGAACAAGCGCACGTTCTTCGCAAACAATGCGCTGACCTATCTCACACGTGCCGACATCGAATCTTACTATCCGAATGTGAAAAACAGCAACTGCTTTGCTGACTGGAACTTCACGCAGCACGTGAGCAGCAGCTTCGTTGTCCCTGCCAACATCGTGCCTTACATGAACGCTATCAACGACATGCGCCGCTTCGAACTCAACTTCGAAGGCATGCGTTTCTTCGACCTGAAGCGTTGGGGCATCGAGTGGTCGCACGTCTATGGACCCGATGAGATTGAGTACAAGATGACTTGGGACGATCCTCGTCGTGCCATTGAGATTCCGTTGGAGGTACAGGCTGCCGGTCTGGCTGCTTCGCGTCCGCTTGTGGCACCCGTTCCCGACAGCACCTATGTGCAATCACTTGAGTTGGAATACAAAAGATAATTAAGTAAGGAGGTAAAGAAATATGAAATCATTGTTTAAGATTTTGCTCGCAGCAGCCATCGGCATGGCTTCTTTCAGCTTTGTCGGATGTTCGGATGAAGAGTTCACCCCGACGATCTTCGATACGACGGAGTATCCGCTCGACAAGACGGTGTATTCATTCCCGCTCGATACGTTCCTCAAGGTGAATTTCCTGGAGCCTTACAACCTGAAGTTCTTGTACAAGATGCAGGACATTGGTTCCGACATGCAGAAGAACCTCGTACCTTGTGAGTATGAAAAGAGCATCGATATTGCTGTACTTTCGAAGTATCTCTGGTACGATGTCTATGATAAGTGTGCCGGTAAGACCTTCTTGAAGCTTTACAGCCCGCGCATCATCCATGTCATCGGTTCACCTGCCCTGAACCCGTCGTCAGGTACTGAGACGCTTGGTCAGGCAGAGGGAGGCTTGAAGATTACACTCTACAACGCCAATAACCTCTCGCCCAACGACATTGAGACACTCAATGAGAAGTTCTTCAAGACCATGCACCACGAGTTCTCGCACATCCTGCACCAGAACAAGGAGTATCCCACGGACTTCCGTCTGATCTCGAATGGTCTGTATAACGCTATCTCCTGGCAGGACACCGCCGACTCGCTGGCTGTCGCTCAGGGCTTTGTCAGCGACTATGCTTCGTCGCAGGCTCGTGAGGACTGGGTGGAGGTCATCGCTAACTACATTGTGAAGGACTCCATCACTTGGGCTAACATGCTCAGCGCAGCCCAATACGACTGGGAGCGTGTGTCGGTGGAGATGAGTACCTTTAACCCACTCGATCAGCGATGCAAGGCAGGCCTTGCCAATCGCGACTCTGTGGGTTACATTGATAGAAAGAATCCAACCGCCTCTAACACCCAGTACAACATCCAGCGCAAGATCATCCAGCGCGACACCCTCGACTTGCCGCTGCGCAATGCTGAAGGCGTTGGCCAAATCATCTTCTCCGACAACACAGATGGCATCGATGGAAAGCAGGTCATCTTGCAGAAGTTGGAGATGGCCCGTCAGTGGCTGAAGGAGAAATTCGACCTCGACCTCGACGAGTTGCGTCGCGAAGTGCAGACACGTCAGTGGCTCACCGATGCAAAGGGCAACTTCGTCTTTGACAAGAACGGCAACTACATCAACCGTCTGACTCACCCGCTTGACGATGGCTCAGGCCGTACACTCATCGAGGCTCTTCGTGAGGAGGTCAACAAGTACATAGTATTGCAGAACTAATCATTTTTTAACGATATGACAAGTATGAAAAAGATATTTTCAACACTGGTGATACTGGTTGGAGCCATCGTGCTTGCAGGTTGTGCAGGTGAGGAAAAGGACCTGTTTGAGAAATCAGCTGCCGAGCGACTCAACGAGACGGGCAAGATCTACACGGCCCGCCTACAGTCATCGGAAGCTGGCTGGGTCATGGAATACTATCCCACCAACACCGATGAAGAATATAAGGGACGCGGCTACGTCATCCTTGCTGATTTCGACAAGGACGAGTCGGTGACATTGGCCATGAATAACGTCATGAGCGATGACGTCTACATGGAAGGACGTTCGCTCTGGGAAGTCATCGCCGACAATGGTCCTGTGCTCACGTTCAACACTTATAATGAGGTGCTCCACTGCTTCTCTAACCCAGAGTATTACGAGTCAGGTAAGGGCTTCGAGGGAGACTATGAGTTCGTGATGATCGATGTTCCCGAGGATGGTGAGTTCATCATGCTCAAGGGTAAGAAGCGCGGCACCTATGTGCGCCTCACCCGTCTGCCTGCCGGTACGAATTTTGAGGAGTATCTGGCCGACATCAAGGCTTTCCATAATGGGATCTTCCCTGCCAACGCTGTTAACGAGAACGTGCTGCAGGTGGGAGACAAAAAGTATTCAATCAACAATGCCAACAGCGGCATGTTAGGTATGTATCCTCATGGTGGCGATGCTATTACTGAGACTACTACCCACCCATTCCTCATCACCAAGCGTGATGGCAAGTACTATTTGCGTTTCCGCAGCGCCATCGAGGTTGACGAAGAGACTTCCGAGCAGGAGTTCGTCTACGATGAGGCTAACGACCGTTTCGTTGGAACAACGAATGACGCCAACTACATAGAGGGCGAGGAACCTGTGCATTTCTTCTACACGGTCTTTGGCAGCGATGCCCATCGTTGGCAGTGGACTCGCACGTCTGAGATGTCAGAATCGCAGAAAGCAGCTCTTGACGAGGTGGCTGCCGGATTCCGTGCGCTCACCAATCTGTCGCTGCGCCTCGTCGGAGAGAATGTGGTGATGCGTGTGCAGTATCGTAATTCACGCAACCAGAATGCTTCTGTCGACTTCATCTTCGACGTGAAAGAAGAAGCTGACGGCATCACGCTGAAGTATGACAAGCCCGTTCTCGAAGCAGGTGCCAATGTGCTGGCAGCCAATCCCGCTTTGGCTACCTATCTTGAAACGATGTCACAGAAGTTCACAGTGACAGCTGGCTCCTCCCGCTTCAACATGAACACACTCCGTCTGACGGCAGCTTCTGACTCAAACAACTGGATTATAGTATCTTATTATTAATTTAAAAATGATTTGCTTATGAAGAAAGTATTTTTACTTTTCGCTTTCGTACTTGCAGCTTCAGCAAGCTTCGCACAGTACACGAAGGGCAACCAAATGGTTGACATGAAGAAAGCTATTGCAGACCGCCAAATGATGAAGGCTGAACTCATCAATGAGAATGCACCCGTTATCATGAAGTCGGCTGCCGATGGCATCTGGTTCGCACGCCCCGAGGGCGCTCTTGTAACATCTTGGGATGAAAGAGGGTATGGCTACTATGTCAACTCCATCATTGTGCCGCCTTACTACGATGTAATCTACAAGAACATGTCGGATGACAAGGCCAACACCTATTGGTATCTGAATGACAACGACATTACCGAGTATGCCGACGAGGAGAACAACCTTCCCATTGGAAACTACGGTTTCTATCATCTCAACTATTCTGCCGAGGAAGATGTATGGTATGTTCCCAGCTACTACACACCCGAGCTCACCGGTGGCCGTATGCAGAGTTTCCGCTTCGGCGAAGTGAACAATGACAATGCTGCCGACTATGACGCCTATCTGCGCGTTGATTCCATCGGCTGGTATGCTTATGTTGATGAGCAGAATATTCCGGCACAAAAATATTATGGCTGGGGCGCATTGGTTGCTCCTGGAAGTGACCATTATCTTTTTGGTAGTGGTAAGCTCACTTTCAAAGATGGTGCCGAGGCTACCAGTATGGGTGTTGTCGACTTCTTTAAGAAGCCTGCCTCTTCTCTTTATGTTGAGAAGGTGAAATTCGAATTCTATACTGCTACAGAGGCTTTGAAGAACGGTGCCGAGCTCACCATGAAATTCTTCAACGTGGAAACCAATGAAGAAGGTAAAATGGTATTGGGCGACAAGGTTCTTGCTACATTGAAGTGCTCTGCCGATGATATCATTTTGTTGGGTGAACGCAAAACGAGTCCTAATACC
>JAEEGH010030735.1_pt1 | contig 10421 bp, 10 predicted proteins | sample 9134181 | NCBI WGS metagenome assembly JAEEGH01 (sample SAMN16246544, study PRJNA631951) | gut metagenome | biome: gut microbiome; feature: rumen; material: DP-attached | host: Bos | place: Iran: Karaj | collected 2018-10 | reverse complement strand
TATGATTTTTGTAGGAATTGATGTCGCTAAAGATAAGCATGATTGCTTTATCACTAACACCGATGGAGAAGTTCTTTTCAAGTCCTTTACCATCACCAACAACCTTGATGGGTTCGATGAACTTTATCAGAAAATAGAATCCGTTATGGAAGATGTTTCTAAAGTAAAAGTAGGGCTAGAAGCCACTGGACACTATAGTTACAATCTTCTCGGATATCTCCTTGATAAAGGTTTGCCGACCTACGTTATCAACCCGCTACATACAAATCTGTACAGAAAAAGTCTAAGCCTTAGACAGACGAAAACAGATAAGGTAGATGCCCATACAATTGCTTCTATGCTAATGTCTGATGTGAACTTAAAGTCCTACTCAGACACATCGTACCATAACGAAGAACTCAAGTCACTAACACGTTATCGCTTTGATAAAGTTAAGGAACGTGCACAGCTCAAACAGTCGATTTCTCGCCTTGTATGCATCCTATTTCCAGAACTAGAAAAGCTCGTTCCAACTCTTCATCAGAATTCTGTATATGAACTTCTTTACGAATTCCCTGGAGCAAAGCACGTAGCTAATGCTCATCTTACAAGGTTATCTAATCTTGTAGAAACATCATCCAAAGGTCATTACACCAAAGATACTGCTCTTATGTTCAGAGAAGCTGCAAGAACTTCCATAGGCTCGAATATGCCAGCAAAATCTCTCGAGTTAAAGCACACAATTAAACTTATCCGTGAGCTTGATTCTGAGATTGAAGAAATTGAAACCGAAATCAAAACCATTATGGATGAAATCAATTCTCCAATTCTTAGTATACCTGGTATCAGTTACCGTATGGGAGCTATGATTGTTTCAGAAATCGGAGATTTCAGTCAATTCGATTCTCCCGATAAAATACTTGCTTTTGCAGGGATGTCTCCCTCAACGTATCAATCTGGTCAATTGGATAACAGTCACTCTCGTATGGAAAAACGTGGTTCAAGATACCTTCGTTATGCACTATATAATGCTACTGCTTACGTATGTCTATGGGATCCAACATTTAAAGCTTACTTGGCTAAAAAAAGAAGTGAAGGCAAGCATTATTATGTTGCCATATCCCATGCTGCAAAGAAGCTTGTTCGTCTCATTTATAAACTCGAAACCTCTGGGCAACAATACATAAAAGCCGTCTAATCATTCCAATATCATATCTTCTTGTCAGAGCACCATTACTTGATGCTCTATTCGTCATGCAATTTTCAATGTACTGATTGCGATGATATAGTCACCGCCGCTATATTCAAAACATTTCTGTTTTAAAACATTTTTATTGACTTTCTTTAATAGTTAGTCTTTAAATTATTTAATCAAATAATTCCTTTGCCTCTGTATAATTGAAAACAGGTCCATCTAAGCAAACATATTTGTCATCCATTTTGCAATGACCACATTTACCAAGGCCACAACACATCTTTCTTTCATAGCTTGTCCAGATTTGTTCATCTTTTACACCAAGCTTTTGAATTTCCATAATAGTAAATTTGATCATAATTGGAGGTCCAACACAGATAAAAACTGCATTATTAATATCCTTAAATTTCAGGTCTGGAATATATTTTGTAACCATACCAACTGGTCCACTGTATCCATCAGGAGCATTATCAACTGTTTTTATTACATTAATTGACTTCTCCCACTTCTTAAAATCAGCTTTGAATAAAACATCATCAGGTGATTTAAATCCAGCAATTAAAGTAGTACTAACAGCATCTGATGGGTTGGCTGCAAAATACTGAATGACACCTCTCATTGGAGATACACCAGTACCACCTCCAATGATAACTATTTCCTTGCCCTTATAATTGTTGATATCAAAGCCATTGCCATAAGGTCCTCGAATAAATAGTTTATCTCCAACATAGTTTTCAAAAACCTCATTTGTTACTTTACCTACTCTTCGAATAGTAAAATCAACAAGACCATCATCAATACCACTAACAGAAATTGGAGCTTCACCATACTTTGGAATTGAAATCTCAAAAAATTGTCCCGGTTTCACATCCCCATCGAAACTCATTCTAAAAGTATATTCTAAATCAGTGTGCTTAATTACTTCCTTAATCTCGGAAAGCTGAGGAATATATTCGTTTTTCATCCTTAGTCACACTCCTTTCCAAGTTTATTGATTAGATTAGAATATGATATATATTCTGGACATACATCATCACAACGCCCACAACCTACACACATTGGATATCCAAATCTTTTTTCAAAATCATAAATCTTATGCATTACTTTAAATCGCATTCTGTCGGAATTATCTTTTCTAAACTCATGACCACCGGCTATCTCAGTATAACCGTCAACCTGACAGCTGGCCCAAACTCGCCTACGTTCTCCTGCTTTTTCATTGTCTTTGTAAAAAATATCCTGCATGCTAAAACATGTACAGGTAGGACAAACAAAATTACATCGGCCACAATTAATACAGCGATTTCCATACTCCTTAAATAATTCGGAAGACATTGTCTCTTTTGTAATGTGTTTTGGGAGTGAAACCTTTACTTTATTTTCCCTGACAAAATCACAAATAACATCTGTTGGAGTACCTGAATTAAAAATGTTATTAAACTCATCATTTTTTACATCAACAAATGCTGTGTCCTTATCAACTTTGATATATAAATCATACTTATCTGTTTCATTTGTACCCAGGCTTGTGCAGAAACCGTTGTCACATGTTGTAGGGCATCCCATAAGCGCGAAACTTGTCATCTCTCTTGTTCGCTTATAATAAAAATCTTCAAATTTATTATCTAGATAAATCTGATCTAACCTCTTTACTGCATGTATATCACAAGATCTTAAAAATATTAGACGCTTTTTTGTTGGCCCCTTTGGAACAGTTGTCTCATCTTCTGTAAAATAAAATAAAGTTTCATTAATTGGAAGCAGTGCTTCTTTAAATGAATAATCTGATTTCTTTTCAAATTCAATTTGATCAATATTTGTAACTTGTTGGTATCTCACCACGTCTACGTCAGAAAATGTACCATCTCCTTTTTTCACAACTGGTGCAAATACATCGTAGTCCTGTGCCAGTTTAGCAAAAATATTTGCTATTTCATCTCTGGAAAACTTGTATCCCATTGATATCTCCTTTCCGATTAGCTTGTTAGCTTGATTGTGATTTTTTTGACAAATGTAAATCAAAAAATAGCGCTATTACTTGATAATAATTATCAAATAATAGCACTACATTTGTCTGTGATATATATCACGGTGTGATATTTTCTATACAATTAACATATTTGTGTGCAATTTCTTGTTGAATATTAATAGTTACTGCGCAATTTCTCTTAAATCATCTATTTTCAAAACAGTAAGTATGCCATTTTCGTGTAGAATAATACCATCCTTTTTTAATTGAGATATTATTCTAGAAACTGTCTCTCGCTTTGCACCTAACATATTAGCCAGAAAAGTAACGGTGGTATCAAAGCATATTTGAATTCCTTTATCCGTTTTTTTACCATAATCTCTAGCAAGTTTCCAGATTTTTGCTGCCAATCGTTTTTCTACAGGATATGTCCCATTAGCATTTCCCACTTGATGATATAATCGTCTGGTTTTTCTAGCCAGTGAATTATACATTTCTTTGGTTAAATCATAATCATTCTCAAGAAGTTTAATTAAGTCGATTCGATGAATAGCCAAAAGCTTTGTATCAGTAAGGGCTTTGGCACAAATACTAGTTTTTTCATCCTGAAGTACAACTTCATTGACAATCTCACCATCAGTACAAATAAAAATGACTTTTATTTCTCCATATCTGCTATTCCTATATAGAGCCATGAATCCATCTAGAACAATATACATGGATTTAACTTCCTGTCGTTCGGAAAAAAGAATTTCACCTTGTTTTAAAGAAACTATTTTTCCAGCTCTCATTAAGTTCTCTTTTGAACTTTCTTTAATTAAATTTAATAGACTTCGTTCTTTTTTATCATCCATTATAAAAGCTCCAAAATGCCTGCATAAGAAGATATTTGAGCTTCAATTATATTAGTATATCCAAGTTCATTAATCCTTTTTGTACATGCAGGTCCAATCGAATAAATAATCGCTGGCATATGTCCTTCTAAATGAGCAAGAGTTGCACTAGCATTACTTCCACTAGTAAGAATAACACCATCACAAGTTGCAATCTCATTAAGCATTTCATCTGAAAAGCATATTTCTGATAATACATTTTCGTAACAAATATGCTTATGTAAAGCAATGTCCTTTTTTAATGTTTCTTCAAATCCAGCTGAGGTATCCTTCCCGCAAGCCCAATGAATTTCGCCTGAATTCATAGATGCATTTAAAACACTTGCTAAATCAGCTCCATTTTGTTTATCGCTAATTATATCAGCGACAATGCCAAACTCCTCTAGTGCTTCTTTAGTTTTTTTTCCAACCACTGCAAATCTAAAACCACCTAAAGCTCGTAAATCCAAATGATTAACAACCTTTAAATTCCAAAAGAAAGACTTAACTCCATTAGCGCTAGTAAATACTATAAAACCATTCTTATTGGGGGTATTTAGGAAGGAAAGGGGACATTCTACTGGAGAAATTCTACCTGATTCTACAGTAACAACCTCTGCGCCTAAATAAATAAGAGATTCCTCTAATTCATTTCTATTTGACTCACACACACCATCTTTAAAAGAGTAATTAAAATGCTTTATAAATGGCAGAAAGTATTTCTTTCCAAATAATTGTCTTTTTTCAAAAAAGTTCAAATCATTTTCAAGACTGACAACATCGCCCACAACAATTATTGCAGGAGAAACAATATCAGCATTCTTAATCTTTTCTCCTATATTCCCTAGATTTCCAACACACTTTTTTTGATGATTTGTTGTTCCATTAGATATTACAGCAATAGGTGTATTTTCAGACCTTCCAACTGATAATAAGCCCTTTGCAATTTCCTGTACATGGGCCAACCCCATTAAAAAAACAAGGGTAACTGTATCATCGGTAAGTAAAGAATAATTAATATCCGCTGCCTCATCTCTTCTACTATGTGCTGTTATAACTTGAAATCCCTTTGATAAACCTCTATGAGTGATTGGAATACCTGCTGTAGATAATGCAGCTATAGAAGAACTTATTCCTGGTACAATCTCAACATCTATTCCATTTTCTTTTAAATAAAGAGCCTCTTCACCGCCTCGACCAAATACATATGGGTCGCCGCCTTTTAGTCTTACAACAAGTTCATATTCATTTGCTTTTTCTAGTAGCAACTCATTGATTTTGTCCTGAGGCATAGTATGTAAATGATTTTGCTTTCCCACAAATATTTTCTCACTGTTCTCAGGGGCTATTGAAAGCATAGCTGGATTTGCCAATCTATCATAAACTATACAATCAGCCTGTCTTAAAAGTTTTTCTCCTTTTATTGTCAAAAGGTCCAATTCTCCCGGGCCAGCACCTAATAAAACTACTTTTCCCATACAAACTCCTCTAGCTGTCTTTTTATTTCAGATACAGCCTCATCAATAATCTCCTGACTGCATACTTTACCCATCTGTTTTGTTGTGGCTAGCGCTGTGCCATCCTCACTTCCAAACAAAGCTTTGAGGCAATACTGACCATTTTCATAGCAAGCATATGCACCAATAGGTAAATGGCAATCCCCACCTATAGCTGACAAAAATCCTCTTTCAAGAAATGTTATATTTTGAGATTCTTCGTTTGATAAAGAATTTACCATTTCAAGAAGCTTTATATTATTTTCAGCAAGTTCAATAGCCAATGTTCCTTGTCCTGGAGAAGGAATCATCTCATCAACTGTAAAGAATTCAGTAATATTATCCTCAAGGTGCAATCTCTTTAATCCGGCAGCTGCCAAAATTATTCCGTCTAATTTTGTTCCATCGGAAAGTCCTTCATGGAGCTTTCTAATTCTAGTATCTATATTTCCACGAATTGGTACTATTTTAAGATCAGGTCGTAATTTCAAAAGCTGATAAGATCTACGCTTGCTACCTGTAGCAATAACAGCCCCTTCAGGAAGCTTATTTAATGACGAATATTCTTTCAATAAAAGTGCATCTCTAGGGTCTTCTCTATCCCATGGCTTTGCAAAAATCAATCCATCCATAGGACTTGATGGCATATCCTTTAAGGAATGAACAGCCATCTGAATATCATCATTTAGTAGTGCCTTTTCTATTTCATCAACAAATAAGCCCTTTGAACCAAGTTCATCCAAAGGTCTTGTAGTATCTTTATCTCCAGTTGTAGTAATAATAACTACGTTATATTCATTTTCTGGATATTTTTCTTTTAAACGAGAAATCACGTAGTTTGTCTGGGCTAAAGCTAATTTTGATCCTCTTGTACCTACATTAATTGTCATACCTACTCCAGTCTTTTTAATAATTATATTGTTTGATATTTTGCAATCCTTTTGAATGCAGGAATAAGCTGTACTGATAAACTAGCTGCTATCATGCAAAGGATGAAATCTGGTAAAACAGTAATAAGACAATACTGGACTACTACTACCGAAAAAGGTACAGCTTCTCCCACGTATAGATTTTTAATAAGATAAAAATAAACAGCACCTACAGAATAGTACGCAAATAATCCAACAGTTGCAGGTATTAATAGTTGTATAAACTTAGTTGCTTTAGTTTTTTCTGTGATATATCCAATTAGAAATGCCGCAAGGATAAATCCAAGGAGAAATCCAAAGCCTGGACGTAATACATATCCTATTCCACCACCAGCAGCAAATATAGGAACTCCAGCCAATCCAATAAGTATATATGTAATGACACTTAGTGCGCCAATTTTAGCTCCCAGTAAAAAGCCTGCCATCAATACAAATAACCACTGTAGTGTAAAATGCATAGTATAAAGTGGTAGTGGAATATCGATTTTAATAAAGGCTCCCACAACTATTAAGGCTGCAAATAACGCAGTAAATGTAATCTCTTTTGTTGTCAATTTCATAATTTTTCTCCATATCATAATATTGCGTGACCTAAATCACACTACAAAAATATCACACAACATAGAAAATATAAAGTGAAATAGACTAAAAAGAGGCTATGTATTCTTGTTAATACAAAAATACACAGCCTCTTAATGTTGTATACGATTATAAATCTGTAGCGTCAATAATGACACCGTCTTTCCAGATACGCTCTAAATCGTAAAATAATCTGTCTTCCTCATCAAAAAGATGTACAATAACATCCTCATAATCCATAAGTACCCATGTACTCTGACGATTACCTTCGATGGATTTTGCATGGATGCCCTGCTCATAAAGAACACGATCAACCTCATCCTGCATAGCATTTAACTGGTTTATATTTGATGCAGAAGCAACAATGAAATAGTCTGCCATAACGCTAACTTCTGAAATATCAATTGCTTTAACGTCAATAGCTTTTTTATCATCTAATGCCTTGCAAACGATTTTTGCCATCTCTCTAGATTCCATTATTAACCTCACTTTTTCTTTGTTTACAATAGTAATTATAAGTATCTATAGTTGTTGGATCTACCATATCCGGATTGGTATTAAGATATGCCACCGAATCCTCAAGTATCATAAATACACATTTATCTAAATCAGAATAAGCAACACTTCTAAGAATATCAAGTCTTGGCTGTTTATCCCTACCTGGTTCAATATAATCAGCTACAAAAATAATTTTGTCTAGAAGATTCATAGCAGGACAGCCTGTAGTATGTACTTCTATGGCATGTTTAATCTGTGAATCAAAAACATCATATTTGCTACTACAATAATAAGCGCCAACTTTTCCATGTAATAAATGAGGATACTTGTACTCTATCTCGCTAATTGGAATATTGTTCTTTTCACAAACAGTAATTCTTTTTTCATCTGATATGCATTTAGCGCAATCATGAAGCATACCTGCAACCATTGCTGTATATGCTGGATAATTCCATTTTAAAGCAAGTGCATAGGCAGTAGTTGCAACTCCAAGAGTATGTACATAACGACTAGGCTTAAGTGCCTTTTTCATTTCCTCAGACAATCTAATAACATCATCATATCCATAAGAATATTGGCTATAAAGATTATGCTCTACAATGTAATTACATACACTAGGATTAAGACCAGCTCTAACAGATTCATCCTTATAGAAATCACTTCTGATAGTTGATGATGCTAAACCATTAGCTTTGTAATCTACCAGGAAGAAATCCCCCTCAAACAATTCCTTGCATTCTTGAATGGATTGCTTAAGAGTCTCAATGTCATCTCCTAATCTAGGTGCACAAAGAATTGTAGCACATTTTGAGATAATATCAGGCTTTACCCAATTTTTAAAATTAATAAGGCTATCACTACCCATAATAAAGAAAATTTCATCATTAGGATATGATTCTTTAAGCTCAGTCATCGTCAAATAGGAATAAGATTTACCTGCCCTATATAACTCTCTGTCATCAATAAATAAATGTGGTTCACCCTTAATAGCAAGAGAAACCATCTCAAGTCTGCAAACATCAGCAATAGTTTCAGCAGTATTCTTGTGAGGTGGAGTGCCCGCTACAAGAAAATATACTCTGTCTAAAGAAAACTGCTCTAAAGCTGCTTTTGCAATACTTATATGTGTGTTGTGAATTGGATTGAATGTCCCACCATAAATACCAATTCTCATGATGTCTCCTTACTGAGGAAGCTTGATGCTTGGCTTCTTCGATGCTCTGTATAAAATAATTTTTCTGCCGATAACTCTAACAACCTCTGAATGAGTACGCTCAGAGAGTACCTGTGCAATCTCCTTTGGATCATCAAAGCAATTCTTTAAAACATTAATTTTAATAAGTTCTCTAGCCTCAAGTGCCTCATCAACAGCATTTGTATACTCTGGTGTAAGGCTAGCTTTACCAATTTGAAGAATTGGATTCATATCTGAAGCAAGAGATGATAAATATGCTCTTTGTTTATTAGTCATTTGTAACTCCTATTTATAATAATCAAAAACTAAACCATACATTCTAACGGTATCGCCTTCCTGAATACCCTTTTCCTCAAGCTCCTTAAGAATACCCTGCTCTTTAAGGAAGTTCTGGAAGAACAAGAATCCTTTCTCAGACTCTAAGTTAGTGTATCCAAGCATTTTTTCGATACGAGGACCCTCTACTACATAATCGCCCTCATCGTTAATCTCAACAGTATATGGCTCTTCTGAGAAGGCTCTAATTGTTGGATCAAACTCCTGCTCGTAAACGATTGGAGCGTCATCACATGTTTCAAGTAGTCTAACAACTTCGTATAAAAGCTCCTTAAGACCCTTTCCTGAAACAGCTGAGATAGGAAATACCTTGATTCCCTTTGGCTCAAATTCAGCCTTTAATGCCTCGATAACCTCATTAGAATCCTCTCCAATTACATCCATTTTATTGGCTGCAATAACCTGAGGCTTCTTAAGAAGCTCTGAGTCATAGGCTTCAAGCTCAGCAGAAATAGTTTTAATATCCTCAACAGGATCTCTACCTTCAACTGATGCACCATCTACCATATGGATGATTACCTTGGTACGCTCAATATGTCTAAGGAATTCGTGACCAAGTCCTACTCCCTCAGAGGCACCCTCGATAAGTCCAGGAATATCTGCAATAACAAATCCATTTATATCATCAACATCTACAACACCTAAGTTTGGAGAAAGTGTTGTAAAATGATAATTTCCAATTTTAGGCTGAGCATTAGTTACACGAGAAAGAAATGTTGATTTACCAACATTTGGATAACCAACAAGACCAACATCAGCAATAACCTTGAGTTCAAGTAAAACCTCAAGTTCTATAGCATCTACGCCTGGCTTTGCATATTTAGGAGCCTGCATTGTAGATGTGGCAAAATGCTGATTACCAAGTCCGCCTTTTCCTCCCGGTAAAACAAGCTGACGTTTATTATCCCCTGACATATCAGCAATAACTCGTCCGCTTTCAGCATCCTTTATAACAGTTCCTTCAGGTACCTTTAAGATAAGATCCTCACCATTTTTACCGTGACAATTATCTTTTCCGCCCTCTTCACCAGCGCCTGCAGCAAATTTGCGTCTATGACGATAGTCAACCAAAGTATTCAAACCTGGATCAACTTCAAAAATAACATCGCCACCCTTACCGCCGTCGCCGCCGTTAGGACCACCATTAGGAACATATTTTTCGCGTCTAAAACTAACGTGGCCATCGCCACCTTTACCGCTTTTTATAATAATCTTTGCTCTATCAGCAAACATAGTTTTCTCCTTAATAAATTGACCCGACTGCAATAATGAGTCGGGTCAAATAATTACTGTTCTACTGGATAGACAGAAGCCTGCTTCTTGTCTCTACCTTTTCTGTCGAAACGAAGTACTCCATCAACTAAAGCAAAAAG
>JAEEGH010030731.1_pt1 | contig 10422 bp, 7 predicted proteins | sample 9134181 | NCBI WGS metagenome assembly JAEEGH01 (sample SAMN16246544, study PRJNA631951) | gut metagenome | biome: gut microbiome; feature: rumen; material: DP-attached | host: Bos | place: Iran: Karaj | collected 2018-10 | reverse complement strand
ACTGCCCTTTTTTCATTACGAGAACTTTGCCGTTTTTTACAACAACAACCAGGTCTTCAACGCCGCAGAGGCTTACAGGAACATCGCTGTAAACAAAATTGTTTTTGCTCTCGACTTCAACTACCTTGTTGTTGGCAGGATTTGTACACAACTGACTGAATGTGTCCCAGCTGCCCACGTCGGTCCAGTTAAAACTTGCTTTAACCACAGCCGCAGACTTTGTTTTTTCTGCGATAGACTTATCAACTGCAATTCCCGGAACATCCTGGTAAGCAAGCTCCATTTCGCTCCACTTTTTTATGATGTAAACACCGTTTTTCTGGGTAAGCAGTGGCTTTTTACCGTTTTGAACCGGAGCAAAAGCGTTATAAACTTCAGGCGTGCAGACAGACATTTCCTTGAGGAACATATCGCTTTCAAAGGCAAACATTCCGCTGTTCCAGAAGTAGTTTCCGCTTTCAAGATATTTTGTTGCTGTAGCTGAATCAGGTTTTTCTTCAAACTTTTCAATTTCAAAAGTCGTGCCGTCCCCTGTAAGGTCTTTTCCAGCCTTGATGTAGCCGTAGCCTGTGCTGGGTTCGGTGGGCACGATGCTGAAGCAGACAAATTTTCCAGAATGTGCGGCTTTTGCGGCATTAGCGGCATCGCTGACAAATTTACTGACAGGTGAGATTACGTGATCGCTTGTCAAAACAAGGAATGTATGTTTTTTCTTCGGGTCAAGTTTCTGTAATAATTCAACACCGATCATAATGGCGGCTGATGTGTGTTTTGGACTTGGTTCTGCCAGAACGATGGTTTCGCCAAGGAGTTTTTTTGCATCGCTGTCATCGCTTCTTTCTGCAAGCTGTTTAATCTGGTTAACACACTCGCCTTCAATGTCCTTTCTTGTAACTATTATGATTTTGCCGGAAATCTTCAGGGCAAGTGAGCGTCTGAGACTGTCCTGCAAAAAAGAAATATTGTCGTTAAGAGCCATAAACTGTTTTGGATGAGAAGGGCTCGACGCAGGCCAGAGGCGTTCACCGAAGCCCCCTGCCATAATAATAACATCTGTAATCATAAAGTCATTCTAGTAATTTTAATTCTTTTATGCAAACACCTGAATTTAAAATGACATAATTAAAGGCTTTGTAATAAATAATTGTTATAATTCAACCAAAAAAACTTTTAAACAAAGATTTGTTTATAATTTTGCGTTAAATTAAATTCAGTGCGCCTATTTAAAAATTAAATTCCACATTTGCCGCAGAGGCTTTATAGGAGGAGAATATGGCAGCTTTAATAGCAAAAGTTGAAAATTATTTTGGAACTGATTATTTAAAACTTGCAAAACTTACCTTCAATATGATTTTTGCCGGAATTTTATTTTCCGTTTTTATCATCGCTGCAGCATAAAATAATTCAATTCTGCAAATCCAGGTAAAAAATTAATGCTCTGACTGAGGGTTTGCCGGAAGGTGGCCCTTCATTTTTAAATTTACGGCTCTGTTGATATAGTGAATTGTAATAAAGAACAGTTCAACAAAAATCAAAGTAATAATCAGCAGGGTTTCAGATTCATTGCTTCTTAAAACAATACTTACAAATACAGATGCGCAGGTCAAAAACTGCAGGACAAGAAGATAGAACAGGGCACTTCTTTTTGAAAAGCCTATGTTCAGCAGCTTGTGATGAATGTGGGCACGGTCTGTAGAAAAAATTGAACGTTTGTCCCTGATACGGCGCCAGATTGCCGCGATTACATCCGTTACAGGAATAGCGGCGAAAAGAACCATCACGAGAACCTTGTTATACATGAGGCTTGCGTCCTCATACAAAAGCGGAAGGACCGCAACACAATAGCCGAGAGTCTGGCTTCCACCGTCCCCGAGAAAGATTTTTGCATCCGGCTTGTTAAAATACATAAAGCCCAGAATGCTTGCACTGAGGAACATGAGGGAAACAAAAATATTTGAATTTGCCTTGGCAAAGATGAATGAAAGAGTCAGAACGGAAAGCAGTGTAATTCCTGAACAGAGCCAGTCGATACCGTCAATAAGGTTAAAGGCATTTACAAGGAGAAGAATCCAGAAGAATGTGGCTGCCTTTCCAAACCATACAGGAAGCTGAAGTCCGAGAATGTTCTTGATGTAGTACGGGCTGAAGAAAACAACAGCTGCGATTACAAGGATTTGAATTACAAACTTAAGTCTTGCGCGAAGGTTTTTAAAATCGTCAAGAATACCGTAAAGCCAGATACAAAAGCCTCCCAGCAGAATTGGAAGAACCGTAAAATCCAGATCCTTTTTTATAAATTTATAAATTGAATATGTAATTCCAAAAGATAAAAACAGACCGAACCCGCCGATACGCGGAATATTTCCTGAGTGAATTTTTCTGGCGTCAATCTGATCATACCAGTTTTCTTTGGCTGAGAGATAAATTGAAAATTTAACCAGTGCAAGACTCAAAACTAAAGCAAGAAAAATCAAAAGATATTCTGTAATTCCAAGTACCATAAAATTCCTCAAAAAAAGTTGAATTCATAATATCTTACAATTTATAAAGTTTCAACTTTGAATCGGGCGGAAATATTTAAAAATTGTTATAAAAAAACTTGATTTACTAGAAAAACAGTATAAAATTAACTTAATATGGGAGTATAAAAAAAATGAAGTCCAAAAAAATTATTATCGTTGTTTTTTGTCTCTTTATTTCTCTGCTTATTATCGCCGGTATTGTAAACATTGCAGCCCACAATTCCTTCCGAAAAAATGCCCGTAATAACATGATTCATCAGGTTGAAATGAAAACCCTTGCCTTCAACGCCAGCATGAATCAGCAGCTTACGCTTGTAAGACAGATGATGAAGTCACCGACAATTACAAGTTTTATGATTGATCCGGAAAACGAAATCTACAGGCAGCAGGCCTTCCGTGAATTTGAAGCGTATTCAGATTCATTCCTGAGTAAAAGCGTTTTCTGGGTTTCAGATTCAGATAAAAGGTTCTTTAGCGGCATGAAATTTGCCTATGTCGTTAATCCTGATGATCCTCAGGAATACTGGTACAACATGACCATGTACGAAACTGAGGAATATAACTTTAACATCAATTACAACCCTACCCTCAAGGCAACCTTCCTCTGGCTCAATGCGGTAGTCCGGGATGAAGATAAAAAGCCGGTGGGAATTGTAGGTACCGGTGTTCCGCTTACTGACTTTATCAATACGATGTACGCGGGTCTGGATGATTCAATCGAAATGTATCTTTACAACGACCAGCTGGAAATCACAGGTGCAAAGGATTCATCAATTCTTGCAGATAAAATAAATCTTTACGAGAGAATGCCTCTTCTTGAAGGTCAGGATGTTGTGCCGGATGAAATTACAAATATTTCCATGGTAACAGGTCAGTTTATTCTTGCCCCGATTAAACTTGTAAACTGGCATATCGCAATGTTTACACTTATGAGGCATAAGGATTTCCTTTCCAATGCGGCAGTTCCGTTCTTCATCTGTCTTGCCGTATTCATCTTTACCTGGTTTATGATTTACATTCTGGTGCGCATTCTCGGCCAGGTTAAAACAATGAGACTTGCCGTAGACGATTTGAGTTCGGGAAATGCAGATTTAACTCGCCGCATCAAGCTTGGAATCGATCCTATTGCAAGGCTCTTTGTTCCGCTGGGAAACAGTATCAATAACTTTATTGAAAAACTTCAGGAAATTGTCCGGGAAGTCAAAAATTCAAATTCAACACTTGCAATCGCGGGAAACAATCTCCGGGACAGTGCCCGGGATACTTCGGTTGCAATCAACCAGATTCTCGGAAACATCGAGACAATGGACCACAACCTTCAGGTTCAGGCCGGAAGCGTTGACGAAACAGGTTCAAGGGTTAACGAAATTTCTGCAAACATCGCTTCCCTGGGAAACATGATTAACGGTCAGACACAGAGTGTGGGTGAAGCTTCGGCCGCTGTAACGGAAATGGTTGGTAACATTGAAAGTGTAAATAATTCAGTTACAAAACTTTCTGATTCATTCAAGGTACTTCAGGACAAGACACATCAGGGAGTTGCAAAACAGGATGAAGTAAATACAAAGATTTTACGGATTGAAGAACTTTCCCAGACTTTGCAGGATGCCAACACAATCATTTCTTCGATTGCGGATCAGACAAACCTCCTTGCCATGAATGCGGCCATCGAAGCGGCACACGCAGGCGAAGCCGGAAAAGGTTTCTCTGTAGTTGCCGATGAAATCCGTAAACTTTCCGAAGACTCGGCACAGCAGTCAAACACAATCGGAAATCAGCTCAAAGACATCAGCGACGCGGTAAAGGAAATCGTAGTTGTCAGCGGCGTTTCCCGGGATATGTTGAATTCGCTTTCGGGCGAAATTGTAAATACAAACTCTCTGGTTCAGCAGATTACCGCTGCAATGAAGGAACAGAAAGTCGGCTCTGAACAGATCGGTTATTCCCTCAACAAGCTCAATGACAGCGCTGCAGAGGTCAAAGCCGCTTCAACAGAAATGGAAAACGGTAACCAGACCATTATCAGCGAAATGTCGAACCTTGAAGAAGCGACAGCGGGACTCAAGGACAACATGGATGAAATGACCGGCGGCGCCCGAAAAATCGGCGAAACAGGTTCAACCCTGTCGGCACTGGCAGAAGAACTTGAAAAGTCAATCCAGAATATCGGCGACCAGTTGAACCAGTTCTCTGTCTAGGCCCGTGACATTGCCAGGCGGCTTTTCGTTGCCTGGCTCGGGAACAATCGTTGTCGTTCCCGCTTAGACCAGCCAATCTCATGCTCTGCCCGGCAGGCCCCGGGCAGAGTTTTTTTTATACATTTACGATTATATATTTTGTATTAACAGTATTCTTTTTGTGATATTATATCTTCATGAATAAAAAATTAATTTTTGCTGCATGCTTTCTTTCGGCCGGATTAGTTTTGTCCGCGCAGGAAGCCCTTAAATCAGTTGAAGAAGAATATTACGACTTTTTAGTCCTGGACGGTGTTACAGAACGCCCTGCCCTTAACTACAGGACCATGTCAAACAGCATCTGGACAATCAGGGAAGATAAAACTGAGGTCAACGAATTGAATCCGAATGTGTGGGCTGATAAAAATCTCGGCTCATATTACTCAATTCTCGATCACAACGAACTGGATACAAACCGCGTTGCAAAAACACTTGACCGTTCTATTAAAATCAGGGTTTACGGACCTGAAATCTTTACTTCATACAACTCAAAAGTTCCTTTTGGAAGCAATGACGGAGCGCTCTGGCAGGGTCGGGGCTGGAATACAAGCCTCACCGCAGGAATTCGTGCTCAAGGCTATGGTTTTAGCCTGACCTTTAAGCCGCAGTACGCTGTAAGCCAGAACAAGAGTTTTGACATCATGAAGTCAGCAAATCCTAATCAATGGGGATATTTCATGAGCGGATGTGATGCCCCGCAGCGTTTTGGAGATGACACATATAAAATTTTTGACTGGGGTGACACTGACATCCGTTATACATGGAAATGCCTTACAGTGGGTTTTGGAACTCAGCCGGTCTGGAGCGGACCTGCCCAGGAAAATCCGGTTTTATTCTCGAATAACGCAGTAAACTTCCCGAAATTCGACCTTGGCATCAACAGAACCACAATGCATGTTCCATATCTCGGCTGGTATCTGGGTGACTTTGAAATGCATTATTTAATCGGAAAAACCACAGAATCCGACTTTTTTGACACTGACGACAGCAACGACCATAACCAGTACACGCTGTTTACAGTTTCTTACGCACCTTCCTTTTTGCCGGGACTCAATATAGGCCTTACAAAAATCTGCATGAACAAATGGGGTGACAAGTTCTGGCAATATGCCTACCCGGGCTTTTACGGTAACACGATTACAAAGGGAGAATCAGGAGAAGACGGAAAGGCGGCCCTCACAGCCGACTGGCTTTTTACAAAGGTCGGACTGGACATCTACGGCGAACTTGGAGTTGATGACTTTTTGTCAAAAGGCGTAAAATTCTACGAATATGCACGCTACCCGTGGCACACAGTCACCTACACTTTTGGTCTTAAAAAATCCATGAATGTTTCCAGAAAATACGGATTACGGGGAATGCTTGCCTTTGAATGGAATAACACGGAAGCAAGTCAGGACTATCAGATGTGGCCGGGAAGCGCGTATTTGTTTGGAAGTCATTATCAGATTACACAGGGCTATACTAACGGCGGACAGTGGCTCGGCTCTGGAATCGGCTACGGCGGAAACCAGCAGAAACTTACGTTTACAGTTTACAGCAGACACGGCTATGAAAAGTTCATAATCGGCCGTAACAATCCAAACAACAACTACATCTGGGAAAAAGGCAACGACGACCCTGGAACTTCAACGACAGACCTCGCCTACAGATATTTTACCGCATTTAAGGCAAACTTTTTTGTCGGATTTGAAAACCTTTATTATGTGACAAAAGATTTTTCCCTTAAATTCCAGTATATGTATGATCTGGTTATTAACCCGCTCTACGACCCCGGAATTTCAGGATATGGTACAAACGGCGCAATTTACCGCGAATACAATTACTTAAAAAATCAACATATTGAATTTCTGGTTAAATACAACTTTTAAAACAAAAGCCCGGACCACAAGGCCCGGGCTTGTTCTTTATATTCAAAACAGGTTGAATTCAATTATTTATTTGAAAACATGTCGATACGGTGCTGGTGCTTTCCGCCCATAAAGTCTGTTGTCAAATATTTGCGTGCAATCTGAACAGCAAGGTCAAAAGGAATAATGCGTGCGCCCATGCACAAAACATTTGCGTCATTGTGAAGGCGTGTAAATTCTGCTGATGTAAGGTCACCGCAGACTGCAGCGCGGATACCCTTATTCTTGTTTGCAGCCATGCTCATTCCAATCCCTGTTCCGCAAATCAGGATACCTGTGTCGACAGATTTTGAATTTACACATTCGCAAACCTTGTCAGCAAAAACAGGATAATCTACGGATTCAGTTGAATCAGTTCCGCAGTCCACAAATTCGTAACCTTCTTTGGAAAGTTCTTCGATCAGCTTCTGTTTGTATTCGAATCCGGCGTGATCAGCGCCAATTGCGATCTTTTTAATCATTTTTCAGTCCTTAAAAATTGATTTTAAGCATTATACATATTAATGACAAAAAAGTGAATAAAAATTATAATTTAATAAATGAAACGTTTAATATCAGTTTTTGCTTGGGGCATTTTTTTAATTCAATTTTTGAACGCTCAGGAATCCCTTAAATCAACAGAAGAAGAATATTATAATTTTCTCTCACTTACAGGGGCGACAGAACGCGCCTCATTAAATTACAGAACTTTAAGCGACAGTGTCTGGAAAATTACTGATGAGGAACAAAACATTTGGTCTAAAAATAACCTCGGAACAAAACGAACTCTCTGGCAGTCAGACAGCGAAAACACAAACTGGTTTACCCGCGGAATTGAACAAAGCGTAAAAATCAAAGTCTACGGACCTGAATGGTTCAATTCATACAATGCGGCAGTGCCCTACGGCCAGAATGACGGTGGGCTCTGGCAGGGAAAAGGCTATAACACTTCCCTCACAGCAGGCGCCCGCCTTGAAGCATTCGGCCTGGAACTTACATTTAAACCGCAGCTGAGCTGGAGCCAGAATAAAAATTATGAATATTTGTCCGGCACCAACGGCTCACCTTACAGTTATTTTGTCGGTGGAATCGATCTTGTTCAGCGGTATGGAGATTCATCATTCTGGAATTTTGACTTTGGCGATACTGAAATTCGATATACATGGCATAAATTTACAATGGGTTTTGGAACTCAAAATCCATGGCTCGGCCCTGCAGGAATAAACCCCATGCTGGGAAGCAATAATGCTGAAGGCTATCCAAAAATCGATATGGGATTCAGGAGAACTGATGTTACGCTGCCCTATTTAAACTGGTATATCGGCCAGGTTGAATCACGATTATGGACGGGCTGCCTTAGGGAGTCAGATTATTTTGACAGCAATCCGGACAATGATAAAAGGCTCCTCACTGCCCTTTCTTTTGCATATAAGCCAAGTTTTGTGCCGGGTGCTTCCATAGGAATAAACCGTTTATTCATAAGCAGATGGAAAGCCCAAAACCTCAAATATCTGGGTCGTCTTTTTACAACACAAAAATTAAACGATGTGGAAGGAGACGGTGAAGACCAGAAAGTTTCCATAATTCTCGACTGGTTGTGGGATAAAGCAGGTTTTGAAGTTTACGGCGAACTTGGAATCGACGACTTTACAAGCCAGGAAATGTCAAATCCCTTCCACACGGCAATTTATACAGTGGGAGTAAATCAGTCTTTTGAATTAAAATTTTCCAGATTGAATTCAAAATTCAAGGATGTAAAAACCATGCTCATTCTAGAATACAACGATTTTGAAATGAGCCAGGACTTTCAGCTGCAGTGGCCATACGGCGGCTATTACTTTCACGGGAAAATTCACCAGGGCTACACAAATAACGGACAGGTGCTGGGTGCCGGAAGCTGTTATGCAGGAAACGCCCAGTTTGTGGGATTCAAGTTTTTTACAAAAAGCGGCTACCTGATGCCGTTTTTTAAGCGGGCAAGCCCGGACAACAATTATATTTATTCAATGGCAGTCACCGCGGATGCTTCAGATGGCAGCGAAATAAGTCAAAAACACTGGGCAATGTTTAAAACCCATTACAGTTACGGCGTTGAACTGTTTACATTTTTGTTCAATCAATTACAATTAAAGGCAAGTTACGAGTACGATTGGATTACCTTTCCAAGATATGATGATTCAAAAGCAGGCATTGCAAACTATTATTGTAGTTTGATGTTAAAATATAATTTATAAATTAAAATTTTTAGAGAAAAATTATTTTCAAGGGATTAATTGCATGATTCTTATAAACGGAAACTTTCTTTGCCGGAACCTCACAGGAATCGAACGCTTTGCATGGGAAACCTGCGCGCGCCTTGATGAACTTATCACTTCCGAAGACGATATTGCTCTTCTCGTGCCGCAAAACGCAAAAAATGTTCCGTCATACAAAAATATCAGGCTTATTCATTCAAAAAAAGCAATCAGGGGCTTTCCTAAATGGGACATTCTGGATTTTCCGTCTGAATGCAAAAAATTAAAGGCCATTCCCTTAAATTTTTCCAACACTGCCCCGCTTTCATCACACTGTGGAATTGCTTTTATTCACGATATTTACGCGGCAGATCATCCTGAAGACTTTACAGGTTTTCGTGACCGTCTTGTACGTTTTTACAGCACCATGCATTACAAAAACATTGCAAGGCACGCTGACATGGTCGTAACAGTAAGTAATTTCAGTAAAAGTCAGATTCAAAAAAAATACGGAACAGCAGAAGAACGCATTAGGGTAATTCCAAACGGCTGGGAGCATTTTAACAATGTTCAGGAAGAGAATTCAATTTTTGAGCAATTCAAGAATCTTAAAAAAGGAAACTATTATTTTACTCTCGGCTCTTTAAGCAAGCGTAAAAATCTTGCCTGGATTGCACGCCACGCAGAACTTTTTCCGGAAGAAACATTTGCGGTAAGCGGCAAGGCAATCAGCGGCCTTGTTCCTGATGAATTAAAATCTCTCCAGAATCGCTCAAATGTTGTTCTTTTAGGCTACGTCAGCGACGGCCAGGTCAAAGCTTTGATGAAAAACTGCAGGGCTTTTATTTTTCCTTCCTACTACGAAGGTTTTGGAATTCCTCCTCTTGAAGCCCTTTCCTGCGGTGCAAAATGTATCGTAAGCCGCTCAGCCTGCCTTCCAGAAATTTACGCAGACACAGTTCAATATATAGATCCGACTGACAGTTCAACAGATCTCGAGGAACTTTTATCCCGGCCTGTAACGCCGCCCCAAAATGTTCTTGATAAGTTCACCTATACAAATGCCGCAAAACTTCTGCTGGAAGTGCTCAGGAAATTTAAGGGATAAACATCATGAATGATATCGCTGTATCAATAATCATCGTAAATTACAACACTAAAGACCTTCTTAGAAACTGCCTGAAATCTGTTTATGAGCACACAAAGGATACTGTATTTGAAGTTATTGTGAGTGACAACGGCTCTAAAGACGGCTCAATTGAAATGCTAAAAAAAGAATTTCCTCAAGCAATTCTAATTGAAAATAATGCAAACTTAGGTTTTGGAGCAGCAAACAACCGCGGATTAAAAATTGCTAAAGGAAAATATATTTTTTACCTCAATAGCGACACGTTACTCTTAAATAATGCTGTAAAATTATTCTATGATTATTTTGAACAGAATGACACAGATGGAAATCTAGGTGCAATTGGAGCAAATCTCCTGGACGAAAATGACAAAATAATTCATTCTGCAGGAAAATTCCGGTCAATAAATACAG
>JAEEGH010030730.1_pt1 | contig 10423 bp, 9 predicted proteins | sample 9134181 | NCBI WGS metagenome assembly JAEEGH01 (sample SAMN16246544, study PRJNA631951) | gut metagenome | biome: gut microbiome; feature: rumen; material: DP-attached | host: Bos | place: Iran: Karaj | collected 2018-10 | reverse complement strand
AGCTAAAAAGCAAGAAAAACGCCATTTTTCTTTGATTATTGTCCGCTTTTAACTACCTTTGCAAACGATCGCCGGCACATACCATAGTGAAAGGCTACGGGTAGGCGAACTCTGTTCGGGAATGGCCGGTGTGACATATGGGTAAATAAAATAACAGCATTAGCTGATTATTCGGTACATCTTGAAACCTAGGAAATTTCACAGATTGTGTTACCGATGATTAGTCACTGATGTCTGCGCCTATGGCGTGGACATGACTTATCTGGTAACACGGGCTTTCCTAGGGCCTCAAGATGTAGATAAGGCGGTTCACGCTTTTTCTATGTCTTGAGGCCCCATTAGTTTAGCCCGTTTAAATCCCGATAAGTCGGCAGTGCTATAAACCGAATGATAGCAACTATGACCGACAAACAACAGTCAGCCGCCGCTGCAGCCTTTGCTGAGCGGTGGAAAGGCAGAGGATACGAACGGGGTGAATCGCAGCCATTCTGGATTGACCTCCTGAGCAACGTGTATGGAATCGATACACCTACCAATGGTTTTATCACTTTCGAAGATCATCGAATGGTGGATAGCTCAAACTTTATCGATGGGCGCATACCATCCACCAAAGTGCTTATTGAACAAAAATCGCTAGGTAAGGATTTGCGTAAAGGCATAGTTCAGAGCGATGGTTCGCTACTAAATCCATTCCAGCAGGCACGCCGCTATGTGGTAAGTCTGCCTGTATCCGAACATCCCCGATGGATTGTTACCTGCAACTTCTCTGAGTTCCTGGTTTACGATATGGAGCAGCCCAATGGCGAACCCGAACAGATACTGCTTGAGAACTTAGGTAAAGAATACTATCGCCTGCAGTTTTTAGTGGATGCCAAGAACGACCACCTGCGTAAGGAAATGGAGGTATCGATGCAGGCTGGCGAAATAGTGGGTCGCATCTACGAGGCACTGCTCAAACAGTACGACGATAATTCAACCGAAGCCCTGCGATGGCTAAACATCCTGTGTGTGCGCATCGTATTCTGCTTGTATGCTGAGGATGCAGGAATTTTCAGTCACGATCAATTCCACGATTTCCTGGTAACTTACGAGGCCAAGGACTTACGAAGAGCGCTGCGCGATTTGTTTGTGGTTCTGAACACTCCACAAGAGAGACGAAGCCGATATCTGCAAGCTGAACTGTCAGCTTTCCCCTATACAAACGGCGGACTCTTTGAAGAGGAGATAGAGATACCGCAGTTTACCGAGGAACTGAAAGAAACGCTATTGCAGAATGCCAGTCTGGACTTTGATTGGAGCGAAATCTCCCCCACTATCTTTGGTGCTGTTTTCGAGAGCACGCTCAATCCAGAGACGCGTCGCAGTGGTGGTATGCACTACACCTCGATCGAGAACATCCACAAGGTTATCGATCCGCTGTTTCTGAACGACCTGCGTGCTGAACTCGATGAAATATTGGATGAGAAAGTTGAGAAGCAACGCGTTCGAAAACTCGATGCCTATCAAGACAAGTTAGCATCGCTCACCTTCCTGGATCCTGCCTGCGGCTCAGGTAACTTCCTGACCGAAACCTACCTGAGTTTGCGCCGATTAGAGAACGAGGCTATCCGTTCTAAATACCACGACCAAACCATGATAGGTGCATTTATGAACCCCATCAAAGTGAGCATCCACCAATTTTATGGTATCGAGATTAACGACTTTGCTGTAACCGTAGCCACAACAGCTTTATGGATCAGCGAGGCTCAGATGATGGCAGAAACAGAGAAAATAGTAACCTTTGAGGATAATTTCCTGCCATTAAAAAGCTATTCAAATATCCACGAAGGCAACGCCCTCCGCACCGATTGGGAAACCGTAGTACCAAAATCCCACCTTACTTATATAATAGGTAATCCACCGTTTGTGGGATATTCGCTACAAAGTAAAGAGCAGAAAGACGATATTCTTAGTGTATTTGTTGACGTTGATGGCAAACCGTTTAAGACTGCTGGCAAGATCGACTATGTAGCAGGTTGGTATTACAAAGCAGCCCAACTGATACAGCACACTAATATACGTGCTGCCCTGGTATCAACTAACAGTATTACACAAGGCGAGCAGGTAGCTGCTATTTGGAAGCCATTAAAAGAATTGTTTGGCATTCACATCGATTTCGCTCATCGCACATTCCGTTGGGACAGCGAGGCTTCACTGAAAGCTCATGTGCACTGTGTAATAGTAGGCTTTAGCAATGTAAATGTTCCAAAGGTAATCTATGATAACGACAAGCAGAAAAAAGCTAATAATATCAATGCATATCTGATTGATGCACCTGATGTGTATATTGAGAGTCGTAAGTTACCTCTTTGTAATGTTCCTGAAATGGTAACTGGAAATAGACCTGCAGATGGAGGCCATTTAATTATAGAGGCAGAGGATTATGCTGATTTCATTAAACATGAGCCTTCTTCTCAAAAATATATCAAGAAATTATTGGGTGCAGCTGAGTTTATTAACAATAAAGAACGCTGGTGTTTATGGCTCGTTGATGTATCACCTTCTGAACTAAGGAAAATGCCTTTAGTATTGGCTCGCATCCAGGCATGTAAAGAAGATAGGGAAAATGCACCTGATGAAGGCCGCAGAAAATTAGCAATGACACCACATCTATTTAGGGAACAATTGAACCCTGAAACGAGTATTGTCATCCCCGTCGTTTCTTCAGAACGGCGTAGGTACATCCCAATGGCATATATAGATAAAAACGTCATTTGCACAGATAGAATTAAGTTTCTGCCCAATGCAAATTATTACCACTTCGGAATATTGAATTCCAATGTACACATGGCATGGATGAGAGCCGTTTGTGGCAGGCTAAAGAGCGACTATAATTATTCAAAAGATATCGTTTACAACAACTTCCCCTGGCCTACTCCAACAGACGATCAAAAGGCAAAGATAGAGCAAACTGCTCAAGCCATCTTGGATGCAAGGGCCCTCTACCCCGACTCATCATTGGCCGACCTCTACGACGAGCTTACCATGCCCGTAGAACTACGCAAAGCCCATCAAGAGAACGACCGCGCCGTCATGGCAGCGTATGGCTTCCCCATCAAAACCACGACCGAAAGCCAGTGCGTCGCCGCCCTCTTCAAACTCTATCAGCAACTAACAAAATGAGCGACGAAGATAAAAACATGCTCCCCCTAAAGCGCATCTCGTTCTTAGGGAACAATGAATAAAAGCAATTCTCTTAGAAAAAGTTTGGAAGTTTAAAATAATCTTCGTATCTTTGCCTCCAGTAACGGAACCAAGTAGAGCCACGATGTGAGGAACGGTGGCATCTGTGTGATGATGAGCAATTCGACCTTGCCGCTTGGTTTCATAAACATAGCGCCCATCACTCATCTGAGTGGTGGGCGTTTTTTATTGTATTGGCATACGGCACAACCGATTGAACGTATTTCAATGGTTTGGAGTGTTAAAATAATGTTATTTTGGGAATTAATTCCCCGAATTGGGAATTTATTTGTAACTTTGCCTCCGAAATAATAAATATAGTAATGCAGATAATATTTGATGACTCTGATTTAGAGGAACTCATAACTACGGGGCGTAATGGCAAGTACAAAAAATACACCCGCAATGCAAGATTTATGCAAGCATTAGCTGTGGCATATAACTATTTGCGTATGGTTGAACGTGCTAACGAACTCCGCTTAATCTCTTTCCTCCACTATGAGCAACTGGCAGGAACCAATGGGTTAAGTTCCATAAGAGTTGTAAATGGAATGGTGGAGCGCATACTTTTCCGCGAGTTTGAAGGCGGTATAAGAATAACAGTTTTAAGTTTAGATGATACACACTATGGCAACAAAAAGTAAGAATCCAGTACCATTTATGGCTGTTCATCCAGGAATGATGATTAAGCCAGAATTAGAAGAACGTGGCATTAGTCAGAAACAGTTTGCTACGATGCTAGGAGTGCAAGCCTCGCATCTTAGTGAAGTACTTAATAACAAACGAGCACTAACAACCGAACTGGCTGTAAAGATTGAAAAAGCAATCGGTATTCCTGCAAAGACACTTTTGGCTGCTCAGGCACATTATGATTTGGAATCAACCGATGCTTCAGAAAATGGTATTCAACAAGAAACAGTAGCCATAACCATACCCGTGAGCGATCGCAATCTTCTGCGCGAAATTGTTCGTCGTTTCGGTTGGGCTTGTGTTTTATGACAAGCTGGAGCGGCCGCTTGGTTTCATAAACATAGCGCCCAGCACTCAATCGAGGGATGGGCGCTATTGTCACAAAACGGCGTTATTTCTTGATGATGAGCTTGTCGCCAGAGAGATCTACTTCGAAGAAATGAGGGATGCGGACAGTGCGGCCTTGAGCATCTTTAGCATGACTATGAACCGACATCATCCACTGACCATCGAAACGCTGGAACAGCATACTGTGACCGTAAGTGGGAGGCGTGATGGGCTCGGGTTCCTGAATCCATGGACCATCAAGGGTGCCGCTGGCTGAATAGGCCACACCCTGTGTATAGACATCATACACCCACGAGGTCCATAACATACCCAGTCGGCCAGTACCGGTGCGGAAAAGCCATGGACCATCGGTAACTTTATTCCAGGTGATGTTGCCCTGTTCGTTCTTTTCGCGGCTCCAGGGCGAATCGCTGGCATGGAACAGCAGCTTGGGCTCGCCAACCGTTCCACTCAGGTCGGGCTTTAATTCAATCTTCTCTATCGTACCGTTCCAATTCTGCAGCCACTCGCCACAGAACACCATATAGGGTTTGCCATCGGTATCGCGCCAAAACGTGCCATCGAGTGTGGGACGATTGGCGGGCAGATAGGTGGCATCGCCAAAAGAACGATATGGTCCCATAGGGTTATCGGCACGTAACACCTGACTGGCACGGCGCTCGATAACATTGCCACGAACGGTATCAATCTTTACAGACTGATTGGTAAATGTAGCAAAATAGTAATAATAGCCATCGCCTGTTTGGTGCAGTTCGGCAGCCCATATCATAGGATGAGCACCCATCCATGAGTTGGCATCGAACTCGGTTACCTGGAAGGGACCTTCCCACAACTTTAAGTCGGCACTTCGCCACATCATACCGCCAGTACCCGTCATGTAGTACATCTTGGTTTTCTGGTCGGCCAGAATGGCGGGATCGCTCAAACGAATGGAGTCGGTTGGGATATTACAACGAACCTTAAAGGCCCGGGGCTGAGCCTGAACCATTGTCAGACACATCAAAGCGACAATACTGAGAAATACTCTTTTCATACAAAATATTATTAGTCAAAGTACTCTATTTGTAATTCTTGGCTGACGTCGAACTCGCGGTCGTCATCATAGAAATATACCAGAAGCATACCACGATATACAGATGGTACCTTTAGTGTTTCCAACAGATGCTACTTGTTTTGGTTGTGTTATGTTGCACTTAAAATACACAAACCCAACCGAAACGACGAACAATTTCTCGCAGAAGATTGCGATCGCTAACGGGAATGGTAACAGCAACTGTTTCTTGCTGAACATCATTCTTTGAAGCATCGGTTGATTCCAAATCATAATGTGCCTGAGCAGACAAAAGTGTTTTTGCTGGAATACCGATTGCTTTTTCAATCTTTACAGCCAGTTCGGTTGATAATGCACGTTTGTTATTAAGTACTTCACTAAGATGAGAGGCTTGCACGCCAAGCATCGAAGCAAACTGTTTCTGACTAATGCCACGTTCTTCTAGTTCTGGCTTAATCATCATTCCAGGATGAACAGCCATAAATGGTACTGGATTCTTACTTTTTGTTGCCATAGTGTGTATCGTCTAAACTTAAAACTGTTATTCTTATACCGCCTTCAAATTCGCGGAAAATTATACGCTCCACCATTCCATTTACAACTCTTATGGAACTTAATCCATTGGTTCCTGCCAATTGCTCATAGTGGAGGAATGAGATCAAACGGAGTTCGCTGGCACGTTCGACCGTACGCAAATAGTTATATGCTACAGCTAATGCCTGCATAAACTTTGCATTACGGGTGTACTTTTTGTACTTGCTATTACGCCCCGTGGTTATGAGTTCCTCTAAATCAGAGTCATCAAATATTATCTGCATTACTACATTAATTTGGGTACAAAGATACAAAATAATTCCCAAATTAGGGAATTAATTCCCAAAATAACATATATTTAACACTCCAACCTATTAAAATACATAAGATTATTTCTTCTTGGTTTTTCTTTTTGGGCTGAAGATGTCGGAGATAATGTCAAGTGTGGTGTCGAGAATGGCATCGCCAAAGGAGTAATCTCCATACAGTTTCTGGCGCTCTTCCTGATCTTCAAATAATCCTTTCTGCTCAGGCACCCATACCACTCCTGGAATTTTGAGGGCATTGGGATTGGCTTTAAGATGGCCATAGCGATTAACAAGCAACGACTGTTGATGAACAGAATCAGCATGAAACAAATGATATGGATCGTACTTCATCTGCAACTCTACCATCACAGAATCGACATGATGCATCTCGGCTGTTAAGCTCTGTGCCAAGCCTGCAACAGGAGTCACCAACAATAGCGCTATTAAAGATGTAAAGAATCCTTTTGCTGATATCATACACTTATATTTTGAGGGCAAAAGTACAAATATGTTTTGGAATTTACAAGGATTTACAGATTTTTGTTTACCTTTGCACGGATTTAATTAAATATATCAGCATGTTAAGTTATTCGATAATAGGTATGGGAGCCATCGGAGGCTATTACGGCGGACGTTTGGCAAAGGCAGGACGTGAGGTGCATTTCCTCGCGCATAGTGACTATCAATATGTGTTACAGAATGGATTGCGAGTAGAATCGTGCGACGGCGATTTCTGTCTTCCACATATTAATGCCTACGCTACTCAGAAGGATATGCCAAAGACGGATGTGATCATCGTAGGATTGAAATCGGTTAAAAACCACGATGTATTACCAGAGCTACTACGCCCTATCGTACACCAGAATTCGATTGTAATACTTATACAAAATGGTATAGGACTGGAGGATGATTTGCAGAAAGAGTTCCCAGGCCTGCAGATTGTGGCTGGCTTGGCATTTATATGTTCGGCCAAGGTTGGTCCAGGTCATGTTTCGCACCAGTGCTATGGTAGCATTAATCTGGGTAACTACTCGTGCCAGCAGGAAAAGTTCGAGGTGCTGTTGCAGGATATGACAGATGCCGGCATCCAAGCTGCCGAGGTACCATATTTGGAAGCACGATGGAAGAAGGCTGTATGGAACATGCCATTTAACGGTATGACGGTAGCCCTGAACACCAGTACCGACAAGCTGCTGAAGAACCCAGCCACACGCCAGCTGATATACGACCAGATGATGGAGGTGATTGGCGCCGCCAATGCCCTGGGTGTAAACACCCTGACATCTGAATTTGCTGATAAGATGATGCAGATGACCGACGAGATGGTTCCCTATAGTCCGTCGATGAAACTAGATTTCGACTATCATCGCCCCATGGAGATTGAATATCTCTATTCGCGCCCAATCGCAGAGGCAAAGAAAGTCGGCTTCGAGATGCCGAAACTAGCCATGCTCGAAGCCGAATTAAAGTTTATAGAAGCCCAGCTGAATCGCTGAAAACTAATCAGTAGTCTCGATAACGAGTGTATCGCCGTTGTCGAGAGCTGATTTGATGTCGCGGCCGCCACTCTGCACCTTACACAGACTGATGTCGTCGCCCTGAACTTCCTCGATCTTCAGCTTGCCAATCTGCTTCTTGGCCTCCTTACCGGCAACGGTCTTTACGGTATATACACCCATGTGCAGACCCTTGTAAGCACCCTCGGCACTGCCCAGGTCGATATACACTTCCTTCTGTTTGTCCTTCTTGTCGCGAGCACCCTCCAGTACATTAGCGCGCAAAGGCAGCCAGCGGTTGCAGTATCTGTTTACATAATATGAAAGACGGTCAAGGGCCTTCAGCATAGCGCCGTCTTCGGTCTCAATCCAAGACAGGTCGGTTTCGGTTACGTTGAACGTAGGACTGGCCAGAATCTCGTCGGTCTTGGCGCTCTTAAACTGCATGGTGATACCAATCAGCGCCTTATAATAGGTCTTGGTGCGGGTCTTTTTCTTATCCTTGTCGATATACTCTGTTTCGGTTTTAGATGTGGTCGATAAGGTAGATACAGTAGCATCTACATAGCGTGCGCCTGGGAGTGCAGCCTCCTGAGCCGACAGCTGTCCGTCGATAGCCGACATGCGGTGCGACTGCGATATTCCCTTCAGGATGGCAGCCCTAACGGCATCCTGATACTTCGACTGATCCTTCGAAACCTCACCTGTCAACAGTACATCCAGTACCTTTTCAAGTGTCTTCGTCTTTTTCACCGTGTAGGTAAGATTGTTCATACCTACCACTACACGGGCATTTCTCTCATCCTGTGCCCAAGTTTCCAGTCCAAAAGCCAGACAGAGGGCCATTAGCAGCAATTTCTTCATACGTTGTAATATGGTTAATGTTAATATTTGGCGGCAAAGATAGTACTTTATTTTGAAACATACAAGTGCTTGCTGAAGAAAAAAGCAGGTTGGCTGAAATTATTTTGCTGGTATTGAGCATATTACTAACTTTGCAGCGTCGAAATACAACATCGGCGATATTAATAGTAATAACAATTTAAATAACTTAGAAACAATGAAAAAGTTTTTTTTAGTAATGATGGCCCTGCTGACTATGACTACAGCAATGGCTCAGCCATCGGACCGCAAGGCTCCAAAGAAGATGACGCATCAGGAGATGACAACCCAGATGACCAGTAAGCTGAAACTGAACGATGCACAGAAAGCCAAAGTGGCTGCGCTGAACAAGGAATACCAAGACATATTGATGCCACCCGAGCCACCTAAGAAGGCCGATGGCAGCAGACCTGAGCCACCAAAGAATGACGACAAGGCTATGCCAAAGAAACCCAACAGCAAGCACATGGCTAAGCGACAGGAGTACGAGAAGAAGCTGAAGCAGATTCTTACCGACGAGCAGTACAAGAATTACCAGAAGATGCAGCCGCCACACGGTAAGCGACCGGGAAAGAAAGAATAAACAAATATAAAAGCGAGCCTGTTATCAAACAAGCCCGCTTTTATAATTATTTTTCGTATCTTGAAAATACCTGATCTACCAGGGCAGCGAATTCTTGGAAAGCATCGGTGTCGCTGAGCGACGAGAGGCTTTTTACCAATTGGCGATAATACCAGGCGTGGCACGCTGGATCTTTCTGATTAAAGCGCTGCCATACCTGCTCGCCCTGCTCATGATAATGAAGGAGCATGGCGCGCATGTTCGACAGTTTATCGCCAAGCGCCACAATCTTAACATCGCGACTGGCTGCTGCGAGATGATCGATAGCAGCCTGTTTGCGTATCTGCCAGCTGTCGATATGACTCATGCCGGGCACCTCGCTGTCGGTCTCGGAATCAACCAGAGCTGCTACACGCTCGCCGAACTCGGTACGGATATCGGCCACATTTACACCAGCATCCTCAACCACATCGTGCAGCACAGCAGCTGCCAGCAGTTCCTGATCGTCGGTAATACTACCTACGATAGCCATCGCCTCGAGAGGATGAGCAATGTAAGGAATTTTAGTACCCTTACGAACCACACCCGAATGGGCTTTGGTAGCAAAACAGATAGCACGATCGACCATGCTTGAATCGATGGTTTGCTTTTTCTTGTCGTGAGGTTTCTCGTTGGTAAGATGCTTCAGCAAATCGTTCTGGATAATACCATTGGTAGCCACCACACTGTTGCCTTGGGTAAAGTCGGTCTCGCCTTCGTAATTGGTTACGGTGCCGCCTGCCTCTTTTACTATCAACGCACCAGCCATGAAATCCCACTGACCGATGTACTGCTCGGCATAACCGTCGTATCGGCCTGCTGCCACATAGCACAATGCCATGGCAGCCGAACCGCACATGCGGATGCTACCTACATGACCGTAAAGTTCATCGATTAAGCGCTTGATAACGGGCTTATAAGCATCGCTGTTATAAGGCAGTTGCAAGCAGAGCAATGCATCATTGATTTTCTGTGTACTTACGTGCAGCAGCTGGCCGTCCATATAGGCGCCCCCACCCTGCCAGGCGTAAAAACACTCATCGTGACAAACCTCGTAAACCACACCTAACAATACCTCGTGGCCTTGCAACAGCGCAATGCTAACGGCGTAAGGTGCATACTGATGAATAAAATTGGTGGTACCATCAAGCGGATCTACCACCCATAAAAGCTGCTCCTGATCGTGACCAGCCAATCCTTCCTCGGTAATAAAACCTGCCTCGGGCAGTAACTCGCGCAATGCGGTTACAATCAGTTGCTCGGAGCCTTTGTCGACATACGACACGTAGTC
>JAEEGH010030729.1_pt1 | contig 10424 bp, 7 predicted proteins | sample 9134181 | NCBI WGS metagenome assembly JAEEGH01 (sample SAMN16246544, study PRJNA631951) | gut metagenome | biome: gut microbiome; feature: rumen; material: DP-attached | host: Bos | place: Iran: Karaj | collected 2018-10 | reverse complement strand
GAATGGCATATTTTTCTATGAATAAGTTTGAAGATGCCCTCAATGATTTTGAAGTAAGCCTGCAATATGATCCTAAAGCTTACAGAACATATTATTACAAGGGAATCGTATATTCTATTCAAAAGAAATATGACCTGGCCGTTCAAAATTATAACCGCTCGCTGGAAATAAATCCTTATCAGGCACATACACATTTTAGACGGGCAATGGCATATTTTGAAATGCAGGAATATGAAAAATCCATGAATGATTTGAACAGTGCAATTAACCTTGGAATGAAGCCGGAAGACTGCAAAGTTCTTCAGGAAAAACTGGTCAAAAAGTTCGGAATGTCGATGTAATAATTTTTTGAATTTTTTTATAAATTTAGCATTTTATCTATTGACGAAAATATTAATAACTGTTATATTTTTATAGTCAGTTACGAACTGATGTATGTCTCCTTCGTCTAGTGGTTAGGACATCGGGTTTTCATCCCGACAACAGGCGTTCAATTCGCCTAGGAGATGTTAGCCTGCTTCTAAAGCAGGCTTTTTTTTTCTCTTTTTATTTGGTTTGAATATGGATATTTCAAAATATTTATCAGAAGATGTAATCCCGGTTATAAAAGAAGCAATAATTGAAGCTGACGGAAACGAAGTTTTTTTTACCGGGCAAATTAATTCTGATGGGCTTGTAATATCTGTAAAAGTCGGCTCTCGTGGTGCAGAGCATACAGTTCCAATTAATTTTTCAGATGTTCGCAATTGTTCTGTTTTAATTCACAATCATCCAAGTGGAAATCTTACTCCTTCTCAAAACGATTTGGAAATTGCTTCTCATGCCTCCGAAAATGCCCAGGGCTTTTATATCATAGACAATCATGTAGAAAATATTTATGTTGTTATTGAACCAGTCAAACCAAAACAAATAAAAACAATTGATAAGGAAAAAGCCGCCTTTTACATTTCCGAGGGTGGGGCACTTTCAAAATTGTCAGACAGCTTTGAAGAACGAATCGTTCAGATTGAATTATTAAAAAATATCTGCGAAACCTTTAATCAGAGCAAAATTGCTGCTTTTGAAGCGGGAACAGGAGTAGGTAAATCTTATGCTTATTTGATTCCTTCTGTTTTATGGGCTCTTTCAAATAATGAAAAGGTTGTAATTTCTACAGGGACAATCAATTTACAGCAGCAGCTCTGTGAAAAAGATATTCCGGCAGTAGAAAAAATCCTGAAGAAAAAAATCAAGTTTATTTTGATGAAGGGACGGCAGAATTATGTTTGCAAGCGTCGTTTGTATGAAGCAATCCAGCTGCCGGCTCTTTTTGAAGAAGATAATGAAGAAATAAAGAAAATTGGAGAGTGGGCGGAAGCTTCTGCCACTGGAAGTAAGACCGAACTTCCCTTTATGCCGACAGAAAATGTATGGAGCAGCATAAATTCCGAGAGTGATGCCTGTATGGGAATGCGCTGTCCTTTTCATAATGAATGTTTTGTTATGAAAGTCCGCAAGGAAGCTGCTGGTGTAAATATAATTGTTGTAAATCATCATCTTTTATTTGCAGATATAGAATCCCGCCTTTCTGGTGCCGGCTATGATGATGCAGCTGTTCTGCCTCCTTACCGCAGAATAATTTTTGATGAAGCACATGGAATAGAAAATGCGGCAACTAGTTTTTTTAGTGAAGCTGTAAACCGCTTTAAGTTAAACAAACTTATAAACAAAATGTACCGAAAGAAGAAAAACTCTGAATCCGGACATTTATGCAGTATAGCAATCCTTTCCTCAAATGAAGAAAAAGCTTCGCAGGCCTATGAAATTACAAATCAGATAAAAAATGCTTTGTTAAATTTTGAAATTGCTGCAAAGGATTTACTTTTACATGAATATACAAAGCGCCTTTACGAAGCCACTGCAAGAGATTTTGGACAGCTTCTGGTTGCTGTAAGTGAATTGTCGCGGGCTTTGGGCTCTTTTGCTGATTTAATTCGTCTTCTTATGGATGGGGTGAGTGATGAAGATAAAGATGCACCTCCATACTGGGAATCAAAAGTAATTTTAAGACGGCTTGATGACAATGTAATTCTGCTTAAAAACTTTTTGAGCTGGGATGAACGCCGGGATTTTGTTTATTGGATTCAGAAAAAAAGACTTCCAGCTGGAATGGCAAAAGATAATTCTGATGGTGAATATATTCAGCTTTGTGAAACTCCCCTTGATATTTCCAATTTAATGAACAGCGGAGTCTTTGAACAGATGCAGTCTGTGGTATGTACTTCTGCAACCTTAAAAACAGGTCGTGACTTTTATTACTGGATGAAGAGAACCGGCCTTTCTTATGTTGATTCAGAACGAATAATTACAGGGGATTATCCTTCTCCTTTTCCTTATAACAAAAATATGCTTTTTGCAATTCCATCTGATGCTCCACTGCCTGATAATATTGGATTCCAGCAGTATGTTGAAAATGCTCTTCCAAGGCTTATAAATGCAGCCCAGGGAAGAACATTGGTTTTATTTACTTCTTATGAATCACTTAAAAGCGCCTGGAATGCTGTAAAAATCAGTATGAAAGGTTTTTCTGGAAGAATTATGCGTCAGGGAGAAGATGATAATTCAAAGCTGCTGGATGCCTTCAGAAAAGAAGAAGAGAGTGTTCTTTTCGCAACTGACAGTTTCTGGCAGGGAGTTGATGTACCTGGACAATCCTTATCTCAGGTAATCATTGTAAAATTACCTTTTACAGTTCCTAATGATCCAGTTTTTGTTGCCAGGGCAGAAGCAATTGAAAAACGAGGCGGCAATTCTTTTATGGAATTAAGTGTCCCTGAAGCCGTAATAAAATACAGGCAGGGAATAGGCCGATTAATTCGTCGTGCAGATGATAAGGGCGTTGTAGTTCTTCTTGACAGACGTATTTATGAGAAAAGATACGGTTCTATTTTTCTTGCAAGCATGCCGGAATGTAAAAAAATATACGAATCTCTTTCAGAAATTACAAAACGAATAGAAAGCTTTATTTTTAATTAACAGCTTCATCAAAAGTGTAAAAATCTTTATAAAAATCTTAAAAATCTTTAAAAAAGCAACTGACAGTTGATAGATTTCTCAAGGCTCTCGTTATAGAATACAATTAGTTAGAAAAGATATGAAAAAAAGCTAGTAAAAAGAGGGACTAATAAAGATAAAAAAGTAGTAGTAGTTGAAAATTAAAAAAAGTTGATATGTTAAAAAAAGATTTTAGATTAAAAAAGTGAAACAAAAATTGGTGAGTTAAAAATAATTTAAAAATAGAATTAGAAAAGTTTTTTTAAATCTGCAATAGGTTTTGAGTGTGTTTTTATAAAATCTTTCACATTTCAAAACTTGTATGATACATAAACGTCCATTATGACGAATAAAAGTCCAACATATTTGTTGGACTTTTTTTTATCTTGTATTACAATATTTCTTAAAGAGGTATTATGCAAGAAACATTTTCTGATAAAATAGTTGCTCTAAGAAAAGAGAAAAAATGGACTCAGGAGATGCTGGCTGAAAAATGCGGAATCTCCCGACAGGCTGTTGCTAAATGGGAAAATGGACAAAGCGTTCCCGATGTTTTTAGAATCATTGAACTGGCCGATTTGTTTCAGGTTGAATTGAATGAGCTTATGGCCAATACCCACTCTGATGCTTCTTTCCGTTATTGTACGGAATCTTTTGGAAATATTTACCAGATGATTTTCGTATTTAATCTTGCCCAGAATACTTACAAACTTCTTAACTACAATGATGTAAACTGGTTCAAAAGTATAAGTGATGAAGGAAGTATTGACGACTTTATTAAGACGATTTCCAAGTCAATCCATAATTTTGAGCAGAAACAGAAATTTCAGAATCTTTTTTGTCGTAAAAATCTTATTCATCTCTGGCAGGAGGGAAGTAAAAAAATCTCTCTTAGAAATCTTCACACATTTGCTAGTGGAACAGACAAGGTAGCTGGAAAAAGTTCTGGTAATAAAACTGCATCCTCTAATTCTTCCTGGCTTGAATGTACAGTCTGCTTTGTAAATAAGAACAGCGAACCTGTTGGAGTTTTTCTGATTAGAACAGTTGACGATATCGTTAAAAAAGAAAAGAAAAAGCAGGAAGAGATTTTAGGACGCCAGTACATAATAGATATGCTGACAAAAGAATATGATTCTGCTCATCTTGTAAATCTTACGGAAGATACTATTTATCTTTTAAGATTTAACAACAGCAGAATGCATGAATATATAAAATCTGATACTGGTACATTATGTTATTCTGAAAATTATATTCCTTTTATCAGGCAGTATGTGGCAAAGAATGAACAGAAGGAAATCGAAGAGAAGCTTTCTCCTGATAATTTACGAAATACTCTTTCTGAAAGAAAATCCTTTACTCTTCATCTTACTATTATTCTGGATGGTAACGAACATTTGTATGAAGTTCGCTGTATACGAATTAATGATACACCTGATTTTTGCTTTGCGATGGGATTTATTAATAGAGATTTGGAAGCAGCAATCAGTAAAAAAAGGGAGATGTACGAAGAAATAATCAAAACTCTTGCAATTGATTATGATGCAGTTTATCTTGCAAATCTCGATTCTGGAAAAGTTCTTTATTCTTATAATGCTGCAGATAGTTTACCTGATGATTCGCCGATTGATAGTTTTCCTGTTTTGGAAGACTGCTTTTCTGATGAACTCACGCCTTTACACAAACTTGTTGTCCATCCAGAAGATTATGAAGTATTCAAACGGGGTGTTTCCAGGGAAGTTGTTACAAAAGAACTTTCTGAGCACAGAATGTTTTTTATAACTTACAGAATGCTTTACAATGATATGTATGAGTATTATCAGACTAGAATCTTCCGTTCAATTAATTTTGAAGAAAATCATAACTTTGTTGTTGGTATAAAGAATATTAATTCCCAGATAAAGATGGCAAGACATAATATGATTGAACATGAAATTGATTCTTTATCCGGTATATTGAATGAAAAGAAATTCAGGCAGCATGTTTCTGAGATTCTTCCTCGCTGTAATTTTAAGGAATTTTCTTACGCAATGCTTGTTGTCGAAATTGATAACTTAAAACAGCTTACTAAGGATTTTGGTTTTTCAATAGGAGATTATGTTCTGCTTGAAACCGCTAAGCATCTTTGCCTTATTTTCTCTAATGATGACATAATTGCCCGTATTGAAGAAAATAAATTTGCCATTTTTATAAGAATACGTAATAATTCAACAATCAATTCCGATGCTATGATTCATTCAAAAGCAGAAGCCCTTAATAAGGCAATTCAAAAAAAATACGTGATAGAAAATAATAATGTTGAACTATCCTGTAAAATTGGTGTAGCAATTGTCAAAGCAGAAAACAGAGACTATGATTCCCTGTTTAAGAGTGCATCTGCCTGTCAGAAAGGTTAAAAAAAAATAACCCTGTATGGTTCATGAATCCATACAGGGCTTTTTTATGCATCTAAAGAAATTATTTAAAATCCTTAGGGCGTCTTTCAACACGTTTACATTTTTGGCATTCGGCCTGATTCTTTAATCTGCCATTTTCAATCATTGTTTTCATTATGATTTCGCCACCGCAGTCAGGGCAAATGAATTTGTGTGTTGCAACAGTAGTACGAGAGTTTTTACTAGCTCCAGCCATATTGTGCCTCCGTTCGAATATTCGTAATTAGATATATTATCGATTATGGGCTTTCCTGTCAATAACTCAATACAAGGCTTTTTATTCCTTATCTTTTTTATTAAAGTATTTCGTTGACATTAAACATGCATTTTGATAATATTACCTTTAGTTAACTAATTATTTTTTGGGGGTCTCCAATTGGCAGGTAAGAAAAGTTCTGCAGAAAAAAGATACGCTCAGAGCGAAGTTCGTAGACTTCATAATAAAGCTATAAAAAGCACATGCAAGACTTATGCAAAACAGTTTGTAGAAGCAGTTCATGCAAAAGATCAGAAACTTGCTGAAGAAAAATACAAGAAACTTCAGAAAGAGCTTGATAGCGCAAGAAGCAAGGGCGTTCTTAAACGAAATGCAGTTTCTCGCAAGAAGTCTAGAATGATGAATCTTTACAACGCTACATTTAACGCAGCAAACTAAAAACTCCATACGTTGAGTTTTTTGGAATCCAGTTGGAGTTTTCTTCAACTGGTTTTTTTTTTGTAATTCAATACAGTTTATAACACAATACGGAAGAAAAAATGGCAGAAAGAAAAAAAACAAAGGCTGACCTTATAGAAACAATTTACGAAAATCTATATGATTCAAGTATAGATAAACAGGATATTCAAAAGGTGATAGATGGTTTCTTGTTATCAGTAAAAGCTTCTTTGCTGAAGGGCGAAACTATTGAATTACGTGGTTTTGGAACTTTTGAACCTCGTTTGCGTAACGGGCGTGAAAAAGCACGAAATCCTAAAACAGGCGAAAAGCTTTCTTATGGAAAGCATTATGTAGCAGCCTTTAGGGCCGGTCAGGATTTAAAACAAAAAATGAAGATGCTTAATGAAGAAAAATCTGAGAACTAATCTTCTTTTATTTATTCAGACTCTTTTTATATTACTCGTTTCGATAATCTTTATCATACTTGAACATCCTAATAAACTGAATATAAACGGCTTTGCATTTATTGCCTGGTTCGTTTATATTCCTCTTCTTTTTCTAATCAAAAAAATATCAATTAAAATTGCACCTCTTGTTGGTGCTGTTTTTGGCTTTTTTTACGGTTATTTTTTTTACAACTGGCTTAAGAATTATGATGCCTACGGTATTTACGCAATTACACTTTATTTTGTGATTGTTATGTGCCTGTTTTTTGTTGTGCTAAAACTCGTTGAGCTTTTATTCAAAAATTACGCATGGCTGCTTCATTGGATTGTAATCTGTGCTTTTGAATATATCTCTACAAAAGGTTTTATAGGATTAGGATTTGGAGTCACTGCTTATACACAGTTCAGAAAACTTGCATTAATTCAATCCTGCAGTGTGATTGGCACTTTTGGATTGAATGCTATAATTATCTTTAATTCCTGCTGTATTTTTGCTTTTTTGAGCAAGTTGATTGAGCGTCGTAAAATCATTTATAAACGCGAAACTGATGTAGAGTTTTATGAATGTAATACTCACATAAATTATGTCTCAAAATACGACCGGCAGCTTAAAATGGTTTCATTAAAAGTCCCGGCAATCACTTTTGGTATTTTTGTTCTTGTATTGATTGCTCTTTTGATTTTTGGAAAGATTTCTCTAAAAAAGGGTTTTGACAGCAATGGGGAAATAAAAATTGCGGCAATACAAAGCAATGAAGATCCTTTATCAGATGGAATAGATGTGTATACAAAAAATGTTCAACTTCTTATGACTCAGACAGATTATGTTCTTGATACGAATCCTGATCTTGATATTGTTGTTTGGCCTGAAACTGCCGTTGTACCGTCTATTGTTTATCAATACAATGCAAAAAGGGATGTAAATCGCTATAAACTTGTAAGCACTCTTTTAGATTATATAAATGAACGAAATGCACTTTTTGTAATCGGTAACGGTCATACGGAAGTTGATAAAAACTATTCAAATAAAAAGAAGTATAATTCAGCACTTGTTTTTGAGCCGAAGGTAAATGTTTTGCCTCCTGAACCATATATTTATTCAAAAAATCATCTTGTTCCTTTTAGTGAATATTTCCCGTATGAAAGGTTTTTCCCTCATTTTTATAAGTTTCTGCTAAAGATTGAGCCGAATATGTGGACACCTGGTGAAGAAATAAATGTTTTTGAATATAAAGATTTAGTTTTTGCTACGCCAATTTGCTTTGAAGATAATTTTTCTGATATAGGCCGAAAAATGTACAAGGCAGGTGCAAGAGCTTTTATAAATCTTACAAATGACAGCTGGTCAAGAAGCCTTGTTTGTCAGTATGAACATTTATCTATGGCCGTTTTCCGTTCTGTTGAAAACAAAATACCGACAGTACGCAGTACAACTTCGGGACAAACTTGTGTAATCAGTCCGAATGGTGAAATCACAAAGATGGCTCAGCCATTTATACAGTCTTATATTGTTGATAAGATTCCAGTGATTGAAAAAAACAGAAAACCGACACTTTATACAAAATATGGAGATGTTTTTGGTTATTCTTTTATTTTTATATTTTTCTTTTTATTGCTATTAAAATTAATATTTGTTATAATAGAAAAAGCCAGAAAATAAATGGCAGGTAAGAAATGGCAGAGCAGCGTGAAAAACGAAACATTACAGTATTTGGTGCAGAAACAGAATTTGACGGTGTTTTAGAGTTTAGAGATAAATTAGTAATCACCGGTAAATTTTCTGGAAAAATCAATGCACCAACAGGCGATTTGGAAATTGCCAAAAATGCAACTTGTAATGTTGAAAGTATAAATGCTGCATCAATAATCGTTTCCGGTACAGTAAAGGGCAATATGAATGCTTCTGAGCGAATTGAAATCTGTTCCGGTAGTGTCGTAGAAAGTGATATTGCAACAGCCAGAATCAGGATTGCGAATAATGTTGATTACACTGGTCAGGTAACAATGTTAGAAAAAGAACCTGAGCAGAATTTGTTTTCAGTTGCTTCTTCTGAATTTAAGCAGTCTATGATAATTCATTCAGACGTAATTAAATAGTTCTGAAACTGTTGACATAACTTTTCTTTATAAGTAATAATATAATTGTCATTTTTGAAACCATTCTTTTTAAAACTTTTTTATTAAATCAATATTATATGTTAATAAAATTTTTTTATAATCAAAATAAAAATCTCATATATCATTTATGGAGTAAAAATTAATGGCACCATTAAGAAAGCGTCGAAGCGCAGAAGTAAAGGAAGACCAGGTTTCTGAAGCAGCAAAATCAGAAGAAATTCAGACAACTTTGGATTTTGATTCCACTTCAACTGAATCCCCTGTAGAGCAAAAAAATGATTTAGAAGAAAAAGAAGAAAAAGCGGCCGATTCAGAAGAAAACCCAACTACAGAAGAAGAGAACAAACCTGAAACGGAAACACGGGTCGTCGTAAAACGGCGCAGGGTAGTAAAAAAGGCCGAAGATAAAGATAAAGAAAAAGAAGCCCCTTCAGAAGAAAATAATCACAAAAAGAATAATACCAGTCAGAATCAGAACAATCAAAATCCCCAGAACAAATATAATAAAAGACAGCCAGGAGCAAAACGCAATTTCCAGCCTAGAATGGCTTATCCAACACCTTCTGGTGAAGTTTCTGAAGCAATTGCCGCAGAAACTGCTGCAGCCGCAGTTGCAGGTGATGATAATGCAAACAAACCGCGTCTTTTAATAAATGATTTGACTGTAAAATCAATGCCTGAACTTCGAGATATGGCCATGCAGTATGGTTTTACAGCTGATGATTTGGCTCCAATGAAAAAGCAGGATTTGATTTTTGTAATTCTTAAAGCACATACAGAACACGGAGGAATTATTTTTGCCTCAGGTGCCCTGGAAATCCTTCCTGATGGTTACGGCTTCCTTCGTTCACCACAGAACTCATATCTTCCTGGTCCTGATGATATTTATATTTCTCCAAGTCAGATTCGTCTTTTTAACTTAAAAACTGGCGATACTGTTTATGGCCAGACCCGTTCTCCAAAAGAAGGCGAGCGTTTCTTTGCTTTGCTCAGAATTGAAACTGTAAATATGGATGAGCCTCGTGTTGCTCAGACTCGCGTTCCTTTTGAAAACCTTACACCGCTTTATCCGGATGAAAAGCTTCGTCTGGAAACTGTAAGTACCGAAGTTTCTACACGAATTGTTGACCTTTTTGCTCCAATTGGTAAAGGTCAGCGCCTTTTGATTGTTGCTCCTCCAAAGGCAGGTAAAACAATCCTTATGCAGAAAATTGCAAACGCAATCACAACAAATAATCCTGAAGTTTACCTCATTGTTCTTTTGATTGATGAACGTCCTGAGGAAGTTACCGAAATGGAACGCGCCATCAAGGGTGAAGTTATTTCTTCTACCTTTGATGAACAGGCAACCCGTCACGTTCAGGTTGCAGAAATGGTTCTTGAAAAGGCAAAGCGCCTTGTTGAGCACAAACGTGATGTTGTAATTCTTCTTGACTCAATTACTCGTCTTGCCCGTGCTTACAACCAGACAGTTCAAACAAGTGGTAAAGTTCTTTCTGGTGGTGTTGATTCTAATGCTCTCTTTAAGCCAAAAAGATTCTTTGGTGCTGCTCGTAACGTAGAAGAGGGCGGTTCACTTACAATTATTTCAACTGCCTTAATCGAAACCGGCTCGCGCATGGATGAAGTTATTTTTGAAGAGTTCAAGGGAACCGGTAACTCAGAAATTGACCTGGACCGTAAGCTTGCAGAAAGACGACTTTTCCCTGCAATCAATATCAAAAAATCAGGTAC
>JAEEGH010030728.1_pt1 | contig 10424 bp, 11 predicted proteins | sample 9134181 | NCBI WGS metagenome assembly JAEEGH01 (sample SAMN16246544, study PRJNA631951) | gut metagenome | biome: gut microbiome; feature: rumen; material: DP-attached | host: Bos | place: Iran: Karaj | collected 2018-10 | reverse complement strand
AATCGGCGGGCTGCCCGGTGGCTGAGTCAAAAATGTGATGATAAATTTTTCCTTCGCTCTCGAAAAATCTTTCGTAATCTCCCGAAACGGACACGGTTTTGTCGGTGCATACGATATATCCGATTATGTCGTCGGTCAGAAACGGATTTTTAACGCCGACTTTCCAGCCGTTTTCTTTTTCGTTTGAATTTCCGCACACCGAAACGTTGCCGCCGAAATTGACGCACGCATTTTTTGCGCCGTTTTCCTTTAAGTACTCGATTATTTTCTGCGCCGTATATCCTTTGGCGCACGCACCGAAGTCAATAACCGTTTTAGAATCGGATTTTGAAACCGCGTTTCCGTCGATTTTTACTTCACCCGGACTGCAAAACGGCAGAATTTCCGCTATTTCTTCATCCGTTGCAACGTGCTTCGCACCCGTAACGTCCCATAAATCGCTGATTGCACCGAGACACGGATTGAAGGCGTAATTTGTGTTTTCCGAAATTTCAAACGCGTTTTTTATCATATAAAGCAGCTCGTCTGACACGGCGGACGAATTTGAGGCGTTGAGAGCGTACAGCTGACTGTCCTTGTCTTTTCTCGAAAAGATTTTTTCGTATTTTTCTGTTTCCTTTTCGGCGTTTTTAAGTAAATTTTCGTCCGCATCCTGCGCAGAAATCGTAATAAACGTGTCCATGGCGAAAAAAGTGTCGGAAGCGTAATCGTCCTTTTTGCAGGAAACAAGAATAAACGATAAAGCAGCGGTTAAAAACAGTATTTTTTTAAGTTTCATCTTCTACCTCAGCCGTTTTTACGGCGGAAAACAAATTTTTCGTGCCTGCTGTGATTAAATTGATGAGTAAGCCGCAAAAAGCGCCCGCAATAACGCTTGACGCACATATTATAAAGAAATAGTAAATAATTGCGCCGCCTATGAGGAAAAATGCGGCGATAAGCTGCCCGAACGCGTGAAATAATGCACAGACAGCGGAAATTCCGATAAAAGAAAAGATTTTGCCGTATGTTCTTATCAAGAACGCAAGCGCAAGAAACGAAAACAGCCCTCCGCATACCGAAAACATAAGAGAAACAGGGTTGCCCGAAAAAATAAATACGAGAATTATTTTGCATATAAGTGCCAAAAATGCCGTTTTTCCGCCGAGAAAGTAAAACGCACACGCAATGGGCGCGTTTGCAAGTCCGAGCTTTACTCCGGGAATTGCAAAAAGCGGGGAGGGAATAAACGACTCAATTAATCCCGCTATTGCGGAAAGCGCGATAAAAGCGGCGCCGAGCACGGTTTTCGAAACGTGTTTTTTATCCTGCAATTACGTTCACGCCCTTTCCGTTTTCATTATCCGACGTTTTTTTGATTACGACCCTGTTCGGAATGCAGATAATGCTCTCGTTTTTCGTGGAAGACGCGTTTATCGACATGCTCATGCACGTTTTGTCGGGACAGTCGGTTTCCGTAACGAACGCGACGCCGTTTTCAATGCAAAGAACCATTCCCGTGTCGGAAATATCCGTCGACGAGTCTTCCGATAAGGACAATACCGTGTATTCTTTTCCGTCAATTAATACAGCTATGCTGTTTGCATTCGTGCTTTTGGAAAAATAAAGCGGAAGCGACAGAACAACAAGAACGATTATGACGGCAATTATAAGTAAGAAGTCGTTTTTGTAAAGTTTTTTGCTTTTTACGTCTTTTTTCATTGCATAAATTCGTTGAACTGCTTTTCGTAAAGCAGCGTGGAGGGACGTCCGTGTCCCGTGTACACGTCGCAGTCTTCATCAATTCTTTTCAGTTTTTCAAGGGAAGAAATCAGAACGTCATAATTTCCGCGCGGAAAATCGGTGCGTCCGATAGAGCCCGCAAAAAGCGTGTCGCCCGTGAAAATCGTGTTTCCCGCACGGTAGCATACCGAGCCTTCGGTGTGTCCCGGCGTGTGAATGACGGAAAATTCAACTCCCGCGGCGGAAATTTTGTCATTGTCGTTTAAAACGTGCAGATTGTCGAAATATGTGTAAGGCGTTCCGGTAACTTCCTCCGAAAGATTCAAATAAGCGTTTTCCAGATATTTAACTTCGTCTTTGTGCAGATAAACGGGAACGTTTCCCGAAAGAGAAACGAGTCTTCCGAGCCCTAAAATGTGGTCGAAATGGGCGTGTGTGAGAAAAATCGCTTCAACGGTATAGCCGTAGCTTTTAACTTTTCTTAAAATAGCGTCTCCGTTGTCGGCGGGGTCGATTACGACGCATCCTTTTCCGTCTCCGCTTACAATATAGCAGTTTGTCTGATATGAGCCTAAAGTATAAGTATGAATTTCCATAAAAACGCTCCTTTATTTAAATAGATTATACCATTTCACGCTTTAAATGTCAAACAAAAAAGGTACCGTAAACGGTACCTTTATGCTTACAGTCTGCTTATATAATAACTGAAAGTATCGATTTCTTTTTTGGTGTTCGTAAATGAAAGCGAGGCCCTTACGGCGCCGTTTTCACCGGTTTTCAGCTGCATGTGCGCTTTCGGCGCGCAGTGAAAGCCGGAACGTACGCATATTCCCTTGTCGTTCAATATGCTTGCGACTGCTTCCGAACTTAAATCTTTGACGTTGAAAAGCAGCGTCGGAGTTCTTTTTGCCGACACGCCGTAAAGCTTTACGCCTTTTATTGAAGCGAGATTTTCCGTAAGCATGTCGATAAGCTCGAGATTTCTCTCGTATATTTCTTCTATTCCTATTTTCGAAATATATTTTATTCCCGCTTTGAGAGCGCAAATACCTGGGGTGTTGAGCGTTCCGGCTTCAAGACACTCCGGCAAGGGACCGGACATTGTCGGATTTGCCGAATTTGCCCCGTTTCCGCCTTCAATCAAGGTCTTTGGCTTTCTTGAAGTGCAGAAAACCGCGCCGCCCATGCCCTGCGGGCCGTAAAGGCTCTTGTGCCCTGCAAAGCATAATACGTCAACGCCGAGGGATTTGAGATTTACGGGCACACAGCCTGCGCCCTGTGCGGCGTCGCATATAAGAAATATGCCTTTCTTCTTGCAGATTTCGGCAATTTTCGCAACGGGTAATATTTTTCCGCATACGTTTGAAGCAAGCGTTATTACGGCAAGCTCGGTATTCGCCCTGATTTTTGAAGTAAAATCGTATAATAATTCGCTTTCGTCGAGAGAGGCGTCGAAAACGCTGTATGAGATATTTTTGGTCTCGTCGGAGGCGAGAGCGTGTACGGGACGGATTACCGAATTGTGCTCATAATTTGAAATGATGATGTGCGAGTTGTTTTTTGCAAAGCCTTTTATCGCGATATTTAGCGCGTAAGTCGCGTTGTAAGTGAAAATCACGTTTTCGGGCTTGTCATATCCGAAAAGGCGGCATACTTCTTTCCGACAGTCGTATATTTCGGACGCGGCGTTTAATGATAAATCATGACCGCTTCTGCCGGGATTTGCGAGATTTCGCATGGCAAACACCGCTGAATTTATAACGCATTCGGGTTTGTTTATCGTTGTCGCGGCGTTGTCGAAATAGATATATTTGTTCATCCGTATTTTGCCCCGCAGTCCACGATTTCCGCAATTTGTATTCCTTCCGAATAAAAGCAGTTTCTTGCGGACGAAAGAAGGTCTTTGGAAACCTTTATTCCGAACCCGCAGCCTCCGAGAGAGGCGACGTTTTTGATTTTTTCCACCCTGCAGGGTATTCCGTGCCGTTCAAGCGCGTTTTTAGCTTTCATGGCATACGTTACTGAACTTACAATAAAAAAAACACAGTTCATCGGAACATCCCTCCTTATAAAGTCCGTAACATTGTAATTCATATTCCGAACGGTTTCCCACCCGGAAAAATGAGGAACAGCCCTCGCTGTATTATATGTAAAATCATGCGTTTAGGTAAAGCTGAACGACGCCTTGAAAACCCGAAGCAAAAAAGATAAATCGGTAAAATGATTTTGTTATTGAAATTATTTTGAAAATGTGCTACAATAAATTTATATCAAAGGGCAATATCACAAAAGGAAAAAACAGCAAAATAATTTGTAAGGAGCTTGAAAATGAAAGTTAAATTGAGTTTTAAAGAATCTCTTACTGTTACGAGTATGCTTTTCGGTATGTTCTTTGGGGCAGGCAACATAATATTCCCCGTTTATCTCGGACAGTTGGCAGGAAGAAACGTATGGCCCGCAATAATAGGATTTTGTATTACGGGAGTAGGGTTTCCGCTTCTTGCGGTGGCGTCGCTCGGCATAAGCAAGAGCAACGGATTGCTTGAACTATCGGGAAAAGTAGGAAAAAAGTACGGTATGTTCTTTACGTGTCTGCTTTATCTGACGATAGGCCCGTTCTTTGCAATTCCCAGATGCGCAAGTACGTCTTTTACAGTAGGCATTGAAGCGCTTCTGCCGCAGGGAACGTCCGTGCGCGTTCCTCTTATGATTTTTTCGCTCGTGTTCTTTGCCGCGGTGCTTTGGTTTTCACTCAGACCGAGCGAAATACTTACCTGGATAGGAAAATTTCTGAATCCCGCATTTCTGTTCTTCTTGGGAGTTCTTCTCATAACCGCGCTTGTTGCGCCGCTGGGACACGTAAAGGACATAGTCCCCGCCGAAAATTATACGAACGGTGCGTTTTTCAACGGATTTCTCGAAGGATATAACACCATGGACGCGCTTGCCGGGCTTGCTTTCGGCATCGTCGTCGTAAACGTAATAAAGAACCTCGGCGTGAACGAACCCGATAATATTGCAAAGAGTACCGTTAAATCGGGCGTTTTCAGCTGTCTTGCAATGGCGGTGATTTACGTTGCGCTGACGGTTGTCGGAACACAGTCGAGAGGCTTTTTCGAAACGAGCGCAAACGGCGGAGAAGCGCTTGCAAATATCGCAATGAACTATTTTGGCGTATCGGGACTTATAATTTTGGCGCTTATGATAACGTTTGCATGCCTGAAAACCGCGATAGGACTTGTTACAAGCTGCGCCGAAACGTTTGAGGCAATGTTTCCCAAGGGCCCGAAATATAAATTTTACGCCGTTCTGTTCTGCATCATATCGTTTGTGTTTGCAAACTTCGGACTTTCGGCAATAATCGCATACGCAATACCGGTGCTTATGTTCCTGTATCCGCTTGCGATAACGCTGATTCTGCTGTCGCTTTTCGGAAAGTTCTTCGGTTACGACAGAAGGGTGTACGTTTCTGTTACGGCGCTTACACTCGTTGCGGCGGTGTTTGACCTTATGAAAACTCTGCCCGGAAATATAATTTCGGCGCTGCGCCTTGATGTTCCCGTGGGATTTGCGTCAAAAGTCCTGCCGTTTTTCGACCTGGGACTCGGCTGGCTTTGTCCCGCAATCATCGGTCTTGTAATAGGACTTGTGCTTCATTTCGTATCTAAGCCCGAAGATGCTTGATAAATAAAAAGTGAGTTCGAGACCTTCCTCACTTAAAACAAAACTAAAGGAGAATTTTTATGAAAAACCAAAAATTATCTGTCAGAATGATTGTATATGCGGCGGTTATCGCGGCGCTGTACGTGGTACTGACGGAAGCGGCGGCCCTTCTCGGGCTTTCAAGCGGAGTAATTCAGTTCAGAATTTCCGAAATGCTTAACGCTTTAGCCCTCTTTACCCCTTATGCGATTCCGGGACTGTTTGTCGGATGTATCGTTGCAAATCTTGTTACGGGATGCATCGTAATCGACGTTGTCGTGGGAAGCCTTGCAACACTTGTCGGAGCGTTATTTGCGTATAAGTTTAGAAAGTATCCGTTCGTTGCGCTGCTGTTTCCCGTAATATCAAACGCCGTTGCCATTCCGCCCGTGCTTGCTTACGCATACGGATTTGAGGGAAGCCTGCTTTACTTCTGCGCAACCGTCGCGATAGGCGAAATAGTGTGCGCGTACCTGCTGGGACTCGTGTTGAAAGCCATTCTGGAAAGGTATAAAGAGCATATTTTCAAATAATGATGAAAATGTGTTGACAAAATACTGCGTTTATAATATAATTTAAACGAATTGAATATTTACTTATCAAGAGAGGCAGAGGGAACAGGACCGAAGATGCCCGGCAACCGCCGATTTTATCGGCAAGGTGCTACTTCCTGCACGGGTAACCGTGAAAGATGAGAAAATCTTATCCCGAACGCTTGCGTTCGGGATTTTTTTGCAAAAAGAAAGGAAAAAACAAAATGGGAAAGGAAAAAAGAATGTTTTTCACTTCCGAATCGGTAACGGAAGGACACCCCGATAAAATATGCGACGCAATAAGCGACGCGATACTCGACGCCATACTGAAAGAAGACAATATGGCGCGCGTTGCGTGCGAGACGCTTGCCACGACGGGACTGGTCGTCGTTTCGGGAGAGATAACGACGAGCGCCTACGTGGATATACAGAGCGTTGTAAGGGAAACCGTAAGAGAAATAGGATATGACAGGGCAAAATACGGCTTTGACTGCGATACCTGCGGCGTAATAAGCACAATTCACGAGCAGTCGCCGGATATCGCGCTCGGCGTTGATAAAAGCCTTGAAGCAAAGACCGGCGAAATGACCGATAAATACGATACGGGAGCGGGGGACCAGGGACTCATTTTCGGTTTTGCGTGCGACGAAACCCCCGAACTTATGCCGCTTCCGATTTCTCTTGCGCATAAGCTCGCAAAAAAACTGTCGGAAGTCAGAAAGAATAAAACGCTTGATTATCTGAGACCCGACGGCAAAACGCAGGTGACCGTGGAATACGTTGACGGAAAGCCGCAAAGGGTAGACGCCGTTGTCGTTTCGTCTCAGCATGACCCCGAGGCCTCACTTGAAAAAATAAGGGAAGATATAATAAATCACGTAATAAAACCCGTAATTCCGAAAGAACTGTTTGACGAAAATACGAGAATTTTCGTAAATCCCACAGGCAGATTCGTTGTCGGCGGCCCTAACGGAGATACGGGACTTACAGGAAGAAAGATTATTGTTGATACATACGGAGGCTACGCAAGACACGGCGGCGGCGCCTTTTCGGGAAAAGACCCGACGAAAGTTGACAGAAGCGCCGCATACGCCGCAAGATACGTCGCAAAGAACGTGGTAGCGTCCGGGCTTGCAAAAAAGTGCGAGGTACAGATTGCGTACGCCATAGGCGTTGCAAAGCCGATAAGCGTGCTTGTGGATACTTTCGGAACGTCTTCGGTTGAGGAAGAAAAAATCGAAAAGGCAATAAATAAATGCTTCGACCTGAGGCCGGCGGCTATAATTGAGATGCTTGATCTGAGAAAGCCCATATATAAGCAGCTTGCGTCTTACGGCCACATAGGCAGGGAAGACCTGGGAGTTTCGTGGGAAAAGACCGACCGAAAGGACATGTTGAAAAAAGCGGTTAAAGAAATGAAATAGTATATTGTGATAAAGTTTTTCTCTTGAATTCACAATAATTCTTTGATATTCTCTTGAATTCTTATTTTGTTGTACAATAATAACAAAATGAGAGATAAAAATTCGGAAAAATAACATCTTTATTTTTGCGAAAAAATTTGTTATTATATATATTGAATTATTTGGAAAAATAATAGTTTACACATATTCTTGGGAGGAATATAAAAAATGGCAAGTGTTACATTAAAGCATATTTTCAAGAAGTATCCCGGCGGAGTTACTGCCGTTAACGATTTCAGCCTTGAAATCAAAGACAAGGAATTCATTATACTCGTAGGACCTTCCGGATGCGGAAAATCGACGACTCTGCGTATGATTGCCGGTCTTGAAGAAATTACGGAAGGCGAGCTTTATATAGGCGACAGAATTGTAAACGACGTTGCGCCGAAGGACAGAGATATAGCGATGGTGTTCCAGAACTACGCTCTTTATCCGCATATGACGGTGTTCGAAAATATGGCGTTCGGCCTGAAACTCAGAAAGATGCCTAAAGACGAAATAAAGAAACGCGTTGAAGAAGCCGCAAGAATTCTTGATATCGCACACCTGCTCGACAGAAGACCGAAGGCTTTGTCAGGCGGTCAGAGACAGCGTGTTGCGCTCGGACGTGCTATAGTTCGTGAACCGAAGGTATTCCTTCTTGACGAACCGCTTTCAAACCTCGACGCAAAACTCAGAGCAGCCATGAGAACAGAGCTTACAAAGCTCCATAAGAACCTCGGTACGACGTTTATATACGTAACGCACGACCAGACGGAAGCTATGACGATGGCATCGAGAATCGTAGTTATGAAGGACGGTATCATCCAGCAGGTTGATACTCCTCAGAATCTTTACGATCTGCCTTGCAATATATTCGTTGCCGGATTTATCGGAACACCTCAGATGAATTTCATAAAATCGACGATTTCAAAAGAAGGCAGCGACCTCTACGTATCATTTGCAAACTGCAAGTTCAAACTTCCTCCCGAAAAATCGGAAAGCCCCGAACTTAACGAATACGTAGGCAAAGAAGTAATAATGGGTATCCGTCCCGAAGCAATTCACGACGAGCCCATGTACCTCTCGACCTTTACCGACTGGACGGCTGACGACATGGATGACGTAACGGAGCTTATGGGTGCCGAAATATATCTGTATCTCTCGATGGGCGAAGAAGATAACCTTATTGCAAGAGTATCCTCGCGTTCGAAAGCAAAGAGCGGAGATACGATAAAAGTTGCGTTTGATATCACTCACGCACACTTCTTCGATAAAGACACCGAAAGATGCATAACCCACTGAAATAAGTAAAATAAAAAGGTTCGGATTTTTCCGAACCTTTTTTTGTGTTATAAATCAAAGCATGTGAGCGAGTAATTCTTCGTAAGATTTTGGCGAAAGATAAGCGGGCGGAATGTCGAATACCGTTTTGCATCCCGTAACTCCTTCTCTGCGAAGTCTTACTGCGGCGCGTGCAAACGCAACTATTACTGAGGAAGTAAATTCCGGATTTGATTCAAGCTTCAGGCTGTATTCGATAACGTGCTTTGTCGTGTTGTCAAAGCCCGTAGTACCCGTTCTGAATACAAAACCGCCGTGCGGGATACCGCTGTGATTCTTTTTCAGCTCTTCAAGAGTTATGAAGTGAACCGTCGTGTCGTAATCCGCAAAATAGTTCGGCATGTTCTTTATTTCCGAAGCGATGCGTTCTTTGTCGGCGTTTTCTTCCGCAACGACAAAGCATTCTCTCAAATGCTTTTCACGAGTCGATAACACGGGGTTTTTGCCTTCTCTTACGGCGGTAAGCGCACTTTCAATCGGAATTGTATACTGGCGTGCGTCGATTACGCCGTCAATGCGCCTTATCGCGTCGGAATGTCCCTGGCTTATGCCTTTTCCCCAGAAAGTGTAGCTGTTGCCGTCGGGGAGAATACATTCCGAATACAAACGGTTGACAGAAAACATACCGGGGTCCCAGCCGACCGAAATCATCGCAATGTTGCCGCCTTTTTTTGCAGCCTCGTCAACGTTTTTGAAATGTACGGGTATATTTGCGTGGGTATCAAAACTGTCGATAACGTTAAAGTTCTCGGCAAGAGCCGGAGTCTGGACGGGAAGGTCGGTTGCGCTTCCGCCGCAGATTACCGCGATGTCGAATTTTCCTTTATGTTCAAGGATACTGTCGGCAGAAAAAACGGGAACACCGCTTGTAAGCGGGGAAACCGACGAGGGTGCGCGTCTTGTGAAAATGCCGTAAAGCTCGGTGTCGCTGTTGTGCTTTATAGCACATTCCACGCCTTTTCCGAGATTGCCGTATCCTATGATTGCAATTTTGATTTTGTCAGTCATTTTTTTCAGTCCCTTCAAAAATAATATGGTTTATTATAGCATAAATAGTGCGGGAGCGCAATATTTTTTTTAAAAAACAATAAAAAATCCGTATCGTTTTTGATACGGATTTTTTAATACGGATTACCGCCAGTAATTACATAGAATCAAACTCTTTCGGGATAATGCAGATAAAACTCCGAAAGCGTGAAATTATAAAAGCACAAAAACCCTGTTATGAGTTTGCAAACGAGAATTACTGCTCTGCTTCTGCCGATTCTTCAACTGCAGGAGCTTCTGCCTTTGCTGCAGCTTCTTGTTCTTTCATTGCCGCGAAGCAGTCGCTGCAATAAACAGGTCTGTCGCTTGTGGGCTGGAAGGGAACCTTCGCTTCTTTGCCGCACTTAGCGCAAGTCGTTGTGAAGTATTCTCTCTGGGGCTTCTGAGCGTTCTTTCTTGCGTATCTGCAAGCCTTGCATCTCTTGGGTTCGTTCTGGAATCCCTTTGAAGCATAAAATTCCTGCTCTTCAGCCGTGAAGATAAATTCCTGTTTGCAATCTTCACAAACGAGTGTTTTGTTTTCGAACATTTGTCTTTCCCTCGCTTTGAGTAATATAAATATTTGCTTCCGTCCGGTTATGACCCGGTCTGCTTTTGCATCGTTCCACGAAGAAGCATAAAAATGTCATTTACT
>JAEEGH010030727.1_pt1 | contig 10424 bp, 7 predicted proteins | sample 9134181 | NCBI WGS metagenome assembly JAEEGH01 (sample SAMN16246544, study PRJNA631951) | gut metagenome | biome: gut microbiome; feature: rumen; material: DP-attached | host: Bos | place: Iran: Karaj | collected 2018-10 | reverse complement strand
CGAGCCTGCCCTTGACTATGTTGTATGTAAGCTTCCACGCTGGGACCTCTCTAAGTTCCGTGGCGTAGATAAGGAACTCGGTTCTTCTATGAAGTCCGTAGGTGAGGTTATGGCTATCGGTCGTAACTTCGAGGAAGCTATCCAGAAGGGTCTCCGTATGATCGGACAGGGTATGCACGGATTCGTTGAGAACAAGGAACTTGAAGTTCCAGACATCAAGGAAGCTCTCCATGCTCCAACAGATAAGCGTATCTTCGTCATTGCAAAGGCAATGCAGAGAAAGATATACAGCGTTGACGAGATCCACGAGATAACAAAGATCGACAAGTGGTTCCTTGACAAGCTCCGTCACATCGTTGACATCGACGATGAGCTTCGCAAGTGTACCTCTATCAACGTACTTAGCAAGGAACTTCTCCGTACTGCAAAGGTCTATGGCTATACCGACTTCCAGATTGCCCGTGCAGTAGGTCTTGAGAAGGAACTTGGCAACATGCACAAGGCTACCCTTGCTGTTCGTGCACTCCGTAAGAGCTACGGCATCGTTCCTTTCGTTAAGCAGATCGACACACTTGCTGCTGAGTATCCAGCACAGACCAACTATCTGTACCTCACATACGCAGGTGTTGCCCACGATATCAAGTTCGAGAAGGATAAGAACTCAATCGTAGTTCTCGGTTCTGGTGCTTACCGTATCGGTTCTTCTGTAGAGTTCGACTGGTGTGGTGTTCAGGCACTCAACACTATCCGCAAGCAGGGCTATCGCTCAGTTATGATTAACTACAACCCGGAGACAGTATCTACCGATTATGATATGTGTGACCGTCTCTACTTTGATGAGTTGACATTCGAGCGCGTTATGGATATCATCGACCTAGAGACTCCTCACGGTGTCATCGTTTCTACTGGTGGTCAGATTCCAAACAACCTTGCTATGAAGCTCGATGCACAGAACGTGCCAATCCTCGGTACTACAGCCAAGGATATCGACAACTGTGAGGATCGTGACCAGTTCTCTTCAATGCTCGACCGTATCGGCGTTGCTCAGCCAGAATGGGCTGCCCTCACATCTATGGATGACATGAACGCATTCATCGACCGTGTAGGTTTCCCTGTCCTCGTCCGTCCTTCTTACGTGCTTTCTGGTGCTGCTATGAACGTATGTTCTAACCGCGAGGAGCTTGAGAAATTCCTTCAGCTTGCAGCTAACATCTCTCAGGAGCACCCTGTTGTAGTAAGTAAGTTCATCGAGCACGCCAAGGAGATTGACTTCGACGGTGTTGCAAAGGATGGTGAGATTATCGCATACGCTATTTCTGAGCACGTTGAGTTTGCGGGTGTTCACTCTGGTGATGCTACCTTGCAGTTCCCACCTCAGAAGCTCTATGTCGAGACAGTTCGTCGTATCAAGCGTATCTCGAAGCAGATTGCAAAGGAACTTCATATCTCTGGTCCATTCAACTGCCAGTACATGGCTAAGGATAACGACATCCTCGTTATTGAGACCAACCTCCGTGCATCACGCTCATTCCCATTCGTAAGTAAGGTGTTGAAGTTCAACCTCATCGACCTTGCAACAAAGATTATGCTTGGTGTTCCATTCGAGAAGCCAAACAAGAACCTCTTCGACCTTGACTATGTTGGTATCAAGGCAAGTCAGTTCTCATTCAACCGTCTTCAGAAAGCAGACCCTGTTCTCGGTGTTGATATGGCTTCTACTGGTGAGGTTGGATGTATCGGCGACGACACTTCATGCGCACTTCTCAAGAGCATGCTGTCTGTCGGTCTTCGTATTCCAAAGAAGACAATCCTTCTCTCTACTGGTGATGCTAAGCAGAAGGCAGAGATGCTTGATGCTGCAAAGGAACTCTTCAAGAATGGATATGAGCTTTTTGCGACTGGCGGTACCTACAAGTACCTCACAGAACAGGGCATCAACTGTAAGGAGGTGTTCTGGCCTTCAGAGGACAAGCAGCCACAGGCTCTTGATATGCTCCGCAACAAGGAGATTGACATGGTTGTGAACATTCCGAAGAACCATTCTGTTAGCGAGCTTAGCAACGGCTACAAGATCCGTCGTGCTGCTATCGACCTCAACGTGCCATTGCTCACAAACTCACGTCTGGCATCTGCATTCATCCATGCATTCTGCACAATGACTCTTGATGACATCAACATCAGGTCTTGGCAGGAATATAAATAAACCTAACCAAACCTTCCCAAAAGGTAGTCCGATGTTGATAACATCGGAGTATGTGACCTAATGTTAGATATATTGCCGCTTATGAAAGTTCGTTATGAGCTATTCATAAGCGGCATTTTTATTCCGCAATTACAAGATAAGCGGGCTGAAAGCCCAATAAGCTCATAGCCTAGGGCATCGCCCTAGGTGGATGTATGTTGGTAATTTCGCCCTGTAGGGGCAAAAGCATTATTATATTAGTGCTTTTGCCCCTTCAGGGCGTTATCTCGTAATTGCGTATGATCATTATTTATGTATTTACGCAAATTTCCGTGGAAAGATGCGATTATTCCGAAAAAAAATCGTACATTTGCAGTCAAACTAACATAAAATAGAATAATTTTAAATCTAACAACGAAATGAAACAATTCAACGATCCTGATTTCCTTCTCGAAAACGAGACTGCGAAAGACTTGTATCACAACCATGCTGAGAAGATGCCTATCATCGACTATCACTGTCACCTAAGCCCACAGATGGTAGCCGAGAACAAGAAGTTTGACTCTATCGCTCAGATATGGCTCATGGGCGACCACTACAAGTGGCGTGCCATGCGCTCTAACGGCATCGCTGAGAAATACTGCACAGGCAAGGACACTTCCGACTGGGAGAAGTTCGAGAAATGGGCAGAAACCGTTCCTTATACTTTCCGTAACCCTCTCTATCATTGGACTCACCTCGAGCTCAAGACCGCTTTCGGTATTGAAAAGCGCCTGAATCCAGAGACCGCTCGCGAGATATTCGACAACTGTAACGAGCAGATAAAGAATGATCCTAAGTTCTGTCCTCGTGGAATGATGGAGCACTATAACGTAAAGGTTGTATGTACTACCGACGACCCTGCCGACTCTCTTGAGTGGCACAAGATCGTGAAGGATGATCCAACGGCAAAGACTCGTATGCTCCCTACATGGCGTCCTGATGCTGCCATGAACATCGAGGTTCCTACATGGGCTGCCTATATCAAGAAACTCTCTGCTGTTGCCGAGACAGAGATATGCTGTTTTGCTTCACTCAACGCAGCTCTTCAGAAGCGTCACGACTTCTTCGCATCAATGGGTTGTAAGCTCTCCGACCACGGTATTGAGGAGTTCTACGACGAGCCATACACAGAGGCTGAGATCAACGCTATCATGAAGAAGGCTCTCGCTGGCGAGACTATCACAAAGCAGGAGGAGCGCAAGTACAAGCATGCTTATATGTACGAGCAGGGCAAGATGGACTATGCTTCTGGCTGGACACAGCAGTATCACTATGGTGCTATCCGTAACAACAACTCAAAGATGTTCGCTCAGCTCGGTCCTGATACCGGTTTCGACTCTATCGGCGAGTTTAATACAGCTAAGGCGATGTCACATTTCCTTGATGAGCTTAACTCTAACGGCACACTTGCAAAGACCATCCTCTACAACCTCAACCCATGTGCAAACGAGGTTATCGCAACTATGCTTGGTAACTTCCAGGACGGTAGCGTAGCAGGTAAGATACAGTTCGGTTCTGGCTGGTGGTTCCTTGACCAGAAGGACGGTATGGAGAAGCAGATGAACGCCCTCTCAGTACTCGGTCTTCTCAGTCGTTTCGTAGGTATGCTGACCGACTCACGCTCATTCCTCTCCTACCCTCGTCACGAGTACTTCCGTCGTACTCTCTGCAACCTCGTAGGTAAGGACATCGAGAATGGTCTCATCCCATTCACTGGCTATGAGGAGAAGCGTGTCCGCCAAATGATTGAGGATATCAGTTACAACAACGCGAAGAACTACTTCAATTTCTAAATAGTTCATAGAGCATAGTTCATAGTGCATAGTTGGTGGCGAACGCTAACTATGAACTATGAATTATGAACTATGAACTAAAATAGACTATAAATTTTTAGACGATTACATAAAAATCAAATTCTCTTTTAAGTTTATGACGAGAAATATTTGTTTTTTATGAAAAATAATTTATCTTTGCAGACGAATTAAGATTATCAACTAATTTCACTAACATAAACTAAAATGAAAAGAAAAATCTTAGCATCGTTGCTTGCATTTTGCGCTATGGCAAGTCAGGCACAAGAAACTAAAAATTCAAACTCTGCCCCTCTTGATTCTATTATCATAGAAGGTGTTGTCAAAAACATTCCTGATGGCACACACATTCAAATCACACGATACGAAACACAAGACGCCATTGTAAAAGATGGTAAATTCCGCATAGCACTTCTTCCACAACAGGAAGAAGAAATTTACGCTCTTCGTTATCAACACAGTCATCTATCTATATACGCGAAACCTGGAATGAAAATCAAGGTAAAAGGAGATGATGCCACTTTCGTTAACTATTGGTTTGTAGAAAGTGACCACTTTGATCAGAAAGAAAATAATGCCTATAATCAGTTCGTTAAGGATAAACTACCGGACTACTATGAACTGGAGAATAAGGCATTTCTGGCAAACGGAAGACGTCTTGATGCGTCATTAACACAGGAGAAGCGCGATAAAGCAACTCAAGAGGAGAACATATCACTTCCACAACTCTTAGCTTTTAGAAAAGAAAAGTACAATACTGCGATGCTTGATTTCATGAAGGACAGACCTTTCAGTAAGCGAATGATTGAGGAACTAAGGATGATAGCTACCTACGATCAAACCCCTGCTATCGTAGAGAAAGCGCGTGAGGTTTTCAAGAAAATCCCAGAGGAGGCTATGAATGAGCGATTTGTAAAAGATATAAAAGTAAGACTATATGCCGACCAAGTGAAAGTGGGAGGACAAATGAAAGACTTTACCCTCTTTGACCGTAAAGGCAACAAACATAAGCTTAGTGAGTTCAAGGGGAAATACACAATATTGGAGTTTACCTTCGTTGGATGTAGTGGTTGCATGTTTATAAAGCCATACCTTGAGGAATTTTACAAGCGCAATAAGGACAAGGCTGAAATTATCGCAATTTATAATGACACAGAAAAGAATTGGATGGAAGAAGGACAAGAACACAAGGTAAGCTATCATGAATGGAATGACCATGCACGTTCTGCAGAGCCTGTTGCAGCCTATGGCGCAACTGTATTCCCAACCTTTGTTATCATAGATCCTAATGGAAAGATTCTTGAAATGCCAGCTGGTTCAAGCGGTTTCTTAAATGTATTCAAATACATTCCTGATGCAGAACTTGAGAAGAAGCTAAAAGAAGCCATCAAATCATAAGCATGGATTTGTCCTCGCGCCAGATACAAGAAAATCTTTCATATCTTTCATTTCTCGAAAGATATTTCCCAAAGAAATCTGGCTTCTAGGCATAAATAAAGTATTTGTGGTGGGGGGTAAGTCCAAGTACCCCTACCCTTTTTTTAATATGAAAGTGTGAAAGAATGAAAGATTTCAGTAAGACAAATCACAAGAAAAACTTTCTTTCATTCTTTCATTTCTAAACAATATAACACCCAAAACTTCGGGCTTCAGGTCATAAATATATATTATTATTTAATAATATATATTTATGAGTTTTTTTAGCCCCAGACATCCCCCCCTTTAAAAAAATATGAAAGAAAGAAAGTATGAAAGATTTCCGGGGAAGTGGTAGATTGTCATTTTGCGCAATCAAAAGTTTTTCTGACGATTTTTTGTGTTTTCCCTTCAAAAGATTTGCACAAATAAATAAAATTGCATATCTTTGCATCAGGTAATGCGTATTGGGTGTGGTGGAGATCACAAGGTTAAGTGCAGGTCCGCTTCTCCTTCGCTTCAAGTCCGTTTCAAGTCCGATCCCTATATCGGAGATACAAGCCCTATGATAGGGAGCTATGCAAGATAGTTCTGCAGGCTATTGAGCAAGAAAAAAGGGGCTATCAAGATATACAAGCAATAACACAATAAAACAACAGTTTTTGCGTTATTATACAATAAAAAACTAATCTGTAAGAACAAGACTATGAAAAGACTTTATGTAATCATAATACTATGTGCGGGATGTATTTCCATGTTCGCTCAAGGAATGAATGGCGTTGACAAACAGACAAAGAAATATCTGGAAACTGCCGAGAAGTATATAGAAGATTTCCATTGCGACTCTATTGTAAAGGCATACTCAGTATTCAACGTGTTCAGAAAGAATGAATACAAGAATAAGAAGTTTGACAAGATTCCGTCATTAGCAGAACTGGAACCGCTTCTGAACTTTAAGCATTCTGTGATTGACTATGTTTTGGTAAAGACAACGGACAACAAGATATGGGCGCTGATAGGCAAATACAAGGATATGGAAGCTTATGCCTATATAAAAAACAACGAGAAGGACCGTGCATTCTTCGAGTTTCTTGAGATCGTTAAACCCGATAAGATTTACTCTCTCTTTGGCAAGGGGTATCTCGTTTTCGAGAAGGATGGCAAACGAAACCTATACAACAGGAAGCGCCAGATTAGTGACCTGCCTGACATGTATGAGGAGTTCAAATACGACCTTGACCATTTCAATCACTACGACTTCCCAAGAGACCGGCATACGCCGTTAATGATAGACTATAGTAAGGATTGATATTTGAATGAATAAGAATCACATGACATTGAAAAGGTGGTCTATTACGACCTTGCTTTGTATTGTCTGGGCATCTACATTCGCGCAAGGTGTTTGTGGACATCCCAAGGCAGAACGCCTATTGATGAGGGAGGCAGAAGTGGAAATAGACGGTTTCTTCTGCGACTCTGTGGTGGCTGAATATCCCATCTATACGGATGCAGAGCACACGGAACTTGATGCTGTCTTGGTAAAGACAAGCGATGGCGTAGTGTGGTATCTATCAGAAAAAGGTGAAAACAAGGATGAGTTTTCCTACAAGAAAAACTCGGAAAAAGATGTCGAGCTATTCAAACAATTAGAAAGCATCAAGCCTGACAATATTTATATTCTTCCCCAAGAACCACAATTCATCGTTATAGAAAAGGACGGGAAGAAGCAGAAAATTAAAAGGTAAGGAACAAAAGATTATTCTTCCAGAAATCTTTCATTCTTTCTTACTTTCATATTTTTTAAAGGGTATAGTTATGAGGGCTGTAAGCCCGCCACCTAAAAGAATAAAAATAGTGTAAAGTAAAAAGTGTAAAGTGTAATGTAGATAGATAAATCTGGAAACACCCAGACAAACTACATTACTCTTTACACTTTTTACTTTACACTAAATCCGAGATTTACCAAGCGAAGAGAGGATAGTTCTTCATCTTAGCATTAACCTCACCACGAACCTTAGCGATTACAGCCTCGTTCTCTGGATCGTTGAGAACCTCCTCAATCCAAGCAGCAATCTGAATCATCAGATCCTCCTTAGCACCACGTGTTGTGATAGCAGGAGTTCCGAGACGGATACCTGATGTCTGGAATGCAGAGCGAGAGTCGAATGGTACCATGTTCTTGTTAACTGTGATGTCAGCAGCAACGAGAGCGTTCTCAGCAACCTTACCAGTAAGATCTGGGTACTTAGAACGAAGGTCAACGAGCATAGAGTGGTTGTCTGTACCGCCAGAAACAATCATGAAGCCACGCTTTGTGAGCTCTTCTGCGAGAACAGCAGCGTTCTTCTTGATCTGAGTAGCATACTCCTTCCACTCTGGCTTGAGGCACTCACCGAAGGCAACAGCCTTAGCAGCGATAACGTGCTCAAGAGGACCACCCTGCTGACCTGGGAATACAGCTGAGTTGAGGAGCTGTGACATCTTCTTAACAACACCCTTAGGAGTTGTGTAGCCCCATGGGTTGTCGAAGTCCTTACCGAGAAGGATAAGACCACCACGAGGACCACGGAGAGTCTTGTGAGTTGTTGTTGTAACGATGTGAGCGTACTTAACAGGGTTGTCGAGCAGACCTGCTGCGATAAGACCTGCTGGGTGAGCCATATCAATCATGAGAAGAGCACCTACCTCATCAGCAATCTTACGCATACGAGCGTAATCCCACTCACGGCTGTAAGCAGAACCACCACCGATGATGAGCTTTGGCTTGTGCTCCTTAGCGAGCTTCTCCATCTCGTCGTAGTCAACACGACCAGTCTCCTTGTTAAGGTTGTAACCTACAGGCTTGTAGAGGATACCGGATGTGTTAACGAGTGAACCGTGAGAGAGGTGACCACCGTGATCAAGGTTAAGGCCCATGAATACGTCACCTGGCTGAAGAACAGCGAGGAGAACGGCTGCGTTAGCCTGAGCACCTGAGTGAGGCTGTACGTTAGCATACTCAGCACCGAAGAGCTTACATGCACGATCGATAGCAAGCTGCTCAATCTGGTCAACAACCTGACAACCGCCATAATAACGCTTGCCTGGATAACCCTCAGCATACTTGTTTGTGCAATAACTTCCCATAGCCTCCATCACCTGATCGCTGACGAAGTTCTCTGAGGCGATAAGCTCGATTCCCTTGAGCTGACGCTGGTGCTCCTGCTCAATGAGGTCAAAAATCTTCTGGTCTCTTTCCATAATTTTTGTTTTGTTAAAGTGATATATGTTAATTGTTAATTTCTAATTGTACATGGTACATGCCTTTATCTCAAATACATGAAATATACGTAGGCAAGTATTGCCACGACAATCAAGCCGACAATCGCACGTATCATGCAACTCACCACCTTCTTGACTATGAACACGCCAATGATGATGACGATAAGACATGCTATGTAATATCCGAAGTTACTCATATTAGCCTAACCAAGCCTTCCCAAATAGAGCCCTTCCCAAAGGGAAGGATGTTTTATTGTATTTCCCCTATTGTAGGGCTGGTTATTATTAATGTTATTTGTTACTAATCCTTTGATTAGAATTACTATCTAAAATCCCTCCCCCTCGGGGGAAGTCCGATGTTAATAACATCGGAGTATGTGCCAGATGGAGGGGGCCGTTTTTACTTAAACAGCGACCTGAACTGTGCCGGGATTGGTGTCTCGAACTCCATTGGCTTGCCAGTTACCGGATGGTAGAAGCAGAGCACGTATGCATGGAGACAGAGCCTGTGAAGCGGATCATCACCATTGCCATACTTTATATCGCCACATATAGGATGCCCCATATCCGAGGTATGAACACGTATCTGGTTCTTACGGCCAGTCTCAAGACGGAACTCAACGAGCGAATGTTCAGTAGTGCGCTTGAGTGTATGGAAATGTGTTACGGCATACTTACCACCATTATCCACAGGAGAAGAATATGTAACGTATGCTGCATTATCCTTAAGCCAGTTGGCTATCGTACCCTCATCTTCTTCCATCTCACCACTTACCACAGCCACATAACGACGGTCGAATACAGTTCCATGCCAATCACGCTCAAGGAGTTGTTCTGTCTGCATATCCTTTGCGTATATCATGAGTCCGCTGGTATCGCGGTCAAGACGATGCACCACATGGGCAGTACACTTCTGACGTGTACGCTTGAAATAGTCGTCGAGCACGCTCTTCACGTTCAGAGAGCTATGTCCTGCAGCCATAGAGAGAATACCTATCTTCTTCTCTATCACAACGAGCCAGCGATCCTCATATACGATGTTCACATAGCGGCTCTTGAACGTATCGTTCTTTTTCGACTTGCTGACGCTCACCTTCATTCCCGGCTTGAGAGGGAAGTCAAACTGGGTGACCTGCTTTCCGTCGACCTTGATGCCATGTCCCTGAAGAATGGCTTTTATCTTTGTCTTTGAACCAGGAAGAGCAGATAGCATCCATTCGAGAAGCGGAGCTTCCCGATCTATTACATAGTGATCGTATTGATTTCTTTTAGAATCGTACATTAATTATCCCTGACTTGCTTTAGCTTGGTGAGCTTTGCGAAAAATAAGGTTGATAAAATCATCCTTCATCCGTTCATTGAAGTTGCAAAATTACGAGAAAAATCCGAGAAAACCAAATGAAAAGTGGAACAAAACTTGATTTTTGCCGAAATTAGTCAAAATTCCGAACAAAAACTTGTAAAAACGAAAAGATTGTATTAATTTTGCAATTGGTTTATTAGACAAAGCCAATGGCAAAAGGCCAAGTGCTAAAAGCCAGAAGCTTTATGATTAAAGACTAAAAAAATCAAGAGGCCCCGGGCATCTCAATAGGCCTGGGGATTTATTTGTGTTTGTGTTGTTGTTCCCCTTCGTTGTGAAACGAGGGGGAATTTATTAGAAAGAATAAAGATTAAAGAGTAAGGAATAAAGCTATGCAGAAAGAAAAGCT
>JAEEGH010030724.1_pt1 | contig 10425 bp, 8 predicted proteins | sample 9134181 | NCBI WGS metagenome assembly JAEEGH01 (sample SAMN16246544, study PRJNA631951) | gut metagenome | biome: gut microbiome; feature: rumen; material: DP-attached | host: Bos | place: Iran: Karaj | collected 2018-10 | reverse complement strand
GTTGATAAAAATGCAAAAAAAATTTGAGAGGGCGATGTTAATTTGCAATTTTCAAATCTCGACGCCAAGACGCAGCATAAAACTGTGTTCACGCCCCAATGCTTCATCTTAAAATCTCATATCTGCATACGACCAACCAGCGGCAAGGTTTATGGCTCGGGATCCACGCCTTAATCCAAACCGAAGTCCCGCCATCGTTGTGCTGTTCATTTCTACACCGGCATTAAAACCATCACACACATCTACTCCAATTCGAGTGTCAATATATGGCGTAACACGTTTCATAGACAAAATATTGTATTTAAAACAAAGATATGGAACAATCAAACCAAAAAAATAGATGTCACCACAATCACTGTCTGCCTCATAATCAGTTATAATCTTGCCACGATGAAACTTTATTCCACCACCCCAAAAAATATTTGAATTTGACTGACAACCATACGTAAATGATGGTCCGACAAATTTCATATTACCATTAATAGAGGCATCCAATTCGAGCATAAAGTTGAAGCCATTATTATAATAATCATATTGCTTTACAGGATTTTCCTGAGCCATTGCCACTGATGCAATACACATTATTGAAAATATCAACAAATACTTTTTCATTTTTCAACACTTAAATTAAAACTTGAACCCCACGCCTATCACGGTCAGCGTATTGTAATCAAACTTCACATTGCTTTTTTGGCTGACGTTGTAATCGAAGCGGCTGACGCCTATTGTGAGCGACAATGAATGTCCGCTGTCCCGCATTTTGTAACTGATGCCAAGGTTGGCACTCTTGAAACTTGTGCCGCGCTCGTTCAATGCCTTTGCTATCTTAAACTGCAACAACGGCGACAGCTTCTTTTGGGGCAAAACGGTGTAGCGCAAAACCATCCCAATATTGAGATACATCTTGTCAACGCCGTATTTGTCATAGACTGTAACGGTCATTGTCTTGCCGGTCTCCTTGCCCGTTGGCACTTCCTCGTCGTGGGTCTCCTCCTCGCGGAAGGCATACATCCCATAAAAGCCCGCGCCATAATAAAGATGGTCATTGGCAAAATTGACACCGCCCGCCACGCCAAAATTATACATATTGATGTCGCCGATTGAGGTCTCCGCATCCATCATCACACGCCACGAGACCGCCGACGGCTGTATGGTGTCATAAAGGTCGGCGTCGCTGTCATCGCTCTGCGCAACGGCGGCGAGGGGCAGGATAAGAATTGATAATATGTAGAAAAAATGTTTCATAGTATAATGTGCTGGGTTACTTCAACAAATATTTCCACGCCGGGACGACGTTGATTGTCTTGCCGTCGGCGGTGATTGTGCGCTCGTCATCGTCGGTTATAATGAAAAGATTTTCACAACCGGTGGCTACAGCGGCATCTGTCAGACCACGTACTTCACGCTCAAAAGTCTGCGGGTTGGATATGTCCCACGAAACCTGAATCAGGCTGTCAACGCGCTCGCCCTTGCGAACAAGAAAATCGCACTCAGTCTTGTCCTTGTAGTAACAAATCTTGCCGTCAACACCCTTGGTACGGTAAAGGTGGAGAAATACAGTGTTTTCAAGATTTTTGCCGTTGTCGTCGCTCTGAGGCATCATCACCGCGCCGCGCAGACCATTGTCTATGCAATAATACTTGAAAAGAGAATTTTCTTCCTTGACCATCGAATATTCAAATTTTGGCACCTTTATAAACATAAACACCGCACAGACATAGTTTGCCCATAGGTAAAGTTCATCTTTTGAAATCTTAAGCCCCTGCGACTTTATGTCGTTGAAAATAGAATTGATAGAAGTAGGCTTGGTGATGTTGTTCATTATGCGCTTTACAAAATAACGGGCGACATTGGTGTTTGTGATGCTGTAATGCTCCGCCAAATCTTTGAGCAACATCGTATTAAAATAAGCATTAAGGATTTTCAGCCTTTCGCTTTCAGTGGCAGCCAATGCAACTTCCGGGAAACCGCCCTTGGCATTAAAATCCCTGAACGCATTGCGCAAAATCGCCTGTTCACTCTCCAAATAGGTATCGGTTTTGATACCTTTGAAGCGGCAGTATTCGTTGAACGAAAGCGGAAGTGTTTCGTATTCAAGCGGATAGCCGCGCAAAGCAGTTGCCAACTCGGAGGAAAGCATCGTGGCATTGCTGCCGCATACATAAATATTTTTGCAATAGTTTTTGTAAACGCGCAACACAAAATATTCCCAATCTTTCACCAACTGTATCTCGTCGAAAAACATATAAACGTCCTTCAAGGCTATATCGGGAAACATTTCCAAATACGCCTTCAAAATCTCGTCGAGGTTTTCGGTGCATACGCTGCGCAACCTTTCGTCGTCAAAGCCCAACCAAAGGATACGCTTTTTGTCAACGCCTTTTTCTATCAGGCGGTTGATTGTTATTTCCATCATCGACGATTTGCCGCAACGCCTCACGCCTGGAATCGTTATGATTTTCTTCCTGTCCAACGGCAGAAGTTCGTCCCTGCCGATTACGTCAAATGGCATTTCAGCCTGTCTGAGGGCAATAATTGTCTTAAAAACTTCCTTCATATTCATAATATTGAAAATTGTTTTGCACCGCAAAGATAAAAAGTTTCCTTAAAAAAAGGAAACTTTTTCAAAATCTTTCCTTCTAAAAAGGAAACTTTTTCAAAATTTTTCCTTCTAAAAAGGAAACTTTTTCAAAATTTCACTTCTCTACGGCGGCAAGGGGCAGGAGCAGCAATGCAAATATGTAAAAAATGTGTCGCATAGTCTGTTTCAGTTTTTCAGATTATCACAATTATTATTCCACCTTCACTTTTGTATTGCCACTTTGCAACTGCGCAAGACGCACCGCTGCGCCTTCTGTGAGACTTATACTCGAACCAGTATCATAAAACTCATTGGATTTGGCGGAAAATGAAATAGTCTGCATCTCGCCATTTTCAAGCATTGTCCTTGTCTGATAAAGAGACATAAGCGACCACCATGTGGTGCCAGACAGAAAACCCGAACTTGTCAGGAATACTGCTCCGGCGGCTTCCATCGCCTTCCAGTCGTCCGGGGTATATTGGTTGGGAATGGATGCTATATTCTTCGCATCATATTCCGTCACTAAGGTCAATCCTTCCGGGGCTACCCAATCGTCGGGCAATATCAGCCAGCCTTCTACTCCATCAACCACCGCACCGCCACGTTTTTGCGAAGCGTCGGGGCGTTTTTCAATCAGATACATCCATTCGTCGAAGCTGAGCAATATCCATTGATCTCCGAAAATGCCGGAGATATTTACCTCACCGTTTTGATCCAACTGCAAAGTAGAATTAATGGAATTTTCACTCACCAAATTCGGAGTGCCGCCGTCAGTCCACATACCAAGTTGAAACTGGTCTGACCACCTGCCATCATCCAAATTGGCATAATTGACGCCAAGGTCAAACGAAAAACCTTTGAAACACCTGTTGTACTGCTCCGGCGCAATACGCCACGTTCCATCCTGAGGGCGGTACTGCAAATTGCCGCTGCTGAAAAATACGCGCTTACCTTCGCCGATGGTGAAGAGATGGGGAATACATTCGTCGGGGGCGGTGGCGGTCAGGTGGTAAATGGATTGCTCCTTGCCGTCAAGCTGCATGTCAAATTTGGCGTTCGGAATCTCCACCTTAGTGCCGGCGGGGACGGCGTAGAGGCTGCTGCCGCTGATGGTTTCGCTAAACTCGGCATTGCCTATCTTCATAATCACATCGTCCAGAATCATATTGAGCTCCACAAATACAGTACTCTGCGCAAGGGTGATGGCATTGGCGGCGGTGCTGTAGGTGAAATCCTCGCACGACCAGCAGCAATATTGATCGAGGCCGTCGGCGGGGTTTTCAATCGGCTTGACGTCGTCGAGCGGCTTGCCGCCGTTGTAATTGTTGCCGTTTTTGAGGATGGCGGAGAGCTTGGTAGTGCCTGAAACGAGTTCCACACCCTTCTTGACCTTCAATTCGGCGGTGAAAGCGGCAGACTCCTTGCCCGCGCTGCCGTCGGCGGATATTGTGAGCGGCTCGTAAAGCACGTCGGGGTTGGATATCACAATGACGTCGCCATTGGCAAAAGCCTTTTTGGTCTCCACGCCGTCAATAGAGCCGGTCAGGGGCGCAATGCCCACCGTGATTGATAGCGGCACGGCATGAAAATCCTTATCATCCTCCAACGGAGTGGGTTCGGGGATGGGTTCGGGTTCGTTGTTGTTGTCGTCGTCCTTACTGCACGAGGTGGCGAGCATCACCGCCGCCATCACAAAAAGGAGCATCAAAAGTGTGTAACGTTTCATAGTATTATAATTTTTATTGTTAATATTTTGTCGCGGCAAAAAAAAGTTTGCAGCGTTGTGTTTATTTTGTTTTTACTTTGGTGGCGTCAATGTGTTGCACTAAGCGGACGGGGGAATAACGAAAGTAACCATTAAAACCACATGTGCTCGTCGTTATTCCACTAAACGACACTATAAGTCCGGAATCATAACGATAATCAAGTGTGTCTTTTTTAAAGTGGTACGACCGAGACTGATACGCCAAGGCATTAGAAGCCATAGTTTCAGTCCAAGACGAACTTTGAATAAAAACATCGCCAGTTTCGGGCAGGAATACAGCGCCAACCGATTCCATTTTTTTCCAGTCATCAAGAGTGTAATTGTTTGGTATATCTTTCTGATATTTTACCTTGTACTGCCCCACAAACGGTGCCACCCCCTCGGGCGTACTCCAATCATCAGGCAAAATCACCCAGCCCAAGATGCCGCCTACGAATGCACCGCCTCGTTTTTGCAGTGCGTCGGGACGCTCTTCGAGCAGATAACGCCATTCGTCTAAGTCGAGGATATTCCATTCTGCGCCGTATGCGCAGACCCCTTTCATCCTGCCATCGTCACCTGCAGGCACATCATAATCATCATTTTTTGTCGTCAAACCAGGGCTACCGCCTTCCATAAACGCCCCCCATAGGAAAAGGTCTGTCCACTTGTCCTCGCCCATCCATTCCGAGTAATTCTCGCCTACGACCGTTTCTCCATTCACCTCGAAACAACTGAGATACTGCTGCGGAGCTACACGCCAAGAGCCGTCCATAGGGCGGTATTGAAGGTTACCTTTGCTGAAAAAGACAGACTTGCCCTCGCCGATGGAAAAAAATCCGGGCAGGCATTGCTCGGGTGCAGGGTACTCAATACGATACAGAGACTTTTCCTTGGCATCCAAACGCCGCCGTATATTAAGGCTATTACACTCTACAACAATGCCTGACGGCAGGGCATACAGACATGCGCTGCTAATAATCTCGCTATAAGACGCCACGCCATACTGCATCGACACTGTTGTGCCAAATAGATTGACATCCAAGAACACTGTACTCTGCTCAAGAGTCACGGCATTGCCATCGGCACTATATACGAAACTATCGCACGACCAGCAGCAGTATTTTTCCATACCCTCGGCGAGCGACGGTATTTTTTTCACATCCACGAATTGTTTGCCGTGATTGTAGAGATCGCCGTTTTTGAGTACTGCGGATAGTTTGGTGGAGCCGGATAACAATTCTGCGCCCTTCCTGACCTTCAATTCTGTGGCGAACTGAGCTGACGCCCTGCCCTCGCAACCGTCAGCAGATATTGTGAGCGGCTCGTACAACACATCGGGATTGGATATCACTATGACATCCCCGGCGGAGAAGGTCTGCTTGCCCTCCGCCCCGACAATACTGCCATCCATTGGGGCTATACCCACGGTGATGGAGAACGGCACGGATGCGTATTCCACATCCCCGTCAATAGGTGCTGACGGGGACGTAGAATCGTCCTTTGTACACGATGCCGCCATCATAATCAACGACGACACCAAAACCAATATATTACGGAAAGATGTCATAATCTGCAATGCACACCATCATCAACTATTCTACCTTGATTACAGTATTGCCACTTTGCAGCTGCACCAGACGCACAGCCATTATCGAGTGACAAGACGATATTGCATCCTCATCGTAACAATAACACGAACTATATTGGGACATAAACATAAACGCTCTCAACTTATAATTATCAGCAGCGTCATCCAGACTTCTTGTATGATATTGACCAATATGCATATCATACCACCAGTTAACCATCCCCATTATATATCCTATCTCAGGCAAGAATAACGCACCGGCGGTTTCCATTATCGCCCAATCATCCGCGGTATATTGGTTGGGAATTTCTTCTGTTTTTTTCACCTTAAATTCCGTCTCGTACGACAAGCCCTCCGGGGCAACCCAATCGTCTGGCAATACCACCATACCTTCAACACCTTCAACCACTGCGCCGAAACATTTTTTTTTGGCGTCGGGACGTTGTTCCGTCAGATACGCCCATTCGTCAATGCTGAGCACCATCCATTGTGCGCCGTATGCGCAGTGGGCGGCTATCTCGCCGTTTTCATCCACAGGCAAAGTGTAATCCCAATCTTCTACACGCATAATATATGGAGAGCTACCCTCTATCCACGTATCAACAGTAAGAAAATCTGTCCACTTGTCTTCGCCCATCCAATTGGCATAATACTTGTCTATTTCGAACCATTCCTCATTGAAACACCTATGGTATTGCTGCGGTGCGAGCCGCCATGCACCGTCAAGTGGACGGTATTGGAGATTGCCTTTGCTGAAAAATACGTACTTATCTTCGCCAATGGGAAATGGATGTGGAAGACATTCATCGGGGGCGGTGGCTGTCAGGTGGTAAATGGATTGCTCCTTGCCGTCCAGCAGCTTTTCAAATTTGGCGTTCGGGATTTCCACCTTAGTGCCAGCGGGTACGGCATAGAAGCGGCTGCCGCTGATAGTCTCGGTGAAATCAGCATTGCCGATTTTCAAAATCACATTGTCATTCAACATATTGAGCTCCACAAAAACAGTACCCGGCGCAAGGGTGATGGCATTGGCGTCGGAGCTGTAGGTGAAGTCATCGCACGACCAGCAGCAATACTGATCGAGACCGTCTGTTGGCTTTTCAATCAGCTTGACGTCGGCGAGCGGCTTGCCGTTGTTATAATTGACGCCATTCTTGAGAACGGCGGAGAGCTTGGTAGAGCCAGAAACGAGTTCCACGCCCTTCTTGACCTTCAATTCAGCGGTTAAATTGGCTGTCTCCTTGCCCGCGCTGCCGTCGGCGGATATTGTGAGCGGCTCGTACAGCACGTCGGGGTTGGATATCACGATGATGTCGCCCGAGGCAAAAGCCTTTTTGGTCTCCACGCCGTCAATAGAGCCGGTCAGGGGCGCAATGCCCACCGTTATATTGAGCGGCACGGTATGGAAGTCGTCATCCACTACCAACGGGGTTGGGTCGGGAGTGGGTTCGGGTTCGTTGTTATTGTCGTCGTCCTTACTGCACGATGTGGCGAACATCACCGCCGCCATCACAAAAAGGAGGATCTGTAGTGTGTAACGTTTCATAAGTTGCATTTTAGTAATGTAGTGTTTAATTATTTATGATTGTTGTAATTAAGTTCCATAAGGTCGTCAGCGCGGTAGATGTAGAGCGTGCCGCCCTCCTTGGAGGAAGAGCCGCCCTTGCCGCCCGTAGGTTCGTCGTAATGCTCACGGCGTATGGCATATACGCAATATCCGCCTTCCTTGCACGGCGTCACATACACTGGCCGCATGAAGCAGCCGAGGTAGTCGGTAGTGATGGTGGCTGACACCTTGCCGCTCTGGTCGTCGATGATGAACATCGCGCCGGAGGTGGTATTCTTAGCCTCGTCGGTGATTACCGTGCCAGTGGTGATGAGATTGCCGCCGTGCAAAGTGAAATTGCCCATAACTTCTTTGGCGTCAATCTTTTCGCTAAAAAGCTGATTGCCATATATATCCATCTTCACCAAATAATAAAGCTCGGAGTACGAACCATCTTCAAGGTCAAAATCCATGTCGTACAACAGGAAATACAAATAACCGCCGATGTACTGCACCTTGGAGATAGTGCCGCTGTCAAAAACGCCGCCGCCGGTGACAGTGCCGTCGGGTCGGAAGATCAGATAATCGCTCTCAAAGGAGTATTGTGCGTAAGCCACCAAAATGCCATCGAAAGAGGCTACGGCGTCGTACAGCGAGGCGGCATGTATGGTGTACTTGAAATTGTTGCCGACAATGCCCATCTTGAAAGGCGTGCCCTCGCTGCTGCCCAAAGAGCTGTTGAAATAAGCAATGTCGCCATTGTCAAGCATTGTGACCATAGCAGAGCTATTGTTGGTGGATATGTTTTCATAATACACAAGGCTGCCGGAAGCGTCCAATTTGGCGACGGCGTATTTGCCAAAATCACTCAGCTTGTCAACGAACAGACATTCGCCCGACGGACTTACAATCAGATTGTCAGACATGACGATGTCCATATTCTTTGGCAATGAGTCGGAATATTTGGTGGAGCCGTCGATGCTGACTTTGGCGACGAAACGCACACTGTCGGCGGTCTTGATAGGCACGGCAAGCGAGCCGTCGGGCATGGGGCGCACCTTGTTGATGTCGGCGACGTCGATGCCCGTAGTCTTGACCGGCAGAGCCTCAGTCTCATCATCGGTATAGGCGGTATCATTGCAGCCCAAGAGCGACAGAGCCGGGATTATAATCGTCAATATATATCTCAATAAAATCTTCATTGTCAGCACATTAATTGTTATAACCGTAATGATGTCTTGCAATGGTCTTGTACAGCAAATTGACCTTGACACCGAATTTCAACGACATATCCAAGAGCCTGAACACGTCCGGCACGTAAAAATTTTGATAGACGAGCTCGCGGTTGTCAAACTTCTTGCCCTGTGCATTGAAATGCCGCAAGTCGTACGACATCCCACAATCGGCAAACAGCGTAAACCAACGGTTGATGTTAAAGTTGATTCTTGCGCCACCGAGTATGGAATAGTTGAGGCGGTTTTTGTATTGTACTCCGTCCTTTGGCTCTGGCACTTCGGTGTAGCTGCCCTCTGCCTCGGTGTACGCGCTGTAACGGCTGCGGACTATATACTTGACCTGCGCGCCGGCATACACGGAAGGCACCCAACGCTCGCGCCCCGTGAATATCCCCGCCTCCACTATCAGCGGCAGCACAAACATGCGGTATGATTCGTTGTAGCGGAATGTTGCCTTGTCGGTGCGCGGCATGGTGCGCTCCAAGTCGTATGAAGCGTATGACGGAGCTACTGACACCGACAACGCCTTCCACTTCCACGGACGAAATTCAAAACCGAGCTGCACCGTGACGCCGTCTATCTTGTAATCGGGTTTTTGGGCGATGGTGTCCACAATTGTGCGCACGGTGTCCAAGATAGGCTTGCCAAAATTTTTGGACAATGCCACCCACACCGAGAGTTTTGGCGTCGTGTAATAATTGCCGATGACATCCTTGAACGGCTGCGGGTCGTCCTTCTGGCTATTGACATTGTAGAAAGGGGCTTTTTGGTAAAAGAGCCTCGCCACGCTGTCGGCCTCGCGCCGGTATCCAAATTCCTTGTAAGCGGCGACGGTGTATTTGAGGCGTTGGAGGTTCTGCTCCTTGGAGAGACGTGCCGTGTCGTGCAGCTGCTGCGAGAGGGTGAGCACCTGTTCGTATTTGCAGGCGGAGTACAGGTCCATCAAGGTCTGCAACGAACCCGGCGTGTCGTCCTGCGCGGCCACATCCTGCGCGGCAAGGCACACCGTCGTCGTCAACAACAATAATATGTTAAAAAATCTGTTCATTGTCACACATTGTGTTTTTTTTCTAACCACGGAAAACACGGAAGGCACGGATTTTCCTTATTTTATGCAGTAGCCGCCGACGAGGATGTCGTCGAGCTGAGGCTGCGAGCCGCGCCAATTCTCGAAAGTTTCGGCGAGGATGGCGGCCTGTCCGGCTGCTGATTTAGTCTTTTTGTTGATATTGGTGATTAACTCGCGAAAACGGAAGTTGGTGAACTTCTGCCTGTCGTCGCTAAACTGATCGGCGTATCCGTCGGAATACATATACACGTAGTCGCCGCTCTGAATATCGACATCGCTATCCTCAAACGGCCTGAGCCTCGGATATATCGCGATAGGATTCTTTACCGGCTTGTATTCCGTGAGCGTAGTGCCGCGCACGTGCAACAATCCATTGTTGGCGCCCGAAAATTGCATTTTTTTATTGGTGAGGTCGAGCACACACAACGCCATATCCATGCCGTCGCTCTGCGTATCCGCATTGAGGCTCTGTTGGAGAGTGGCTATCACCTTGCGGCGCATCTTTTCGAGGATTTGCGAGGGGCGAGTGCCGTGCGTAAATTCAACGCAAATTTCATTGAGGAATGCAACGCCAAGCATACTCATAAACGCGCCCGGCACGCCGTGTCCAGTGCAGTCGGCAACCGTGAAAATCACAGTGTCGCCAATGCGCTTCATCC
>JAEEGH010030720.1_pt1 | contig 10425 bp, 5 predicted proteins | sample 9134181 | NCBI WGS metagenome assembly JAEEGH01 (sample SAMN16246544, study PRJNA631951) | gut metagenome | biome: gut microbiome; feature: rumen; material: DP-attached | host: Bos | place: Iran: Karaj | collected 2018-10 | reverse complement strand
TGCGCATCAAAAACTGCTTCTCCGCCGCCGCGGCGGTGAAGCCGGAGAGGACCGTCACCGTGGTCACCACCAGGGAGATGAGCACCGCCATGACAATGATGGAGCCCATGCCCGCCCCGATCCAGACGATGAGCACGGGCCCAAGGGCGATCTTCGGCAAGGCGTTCAGCACCACCAGATAGGGGTCCATGACCTCGTTCACAAAGGGCAGCCACCAGAGGATCACCGCCAGCAGGATCCCAAGGCCCGTGCCCAGCAAAAAGCCCATGACGGTCTCATAGAGGGACACGCCCACATGAAGGAGCAGACTCCCCTCTTTCCACAGCCGTCCGATGGCCGCCAGGACCCGGCTGGGGCTTGACAGAATGAATACGTCGAACCACCCGAGGCGCGCCCCCAGTTCCCAAAGCCCCAAAAACAGCACGAGGACCAGCCCTCGCGTCAGGCTCACGCCCCGGCGGTGGGCGCGGATGGACCTAAGATATGCCCCATGTTCCTTTGAATAGTTCTTCATCTCTCCAACTCCTTCCAAATGGCGCCGAAATACTCCTGGAATACGGGTTCCTCCCGGCGAAGCAAAGGCGTCATATCCCGGGGAAAGTCCAATAGGATCTCCCGCTTCAGCGTGGCGGGCCGGTCGGAGAACACCAGCACCCGATCTGCCATGGACACGGCCTCGCCGATGTCGTGGGTCACCAGCAGGGCGGTCTTCCCCTCCTGTCGGATGATGGAGAAGACCTCGTCTGCCAGAGTAAGCCGCGTCTGGTAATCGAGGGCCGAGAATGGTTCGTCCAACAGCAAAAGCTCCGGATCCAATGCCAGGGTACGGATCAGGGCTGCTTTCTGGCGCATACCGCCGGAAAGTTGACCTGGATGATAGGTCAAAAAGTCTCCAAGCCCATATTTTCGAAGCAACGATACGGTCTTGGATCTTGTCTCTTCGTTCAGCTTGTGCTGCACCTCAAGGCCTAAAATGGCATTCTTTTCCAACGTGCGCCATTCCAGTAGATTGTCCCGCTGCAGCATATACCCCATGGGACAGGGACCCAGCGGGAAGCGGACTCGGCCCTGGGAGGGGCGATTCAATCCCATGATGAGGGACAAAATGGTGGTCTTGCCGCAGCCGGAAGGGCCCACAACGGCCACAAACTCTCCCCTTTTTACCGCAAAAGACAACGTACGCACCGCCTCGGTTTCTCCCTGGGGGGTGTGATAGTACACGGATACGTTTTCTACCGACAACAAGGCTCCTTCCATGGGCAGCCTCCTTCACAAAATACAGGATACATCTATCCTATGCCCGGCGACAAATTTCGGGAACCTTTCGCCGACGGCCTGCGTACCATGTACTATGGGGGTGCTTTCCTATGAAAAGAGCCAAGTGTTTCTTCTGCTGCGTCAACTGGCGCAACGTGATCCTCTATCTGCTGCTGACGATCCTGATCGTGGTCCTCCTCTGCCTCCTGCCCCGGTGGGTGCTGTGCTTTTTGGTGGTGACCCTTGCCTGTGGATGTCTGGCACTGGTAATGATGAAGCGATAGTTTCAATCGCCCTCGCGATTGATGATGGACCCGTCCACGGCGTTGATGGTCAAAAAGGGCTTAAGGCCGTTGGTGGCCCAGTCCACGACGCCGTCATAGGGGCTCTCCACGTGGGCGTAGCCCAGGAAGGTCCAGGCGGGGACCAGGAGGCCGTTTTCGGAATTCTTCTCCGGGATGTTCACGAGACCCAGCTCCACTCTTTGGATGTGGTAGGTCATGTAGGTCTTGTCCCGGGTGCCGTCGTTCAGGTTATTATCATAGACCAGGATCATCTTGTCGAAGATCTCCTCGATTTTTGAGAACGGCATCAGGTTCGTCTTCTCCGCCAGGGTCTCCATCATCGTGTATGGCGCGTCGTAGCGGACTCCGGCCACGCCGTCCTTGTCCACGGTCACCAGGAGCTTCTCATAGTCCCGCTGGTGGTTGTAGCCCTCGTCCCGGGTGCACTCTGCGTTGGTGATGGTCTCCCGGGCGCTGCCGTAGGCCCGGCCAAAGAAGAACCGCCAGCAGGGCTCGGTGCCGTTGCCATAGAGGTCATACTTCTCCGGCCAGGCGACGCTCAGGGCAAAATCCCCGATGGGGAGCTTGTTCACCAGCGCCACGGCCGCCGCCTCCGCCGTCCGGTAGTCCAGGTCGTTGGGGATCCTATTCTTACAGATCACGTTGGGGTTGTCATGGTCGTTGCGGATATACTCGATCCGGTCCACCGTGCCGTCCCAGGGATTGGAGAACACGTATATGCTGGACAGGGTCGCGTCGTCCACCGTGGCCTGCCACCAGCCCAGCATGCCCAAGTCCTCCCGGGCTATCCGGGGCATCTTCTCCGGGGCCAGGCTCTGCTCCGTCAGGGTCTCGGAGAGGCGCTTCTCCACGTCCGCTTTGGTGGAATCGTCGTTGTCGAAGAGGGCGCTGCCGCCCTCGTCCCAGTGGTCGATGGCCCACTGCATGAGCTGGATGGTGGGCACATACCAGGCCTTGGACCGGAGGTAATAGGTCTTTTCCTCGTTCACCTCCAGGACCTGGGGCGTGACGAACTCCGCCCCCGCAGGCAGCACCGCGTCCGCGAACTGAAGCAGCCACGCCTTGGTCAAGGCCCGCTCCGGTTCCACCCGGATGATGGGCAGCTCGTTCTCCGGCAGGATCACCTGGGCGTCCACGTCCACCATGAGCCGCCCGCCCGTGCCGGAGAGCTGCTTTTGAAAGGTCCTAGGCGCGCCTAACCGTTCATAGAAGTCCACCGGCTCCGCCGCCGGTTCCGACTTCGATTCCTCCACCCTCTTGGCCGTTTCCAGCATCTTCTCCTGGTCGTTCTGGATGACGAAAGGCTGTTCCGGCGTGGGCTGACAGGCGCCCAGCAGGCACAGCAGTGCGATACAAAGGATCAATATGCGTTTCATGGGTATACCTCCTTTTTGATGTCAGCCCAATTGTACCGGTCAAATGCGGACGAATTGCAACACGCCTATGAACGACACCCCCTAAGATGTAACGTTCTTGTAATGATCCTGTAATTTTGGCAAGCGGGCCTTGACAGCTATCAATACCCATACTCCCCGTGGACGATAGAACCGTCCACAGCGTTTATTATCAGGGCCTCCTGCATAACCTGAGGGTTGTCGATCAGGCTTGCCTGGCCGTCGTTCCAGGTGAAGAAGACCACCCAGCAGGGCATTTCGTAATAGTCGTCGCTGTCCTTCACCCGAACGGTGCAGGGGGTGAGCAGCAGCCGGTAGATGGTGCAGGGGATGGCCTGGTCCAGCTTAGATGCGCCGATGCCTGTCACCAGAGCATTCTTGATCCGCATCTGGACCTGCTCGAAGGGCAACAGCTCCACGTTCTCGCTCTCCTGCGATACAACCTCCTTGGGGTTCAGGCAGCGAATGGCCTGGAGGCCGTTTTCGTCGATGAACACCTCCAGCATCTCGTCGGGGATGGGCCGGTTGTAAACGAGGGCCTCCTGGTCCCCGTAGAGCAGGGCCCGGGAGTCCATAAAGCTCACTGGGCTCAGGGGGTACCCGCCGTAGCTCCGCCGGAGCTGGAAGCCCCACCCGGCGGACTGGGGCCGCGTGCTGTCGTTCCGGCCCATGACGCACAGATTGGCCGGGGCCGCCCGAGCCACGGTGAAGTCGGAAAAGCCCAGCCGGTCCAGCTCCTTTTGCAGGGTCGTCTCCGCAGTCTTCCGGCTCATCTTCCCCGTCAAAAAGGGCTTCACCTCCCCCAGCGCCTTCTCCCGCTCGTAGGTGTATTGATAGTAGATGTACCCCGAGCCATTGCATCCTTTGAATATGTCCACGCTGACGTAACTGCTGTCCGCCATGGCCTCCACAGTGGCCTTGGAGCCGTCCGCGAGCTCATAGACCCGGGCGCCCTCGTTCAGCTTCAGGCCGGAAAAATCGGAAACGGGTGTGGTTTCCAGCTCCTCGGGAGCCTCCGCGATGAGCCGCTGATACTCCTTGCTGATGCGGTCGATCTCCTCGGCACTCATCATCGTTTCATCCCGGTCCACCTCGTCCCGGGGCTTGCCCGCCGCCAACCAGGCCTGCTGCTCCGCCAGATCGTCCAGCCACTCCTGGTAGGATCGCTGCCAATCCGCCTTGGTGTCCACGGGGATGGTCACGGACACTGGCGCAGACAACAGCTGCTCCAACAGCGATACCATCTCCTCCTGGGTCACGGCGTGCTGGCGGGTCCGGTACACCGGGTAAAGCCCGTCTGACTTCTGGATCACCTCCGCCCGGGCCGTCAGGGTCAGCCGGTCGTTGACCGTTACCGGCCCCTCGTCCCACCGGTCCGGGAAGGTCTGCCGCCCCTCCCCCTTTGCCTCATCCTGGACCGCCGCCAGCTTCTCCTCCACCGTGTCATCCCCCTTGTTCACCACGAACTCCACCTCCGGCGTGGGCTGACAGCCGGTGAATAAAACCATGGCAAAAAGCATAATCATGCAAAAGCGTTTCATAATATGCACTCCTTTCGTCTCCACCATCCTACCAGGGAGATGCGGACGAACTGCAACAGGACCATGAACGAGACGTAATAGAGTTGTAAAAAGCTGGGAAAAGGGCCCTTTTGGAGAGAGATATGGCGGTTTTGGCCCCCTCCGGTCCGGGTCAGGGTCCGTCCTGTCACTGACTGACGGACTGTGACCGTAGGGAACGTCTATAGTAAAATCTCTATCGTATCTAAGCCCTGCATCCCGTGGGGTACCCCCCTTCAAACCGTGCAGGGGGGCCCCTGCATCCTGTGAGGTCAAAAAAAGGAGGGTGTAGGTGTTGGCGGCATGGACTCGGTTGCCCCGACGGGTGGGCAGGCTGTTGGGGGTGACGGCCACCAGGCCCGCCCCTTCCAGCTCATGGAGGGCTTTGCGGGCGGAATTGGGGCAGCAGCCGCAGCGATACGCCACGGTGGAGACGGAGGGATGGCTCCGCCCCTGCCGATCGCTGACGCGGAACAGGTACGCCAAAATGAGCTTCGCCCGGGGGCTGATCCTCACCTCGAACAGGTCCGCCCGTATATAGAACGTCTGCCGCTTCACCTAAGTTTTCCTCCCTTTTCTTTGGGTCCATTGTACACCGAAGGGCGGGCCTTGGTTTCCGATAATCCGTTCATATTTCCCATACGAAAAGAGGCGCCCCTTTCGAGGCGCCTCCGTTGAGGTCCGTATGCTCGACTTACTCCAGGTTGTCCAGCTTCTTGTAGTAGTCGATCTTGTCGTAGGCTTCCCGCTCGGCCCGGGCAAAGAGCTCGGCAGCCAGCTCGGGGAACTGCTTCTTGAGGGCGGCATAGCGGCCTTCGCCCAGGATGAAGTCCTGGAAGGAGGACTTGGGATCCTTGGAATCCAGGGTGAAGGGGTTCTTGCCCTGAGCCACCAGGTCCGGATTGTACCGGTACAGGGGCCAGTAACCGGCCTCCACGGCCTTCTTCGCTTCCAGCTGAGAATGGCTCATGTTGATGGTGTGGTTGATGCAGGGGGCGTAGGCGATGATGAGGGACGGACCATGGTAGGCCTCGGCCTCGTTGACCGCCTTGAGGAGCTGGGCAGGATCGGCGCCCATGCAGACCTTGGCCACGTACACATAGCCGTAGGACATGGCCATGAGGCCCAGATCCTTCTTCTTGGTCCGCTTGCCGGCCGCCGCGAACTTGGCGATGGGGCCGGTGGGCGTGGCCTTGGAGGACTGGCCGCCGGTGTTGGAGTACACCTCGGTGTCCACCACCAGCACGTTCACGTCCTCGTCCATGGCCAGCACGTGATCGAGACCGCCGTAGCCGATGTCGTAGGCCCAGCCGTCGCCGCCGAACACCCAGATGGACTGCTTGGTGAGCAGGTCGGCGTTCTCGATGACCTTGCGAGCCAGGGTGCAGGCGTCACAGTCGCAGCCCTCTTCCACGCCGTCCTTGCAGGCGGCCAGGAGCTTGTTGCCCGCGGCACGGGAGGCCTCGGCCTCGTCCATGCCCGCCAGCCACTCTGCGCCGGCTTCCTTGATCTCGGCGGTGGCCCAGGGCACCGCGATGAGCTTCTCCACGGCGTCCTTCAGGCCCAGACGGCGCTGCTTGTTGGCCAGGTTGATGCCGTAGCCGAACTCAGCGTTGTCCTCGAACAGGGAGTTGGCCCAAGCGGGGCCCTGACCCTTGGCGTTCTTGGCGTAGGGCACGGTGGGGGCGGAACCGCCGTAGATGGAGGTACAGCCCGTGGCGTTGGCGATGACCATGCGATCGCCGAAGAGCTGGGTGAGGAGCTTGATGTAGGGGGTCTCGCCGCAGCCTGCGCAGGCGCCGGAGAACTCGAAGAGGGGCTTCAGGTACTGGGAGCCCTTGACGGTCTTCCGGTTCACCTTCACGTCCTTCTCGGACAGGGTGTCGGCATAGTCCCAGTTCTTCTCGTCGGCCTTGGCTTCATGCAGCGGCACCATCTTGAGGGCCTTCTCCTTGGCCAAGCACACGTCGATGCAGTTGCCGCAGCCGGAGCAGTCGAGGGGGCTGACCTGCATGCGGTAGGTGAGGCCTTCGAAGCCCTTGCCGGCCGGCTTGGTCACGAAGCCCTCAGGCTTGTTGGCCTCCTCCTCGGCGTTGAGCAGGAATGGACGGATGGCGGCGTGGGGGCAGACCAGGGCGCACTGGTTGCACATGAGGCACTTCTCGGGGATCCACTCGGGGACGGTCACGGCGATGCCGCGCTTCTCGTAGCGGGTGGTGCCGGTGGGCACGGTGCCGTCGGGAGACATGGCGGACACGGGCAGCGCGTCGCCCTCCTGAGCGAGGATGGGCTCGATGTAGCTCTTGAAGTAGGGATCGTCGGTGACGGGCACGACCTTGGCGCCCTCGGTGGTAGTGGCCCAGCTCTCGGGGTACTTGATCTCCTCCACCGCGTTGATGCCGATGTCGATGGCGTCATAGTTCTTCTGGACCACGGCGTCGCCCTTCTTGGCGTAGGACTTCTTGGCAGCGGCCTTCATGAAGTTCACGGCGTCGTCCACGGGGATCACGTTGGCCAGTTTGAAGAAGGCGGCCTGCATGATGGTGTTGATGCGCCCGCCCATGCCGACCTGCTGGGCCAGCTTGATAGCGTCGATGTTGTAGAACTTCAGGTGGTTCTTGGCGATGGCGTTCTTCAGGGAAGCGGGCAGCTCCTCCTCCATCTCGGCCAAGGTCCAGGGGCTGTTCAGCAGGAACGTGCCGCCCTCCTTGATGCCGCTGGCCACATTGTACTTGGTCACGTAGGACGGATTGTGGCAGGCCACGAAGTCCGCGCTGTCGATGAGGTACGGGCTCTGGATGGGGGTCTTGCCGAAGCGCAGGTGGCTCACGGTGAGGCCACCGGACTTCTTGGAGTCGTAGGCGAAGTAGCCCTGAGCGTACATGTCGGTATGGTCGCCGATGATCTTGATGGAGTTCTTGTTGGCGCCCACGGTGCCGTCGGAGCCCAGGCCGAAGAACTTGCAGGAGATGGTGCCCTCGGGGGCCGCGTTGACGGTGGGGCCGAGAGGCAGGCTCAGGTTGGTCACGTCGTCGATGATGCCCACGGTGAAGTGGTTCTTGGGCTCGTCCGCCGCCAGGTTGTCGTAGATGGCCTTGACCATGGTGGGGTTGAACTCCTTGCTGCCGAGACCGTAGCGGCCGCCCACGACCACCAGATCGTTCCGGCCGGCTTCGCGGAGCGCGGTGCAGACGTCGGTGTACAGGGGCTCGCCCAGGGAGCCGGGCTCCTTGGTGCGGTCCATGACGGCCAGCTTCTTGCAGGAGGCGGGGATGGCTTCGAGGAACTTGTCGGCCACGAAGGGACGATAGAGACGGACCTTGATGAGGCCCAGCTTCTCGCCCTTGCCGTTCAGGTAGTTGATGGTCTCCTCGGTCACGTCGGCGCCGCTGCCCATGATGACCACCACGCGGTCCGCGTCGGGGGCGCCCACGTAGTCGAAGAGGTGGTAGGGCCGGCCGGTGAGGGCGCTGACCTTCTCCATGTAGTCCTCCACGATGGCGGGGACGGCATCATAGTACTTGTTGGCCGCTTCACGATTCTGGAAGTAGATGTCGGGGTTCTGCGCCGTGCCGCCCAGGTGGGGATGCTCGGGGTTCAGAGCCCGCTCACGGAACTTCTTCACCGCTTCGTAGTCGAGGAGCTTGCCCATGTCCTCATAGTCGATGGCCTCGATCTTCTGGACCTCGTGGGAGGTGCGGAAGCCGTCGAAGAAGTGGACGAAGGGCACGGACGCCTTGATGGCGGACAGGTGGGTGACCAGGGCCAGATCCATGACCTCCTGGACGGAGGCGGACGCGATCATGGCAAATCCGGTCTGACGGCAGGCCATGACGTCGCTCTGGTCGCCGAAGATGGACAGAGCGTGGGTGGCCAGGGCTCGGGCGGACACGTGGAACACGCCGGGCAGCAGTTCGCCGCTGATCTTGTACATGTTGGGAATCATCAGCAGCAGGCCCTGAGAGGCCGTGAAGGTGGTGGTCAGCGCGCCGCCCTTGAGGGAGCCGTGGACCGCGCCGGAAGCGCCGCCCTCGGACTGCATCTCAGCGATGCGGACCTTTTGGCCGAAGAGATTGATCCTGCCATTGGCAGCCCACTCATCGGCCACCTCCGCCATGGGAGACGAAGGGGTGATGGGGTAAATTGCGGCAACGTCAGAGAATGCGTAAGCCACATGGCTTGCAGCGGTGTTCCCGTCGATTGTCATGGTCTTTGCCATACCATAATCCTCCTGTTTTTTACTTGGGCACATAAGTACCCTTATAATCCACGTATATTATAGGCTTTCAGCCCTTTCCTGTCAAGGAAAGCCTGCTGGAATTTGTGGGAATCGAAACGAAAAAGCAGACGCCCGAAAGCGTCTGCTTGATCCTATATCCTATGGACCTTACTCCTCGGTCTTGAAGCCGGCGAACAGGTCGGCAAGGCTGGTGGTGGTGCTGGTCACCGGGGGCAGCTCGTAGTCGCCATCCTCGCTGTTGCGGCGGCGGCGATCCGGCCGGGACTCCCGACGATCGTCACCCGCGGGGCGCTCGCTGCTGGCGGGACGCTCAGGGCGGGGCTTGCGCTCGGCGGCGTTCTGGGCGGCATTCTCACGGGCGGCCTTCCGCTCCTGATAGATGCGCTCCTTCTCTGCTTTCTCCGCAGCGATCTGCTCGGCGATCTCGGGATGCTCCTCCAGGGTGGCTTCCTTCCGGGAGAGGGAGATGCGCTTGGCCTCGGGGTTGACCTCCAGGACCTTGCAGCGGACGATGTCGCCCACCTTCAGCTCGTCCTCCACCTTCTCGATGCGGCGGGTGGCCACCTGAGAGATGTGGATGAGGCCGTCGATGGTGGGCTCGAGAGCCACGAAGGCGCCGAAGGGAACGATGCGGACCACCTTGCCCTCCACGATGGAGCCCACGGGGTACTTCTCACCGGCCATGGTCCAGGGCTTGGGCTGCAGCTGCTTGTAGCCCAGGGAGATGCGCTTCTTCTCCTTGTCCACGCCCAGGATCAGCACTTCGACCTCCTGGTTGACGCTCAGCACGTCGGAGGGATGCTTGACCCGGCCCCAGGCGGCGTCGGTCACATGGACGAGACCGTCCAAGCCGCCGATGTCCACGAAGGCGCCGAAGTCAGTGATCCGACGGACGATGCCGTGGACCTTGCTGCCGACCACCAGGGAATCCCACTTGGCCTGCTCGCGAGCGGCGGCCTCCTCCAGAAGCACCTGCTTGATGGAGGCCACGATGCGCTTGCGCTGCTTGTCGATCTCCAGGACCTTCACGTTCACGGTCTTGCCCACGTACTCGCTCAGGTTCTCGACATATTTGGTGGAAACGTGCGAAGCGGGGATGAAGGCGCGGACGCCGCCCTCCATCTCGGCGATCAAGCCGCCCTTGACGACTTCCTTCACCACTGTCTCGAAGGTCTTGCCCTCGGTCTCCTCCGCCATGAGATCGTCCCAGAACTTCTTGCTCTGGACGTTCTTCCTGGACAGAAGCACGTTGCCCTCGCCGTCGTTCACCTTGACGACCTCAACATCGATCTCCTCGCCTTCCTTCACGTCGATCTCGGCTTCGGGATCGGTGGAGAACTCGGCGCGGGGGATGTAGCCGTCGGACTTGTAGCCCACGTTGACCAGGACTTCACTGTCGGTGATGCCGATGACGGTACCGGTGACGATCTGGCCGGGGCGGATCCGGCGGATGGAGCTGTCGATGGCCTGCTGGAAGTCCTCAGCGGCGTCCTTCACGGGGGCGGCTGCTTCCTTCACTTCTTCCACGACGGCTTCCACGGTCTCTTCTGCCTTAGCGGCCGCTTCCTCGGCGACCTGCTCAACGGCTTCTTCTGCCTGCTCGACGACTTCTTCAGCCTTCTCCCCGGCAGCGACAACGGGTTCTTCGGCCGCGACTACAGCTTCTTCCA
>JAEEGH010030719.1_pt1 | contig 10425 bp, 10 predicted proteins | sample 9134181 | NCBI WGS metagenome assembly JAEEGH01 (sample SAMN16246544, study PRJNA631951) | gut metagenome | biome: gut microbiome; feature: rumen; material: DP-attached | host: Bos | place: Iran: Karaj | collected 2018-10 | reverse complement strand
ACCTCCGTTATGACGCAAAGGGGCAGCCTGTGGCCGACTTCATCATGAACCAACCTGTCTTCTGTGAGAAGCCTCATGAGGGTTGCCACGAGATAATCGTGGGCGGACAGAACTGGGGCTCTGGCTCCAGCCGCGAGCACGCAGCATGGGCCATCTCCGGCTATGGTGTACGCGTTGTGATCTCAAGCAGCTTTGCCGATATTCATCGCAACAACCTCTTGAACTGCTTTGTCTTGCCCGTTATCGTCAGCGAGGCATTCCAGCAGGAACTGTTTGCTTCCATTGCCCAGGATGCTGACACGGTGGTCACTGTGGATCTGCCGAACCAGACGGTTACCAATGAAGCAACAGGTCATAACGAGAAATTCGACATCAACGGATACAAGAAATATTGCTTGATGAACGGCTACGATGATATAGATTACCTCTTGTCACAGACCGGCAAGATTGAAGCCTTCGAAAACAAGAAGTAATGAAATTCGAAATTCTCGACACCACCCTACGCGATGGAGAACAAACCTCGGGGGTAGCGTTCAGCGCCTCCGAGAAACTCTCTATTGCCCGCAAGTTGCTCGAAGAAGTTGGCGTTGACCGCATCGAAATAGCGTCAGCGCGCGTCAGCAATGGCGAATTCCAATGTGTCAGCAAAGTTTGCGAATGGGCAAAAGAAGCTGGATACCTTGATAGAATAGAAGTCCTTGGTTTCTGCGACAATGGTGCATCCATCGAGTGGATCAGCAAGGCAGGAGGCAAGGTCATTAATCTGCTGACCAAAGGCTCGGAGAAGCACTGCATTGCCCAACTGGGCAAACAACCTGCTGAACACTGGGCCGATGTGCGCCGCAACATCGACATGGCCATTGCGGCCGGTTTGAGCGTCAATATCTATCTGGAGGACTGGTCAAATGGCATGCTGCATTCCCCCATGTATGTCATGAACATGATGAAGGAATTGAGCGAAGCCCCCATCCAGCGATTCATGCTGCCCGACACATTGGGCATCCTCTCGCCAAGCCAGACGAAGGAGTTCTTTGAGCAGATGGTAGCCAAGTATCCGAAACTCCACTTCGACTTCCATGCACACAACGACTACGACTTGGCTGTGGCCAATGTGCTTGCAGCGGTCAAAGCAGGCGCACGTGGCGTTCACACCACAGTGAATGGTCTTGGCGAAAGAGCCGGCAATGCCTCACTCCCCAGTGTCGTTGCGGTCATCAAGGACATGGTACCTGGTTCTGAATTGAACATCATCGAGCAAAGTATCAACAGCCTGAGCCGCATGGTAGAAAGCTATAGTGGCATTGCCACCGCCCCCAATGCACCCATTGTGGGTGAGAACGTCTTTACACAGACGGCCGGCATTCATGCCGATGGCGACAAGAAAGCACAGCTCTACGTCAATCCATTGCTGCCCGAACGCTTCGGACGCAGCCGCGAATATGCGCTGGGCAAGATGTCAGGCAAAGCCAACATCGAGCAGAACCTGCAGCAACTCGGCATTCATCTGAGCGACTATGACATGCGCCGCGTCACCGAACGAATCAACGAGATGGGCGACAAGAAGGAACATGTCACCATCGAAGATCTTCCCTACATCATTTCAGATGTCCTGCATCACGATGCCCCTTCCGAGCGCATTCAGCTTGTTTCCTACATGGTTTCGACGGCATATGGTCTGCATCCTCAGGCATGCGTAAAACTCGAAATCGACGGGCAGCAATACGAAGAGTCTGCAACGGGCGATGGCCAGTACGATGCCTTTGTGCGTGCGGTTCGTCACATTTATCGCAACAAGCTGAACCGATCCTTCCCCTGGCTCACCAACTACGTAGTCACCATTCCACCAGGCGGTCGAACCGACGCACTCGTCCAGACCGCCATCACCTGGCAGTACGAAGGTAAGGTCTATCGCACACGTGGCCTGGATGCCGACCAGACGGAAGCTGCCATCAAAGCGACCATCAAGATGCTCAATATGCTTGAGGACGAATAAAAAACTATTCTTTTACTTCCTAATAATAGCCCTTCAAAAATGAAACTGAAATTAGCTGTACTTCCGGGCGATGGTATCGGACCCGAGATTATGGAACAAGGTCTCGCCGTGACCGAGGCTGTCTGCAAGAAGTTTGGTCATGAACTGAGTTACAAATATGCCATCTGCGGAGCGGATGCCATCGACAAAGTTGGCGATCCTTTCCCTGAGGAGACTTTCCAGACCTGTATGGAGGCCGATGCTGTGCTTTTTGCCAGTGTGGGTGACCCCAAGTACGACAACAATCCGAACGCAAAAGTTCGTCCCGAACAGGGCCTGCTCGCCATGCGCAAGAAACTCGGACTCTTCGCCAATATTCGTCCCGTCACCACCTTCGACTGTCTCGTTCACAAGTCGCCTCTGAAGGACGAAGTTGTAAAGGGAGCCGACTTCATCTGCATCCGCGAGCTCACCGGCGGCATGTACTTCGGCCAGAAGAAGGAGCCTTCCACAAACGAGAATGGTGTTGAAGATGCGTTCGACACCAACTATTATTCTCGTCCCGAGGTGGAGCGCATCCTGCACGTAGCCTATCAGTATGCACGTCAGCGTCGCAACCACGTCACCGTGGTCGATAAGGCCAATGTGCTTGCTTCGTCACGTCTCTGGCGCAAGATAGCCCAGGAAGTCATGCTTCAGTATCCTGACGTTACCACCGACTTCATGTATGTTGACAATGCGTCGATGCGCATGATTCAGGAGCCACGTTTCTTCGACGTCATGGTTACCGAAAACACTTTTGGCGACATCCTTACCGACGAAGGCAGCTGCATCACCGGCTCGATGGGTCTCCTCCCATCTGCATCTACTGGCGAACATACCCCAGTCTTCGAGCCAATCCACGGTTCTTGGCCACAGGGCAAGGGCCTCAATATCGCCAACCCATTGGCACAAATTCTCTCGGCTGCCATGCTCTTCGAGTACTTCGGTCTCAAGGCTGAAGGCGCACTCATCCGTGAAGCTGTCGATGAGTCACTCGCCCAGAACGTCCGCACTCCCGAAATCCAAGTTGAAGGCGGCGCAAAATACGGCACCAAGGAAGTTGGCCAGTGGATTGTTGACTACATCAGCAAGAAGTAAACGTTAACATCGGCCAATCAATCAAATCATAATAACACATGCGGAGACCATTTGTCATGATCTCCGCTCTTTTTCTTTACATAAATAGAGTAATTAATCTACTTGTCTCTTTGGTGCGAAACTTGATAATAATTGGCAAGATTACAAAACAAATAATTAGTTTTTTGAGACATAAATAGAACAAATCATAATTATTTCTACCAAATTTTCGTTTAAATTTAAAAAAATATTATATTTGCACGGGATTATATACCCAATTATAGTGTTTATCCTTACAAGGGACGAGCAATGGCGAAGCTGTGTATTCGTGAATTGAAAGCTAACACAATTTATGATAGTCGTTGATTAAATTGATATATTTACCATGGATGGATTCAAAAATGTAGAAATTAGTAATTTCAGAGGTATAGACCATCTGAAAATTGAAGATTTTTCCCGTGTAAATATCTTTCTCGGACAAAACAATTCGGGTAAGAGCTCGGTGCTGGAGGCTTTAAGCCTCTTGACAGGTATGGCTAATCCCGACACACCTCTTAACATAAATCGGTTCAGAACTCGTAATCTTTTCAGTCCTTTCAAAGATCTGTATTACATATTCCATAATATGGATTTAAAAACGGGTCCTAAAATCTCTTCGGAACAATTCGACGGAGATATACGCGACCTGCGGCTACAACTGAGTTACGTCTTTAATGAACAAGAAGCCAGACAGGAGAGTGGAATGAATGGGATTCCCCCATTTTCAGAAACTAAAACCTTCTTCAATACCCTTCTCATAGATTTCGATATCATATCTGTTTCAGGTAAAAGGAGCTATCAAAGTTCATTGACCGCTAACCAAGAAGGCATAATTAGCAATAGGAAACTCGAAACAAACTTTCTTGAAAAAATCAATTCTGTCTATCTCACCGCAGACTTGTGGGGTATCAATCTTGCCAGTCAACTCTCTGAATTATTCAAACGAAAGCAAAAGAATGTAGTCCTTCAACGTCTCTCACACTTTGACCATCATATTGTGGACATTGACATCCTTCAAGATGACATCTATATCGAATTTGAAGACGTGCCAGAAAAAATGCCGATGCGAATGACAGGCGATGGATTACGTCGCTACCTTAATATTGTAGCCGCTTCCGCCAACCCAACGACTAATATAATTCTCATTGACGAAGTTGACAATGGCCTTCATTATTCGGCATACTTAAAACTTTGGGAAGCCATTTTCGCACTGGCGACCAAGGCTAACAAGCAAATATTCATTACCACTCATAGCAAGGAAACGCTTCAAGGCTTGAATGAAATGCTGAATGAGAACCCCAATTACCAAAAAGAGATGCGACTATACACCATTGCCAGCACTCTTAATAAAGGGCATCAGGCTTACAAATATACTTATGAAGGATTAAGTGGAGCCTGTGAAAACAATGTTGAACTAAGAGGATTAGTGTGATGAGAAGGTTTCAGATTATTGTAGAGGGGGATGCAGATGTTAGGTTCATTGAGAACTATTATCATCATTTGTTCCACGAAAAAGCCCCCAAAGGCAGCATTTCACATCCGGGTAAAGATAATGATACAGGAGGATATCAGAAATTAAAAAGTGAAGATGCTATAGGCACCCTGCGGCAAAACACGGACTTGGGAGGTATCAATCTCGTTATCTTTGATGCTGACGAGGACCCTGAAGCACGTCGTAACGAATTGCTTGCTATCAAAGAAGATTATGGTGTGGAGTTTGAACTATTCCTACTGCCGAATAACAAAGATGCAGGCGCATTAGAAGACATGCTTGAGCAAATCATCAATCCCAATAATCAACCCGTGATGGATTGCTGGCAGACCTACGAAGGTGAACTTGAGAAGGTGAGAATCCCGACCAAGAATCCTCCCACACTGACCATACCCGCCAAGAAGACCAAGATATACGCCTATCTTGAAACTCTGTTAGGTAAGGAGAAGAGTCAAAAGAAATTTATAAAGGATGCAAACCGCAATTACGAAAACACCTTGCATTGGAATCTGGATAACGAGTATCTGGAGCCTTTGAAGATGTTCTTAGTTTATTATTTAGCAGAATAGTTCTCTGTGGAAATGACTTCCTACAATCCTTTTTCCCTCGAAGGCAAGACGATTCTTGTGACAGGAGCATCTTCTGGCATCGGAAGAGCTACGGCCATCGAATGCTCCAAGATGGGTGCCCGAATAGTCATCACGGGGCGCAATGAGGAGCGTCTTGCACAGACATTCAGCCAACTCGAAGGTGAAGGTCACCTACAGATTGTGGCAGACCTAAGCAAGCAGGAGGATATCGACAATCTGGTTGCCCAAATTCCCGCACTTCATGGCCTTGTCAACAACGCAGGACAAAATAGTCTTGTCACCGTCAACTACATCGAACAAGCGGATCTCGATACCATCTATCAGACCAACGTCTTCGCCCCTATCCTATTGACCAAAGGGTTACTGAAGAAAAGAAAAATGCTGAAAGGTGGCTCCATCGTTTTTACATCTTCTATTTCCGCTTCACTAAGCACGCCCGCCAACGGCATCTACGCATCATCCAAGGCTGCCATCGACTCCTTCATGCGCACCTGTGCCATCGAACTCGGCGGTCGAGGAATACGCGCCAATGCCGTCCTCCCCGGAACCATCGAAACCACCTTGGGCCTCGGCATCCTGCCCGAAGAAATGATCGCCAAGGACCAGGAGCTCTACGCCCTCCGTCGCTACGGCAAACCCGAAGAAGTAGCCCATGCCATCATCTACCTCCTCTCCGATGCCGCCGCTTGGGTCACAGGCACCTCGCTTGTTGTTGATGGCGGACGATTGCTAAAATAAAGATCCAAAGACTTGCAAGAATAGCCTTGAATGGTAGATATATACCTGGGCACAAACAATAATTAATCAAGAAATAAATATGTTGATAAACTCTTTAGGGGATGCATATTATTGGCTATCTTTAGTGAATAAAGCTAAGGATGGCGATGAATTCGCACTCGAAAAAATACAAAAACACGACAAGGAAAACCATACATTAGGACATCCGACCATTGAAGACCAATTAATAAAATTGCAAAAGGGAAATAATGGATCCTTAATATCAAATAATGGCATCGATTGGAAAAATAATGGATATAAACTCATTCCTGAAATAGAATCGACATTTGATGCTATTAGAGTTTTCGACTATTATTATTCAATACAAGATAACAAGGACTTCCAAAGCTGGGATGAAATTACAAATAAATCTCTCGATGGCTATATAGCAAATATTGGCTATCAGCTAATTCTAGATGGAAAAACTCTATACGAACCTTGGAGAAATGAAATGTACAAAAAACTAAATCATGTTTTTACACAAATCAGTGAATATTACCTAAAAAAACAATCGCTCATCTTTGGACAAAAAAGTTTAATTTATCCGGGATCGACAGTAAAGACAATTTTTACCTAATAGCAAGAAGAAATAGATATTCAATATTTCGATTCTTGGACAATGAAAAATTTTTTTATAGTTTTTCTATTATTTGGGTATTAGGATTGTTTTTTTGGCTTTTATACAAGGATTATAGCTTGGGCGCAGCCTTGAGCTTTGCCATATCGACTTGGTGTGGATTTGAAAGCAAAAACACCGATTTATCAAGAACTCTTATCACCATTATTTTCTTCTTATTATTTTTTTGTTGCATATTGATAACACTCAGTGCTTATGTTGAGTTTCTGAATCATTATGGGGCGGAGTTTGCAAAATACATTACAATTTGGAGCATTATTGGTCTTGTGTCGTTCCCAATATTTGTAATTCAAGAAGAAAAACAAAAGCAAATGATAATATTTGCAGAAGATTACAAATAACCAGAAAAAATCCGAGCTATTATTCCAATGCTTGACCATTGTTTTTGTTTCCGAATGAATTAACATTATTGGAAAAGTCTATGACCTGATTCATACCCTAATTGTGGGAATTCAAATGCGTATAAATGATGAAGTAAGTTGGTACGGCTCCATTATGATGGTTTTTCCAGCGCAAAAGGATCCATTTATTGGGGTCTGACAAATAAACCATCATATTTTTTTCTCTATTTGTTTTTCATAAGCCATCATAGTCAATAAATAAAAATTTAGAATATTATTATCCAATTATGAAATACATGAATTTTAGTGTTTGGGTTCTACTAGCTCTTCTTTGTGTCTTCAGCTGTAAAAGAGACCTCTCTCCTGACATTTATGATTTACATTTAGTCACGGAAGAAAAAGGCTCGAGCAACTACAATGACAGTATATTACCCAAGGGCATTGCGTTGTATTATTCGGGAGATACTATATTTATTAAGCAATACATAGATAACGACAAGTATTATCCTATAGGCTTATATGTTGCTTTCACGGGAGAGGGACAAGATATTTCTTATTCTCAAATACAGAATACTCAATCCAATAACACAAATGACTATGAGTGGTATGTTGTGTTTCCTTTAAAATACAAAATGACAAAAGAAAACGTATATGCTATTATACTTGGATTTGAAGAGTATTCTAAAGATTTCAATAATTCGAAATCGATTTTTGCTAATCTTTATTGTGACAAAACTAAACCTGAAAATGAGAATGGCATACGTATTTATAATAATCAAAAAATGTCTTCTTTGTTCTTAGACTATATCAATGCTATTGATTTCGAGGACGTTGTAGAACCATATGAAAGTTCATTGCCTCGTGGCTATTCAATAACCAATTATAGTAAAGCAAAATTTTATACACCAAATGACTACAAACTATCGATGAGCAATCTTGAAGATAATGCACATTTCGTTTCCTTGGAGGCTCCCACTGATAATGAATATTACTTAAGAATAGATATAAAATGGTATGATAACGAAGGTGACATTGAGAAAACTGCTCGGTCACTAGAAACGCCAATAGTCCCAAATGCAATTTTCAAAGGTTCATATTCCACAAAATTATTAGATCGTCCAACGATGGCTGTTGATCATATAGTTTATAAAAAAGGTAAAGAAGAATTATATATTAAATCCTGGATTTTTAATCAAGATAATCATCTCGTCATCTGCCATGTTTATACAGATTATGAACTTGGTCCCCAAATGATTGAAGTAAGTAACGTAATTTCTTCTTTACGGTTTATGTAATTATTCTTTAGAGGAGAAATAGAAAGATTATGAAATTCAATGCTTTTATCACTTAGCAAAACTACCAATAGTATATAATTTGAAATCATTGGTGTCTCAGTAAAATGGAACATTTCGTAAATCAGATCAAATAGTGGCCATATGTGGGCTTCAAAAAGCTTCTATATAGTATCGATTATGGCATCCTACACTCATTCCGATGAACGAGAATTCAAATCCATCACATAGCAAATTGTGTCATAGAAGACTATAATTCAACGTGCTCAAAGGTCATTTTTGAAACTTTTACTGGACGCTAATGATTCATTATATTGAAATAATTAGCGAGGAAAGGATAGGTGTTACCTTTGTTATTCCATAGAAAAGCAACGATTTATGTAATTTTTTTAGGAGAGAATTTTTACTACTTTATAATTACTTGAAAATTAACAAGAATATGGATTCAGAAACCAAAAAGGCATTTATTTCTTATGCATGGGATAGTGATGAACATAAGAATTGGGTTTTGAAACTCGCAACAGATCTTCGCAATCACGGAGTTGATGCTATACTCGACCAATGGGATGCGAGGTTAGGCAATGACCTTTCTTTTTTCATGGAGCAAGGTCTCTCTTCCTCTCACTTTGTTCTATGCATATGCAGCGACAAATATATAGATAAAGCTAATACTGGAATTGGAGGAGTTGGATATGAAAAAAGGATTTTGGCTTCAGGAATGATGAATGATAACGATAAACGATTCATAATTCCATTAATCAAAGGGAATCATAAAAAAGAAAAAGTACCTATTTTTTTGTCGGGATTAAAATATGTAGATTTTGATAATGGTAATTATTTCAATTGTTATCAGGAACTACTAGAACGCATATATAATGAAGATGTAAAGAAAAAACCCGCTTTGGGAAAGAATCCCTTTGTGTCTACAATTATTTCAGACCAAATATCGACGAAACTGAATCTGGAAAAAATTGAGTTTCAAAACCCTGTTTTTGAAGGTTTTGCTTCTTTTGACTATAAAAAAAACAGCGGTTCTTATATTATTGGAGAAGGAGATTATATTTTCAACACTCGATGGAGTGAGTGTGGAAATAATTCCGTTCACTGCTATAAAGACCATGTTTACAGGTTGGGATATAATCCCTCGTATATAGAATTCCCTGTTCCAAGCGAATTCATAAAGTTTGATTTTAGCTCACGAACAAAGTCTATTAAAGTTGGGGAAGTTGTCCTTTTGGAGAATCATAATCATAAGTTTGCCGCACTTAAAATTTTGAAAGTTATAAGGAAAACAGAGGATATAGGCCATTTGTTGGAATTTGAATATAAAATATACAAAGACATTGAAATCAATTAACTATTTATAATGACAAACAAACCAAAAAGGTCAGAAGAAACTGCTTCGGATGACGGGAAGTCAAAAAAGGGTCAAATTTGACCATTTCTGATAAAAAAGATCACGATATCTTGACCAAAAAGGAGATAGTGAGACTGTTGTGGGACGTGCTATCAAATCAACTTGATGAAAAGCAAAAGAACACAAAGGTGTATAACATTCTTCGCAAACTCAGGGAGTCTGGTAAGATTGTAAATATAACAACAGGAAACTAATCGCTATGGTCGCTCGCAAAATCAAAAAACAAGCAATTACGAGTGTATTTTGCGTGAATAATAATCAACGAAATATTTAAACTATTTACAAATCTACTATATACGTCGCTCGCAAATTGAAGAAATAACAGACACGTTACTAGCGAATCTGGTAAGAAAAGACACAACGACAAATGTAGCTGCGAACAACCAAGCCAGATGTGAGGGGTAAGTCCTCTACATCTGGCTTGGTTGTTTTTTTATAATTAGCAAGTAATCTTATTTCTCCACGAAATTCGTTACGTCGGCCGTGACAACACGCTCACCCTTCGAGTTCTGGATAGTAACGTTCTCGAAGGTGATATCTTTGGCATAATGCATCTCGCAGCCCTTGTCAGCAACGAAGAGGGAATTGCGCATCTGAAGATTCTCGAGTGGCATTTCGGGAAGACCATTGAACCAGATGGCACGCTTGGCACCCTGGCAGATGACATTCGAGATGTAGAGGTTGCGGAAGCAAGGGGTCTCGTCGGTTACAGGAGGAACGGCATCTTCGGCCGAACTGTCCTTATCGGC
>JAEEGH010030718.1_pt1 | contig 10425 bp, 8 predicted proteins | sample 9134181 | NCBI WGS metagenome assembly JAEEGH01 (sample SAMN16246544, study PRJNA631951) | gut metagenome | biome: gut microbiome; feature: rumen; material: DP-attached | host: Bos | place: Iran: Karaj | collected 2018-10 | reverse complement strand
GACGGTCTTTCTTCGGACCGATACCGTCCATCCAGTGGTAGTCGTCGGCAAAGCAGCCGCCGGGCCAGCGCATCACAGGAATCTTGAGCGCCTTCAGCGCCTCGAACACATCCTTACGATAGCCCTGGATGTTGGGGATTTTGGAATCTTCACCCACCCAGAGACCGCCGTAGATACACGAGCCGAGGTGCTCTGAGAACTGTCCGTAGATCTCACGGTTGATTTTGGCTCCCGCCTGATCGGCGTGAACCGTTGCCTTCACATTCTCTGCGGCCGTTGCCCCTGTGGCAAAGGCCAGTGCGATAGTCGCGGTAAGAAATAGTCTTTTCATATTGTTTGTAGGGTTTAAATGATTTGGGTACAAAGTTACAAAATATTTTGGATTCCGCCAACCCTTTTATATTATTTAAGGAATAATGTGTGCCTAATCTCACAAATAATGAGTACTTTTGCAGACAAATTTATTCACTAAACTTAAAACCGATATGAAAATGAAACAGACAATCGTGATGGCCGTGATGCTGATGGCATTGATGGCATGTAAGAACAGCCAGACACAAGTGGCAGAGATCATTGACCTGCCCCGTGCAGAGACTCCCGACAGTGTAGTCCAGGCAATGGAGGGCTTCTTCCAGAAAGCCGCTACAGACTCTTTCGACATCCACAGCGTGATGATTGTGAAAGACGGCCAGGTCATCTTCAGCCGTTGGCAGAGTGAGGGTGTGGACACGGTGCCGCATGTGCTCCATTCCGTCAGCAAGACCTTTACTGCTACAGCCGTCGGACTTGCCATCGCTGACGGCAAGATGGCATTGACGGACAAGGTGATCGACTTCTTTCCCGACAAGCTTCCTGCCGAGGTCAGTGACAATCTGAAGGCCATGACCGTTCGAGACCTGCTCACGATGACGTGTGGCCACGACGAGGAACCTGCTACCCGTCGTGAAGGAGGAAATGTGGATTGGGTTGAGGCTTTCCTGGTTCATCCTGTCGTACATGAGCCAGGCACGTTCTACCTCTACAACAGTCTCGGCACTTATATGCTTTCGGCCATCGTTCAGAAGGTGACGGGCGAGAAGGTTGTCGACTATCTGAACACGCGTCTTTTTGAACCGCTTCATATTGACAAGCCGCGTTGGGAAGAGAGTCCGCAGGGCATCAACACCGGTGGCTGGGGACTCTATCTGAAGACTGAGGATCTGGCAAAGATGGGACAGCTGTTGTTACAGAAAGGTGAATGGAATGGTCGTCAGATCATCCCCGCCGACTGGGTGGCAGAGATGTCGAAGAAACAGGTGGATAGTGTCAACCCCGGCACACGTCTTGAGGATGCTGCCGCGAAGGGCATGACCACAGAGACCAGCGACTGGATGCAGGGCTATGGTTATCAGATGTGGCGTTGCCGTCCCGGCTGCTTCCGTGCTGATGGAGCCAGAGGACAATATATCATCGTTGTTCCCGACAAGAGTGCCGTCATCGCCATTACCTCCAATGTGGCAGACCTTCAGGGCGAGCTCAATCTCGTTTGGAATAACATCCTGCCTGTGTTGTAACTGAATAAAAAGAACCCACGGGAACATATCTCGTGGGTTCTGTTATTTAAAAAACTAATGCAATTTGCAACTTTGCGTACTTTTAGACAAGTTTTCGGTACTTACCCTTATCCTCACCAGTCCTGATCTTCTGTATCAACCCATCATCCTGCAGTCTCTTCACACGGCTGTTGATGCTGCTCTTCACACCGTTATAGCCAAAAGCCTTGTCTATATCCTCTCTCGTGAAAGGATTGGGCAACTGCCTCAGAACAGACATCGAACGCTGCTGAAGATGGCTCTTTGACGTGGAGCTGATGATCTCCTTGTCATAATACTCTTCGCCGATGCCAAGGAAGAAGTGTTGCTGGAAAGCCAGATGGGCAATGGCAATCAGGAGGGCCAGCCTCTTGTCGTACTTGTCCGTAGCAAAGCCCGGACCGCACTTCATACGACCATCCTCATCCTTCACCATCTGATCCCAATGACGGCTGACGATAAAGGGCAAGACATAATTGATGGCGTGCCAGCAAGGACGCTTGACGATGTCCTCCATAGCCTTGGAATCCTCTTCAGCAGCATCAGCCATACGCCTCTCCGTCCAGTCGTGCAGGGCATCGCTGATGGGTTTGCACGGGATTTCGCCTTTGGTAAGATTGAAGTTCTTAGCCCAGGCCAGGAGCTGTTGGTCGCGCAGTTCATCCTCCTGCGTATATTCCCGGTTCTCGCGCATCTCAAAGTTCGTGTCACCCATCGGGACGGCTGTCGTGCGGAACAGTTTTCCACTCAGGAAACTGGCCTCTGAGGCCTGCTTGTTCAGGGCATCTTTGGTGCCAGTATAAACCACATTGAAGTGGACATCATATTCTCCTATCCTCGACGAGGTGGTCTTCAGGAAGGTACCATGCGGCTCATTATGGAAACCCTTCAAAAAGAGTGTCTCGATATCCATATACCCCTTCTTGGACTGACGAATCATATCATCCAGCTCAGAGTTGAACTGAAACACATGCAACGGCCATTCCACACCGTCGATGACCTCATGGGCATTGAACTCTGCCTCACGGATGGCAGCTGCCGAGGTCTCTGACGGCATACAACGGTAGACGCCTTGCGGACGGGGAGTCTTGTTCTTGTTGGCACCCGAGTTCTGATCCTTCTCCTCATTCCATTTGTTGAGGGCTGTGACCTGAGCATCATCGGCCTGTTTGACGGGTTCCATCAGAATCTTATAGAGGTCAACGGCGATGTGCTTACCGCTACCTGAGCGACCTATCAATTCCAGAATACAGTTCAGACGACACTTGCGTCCAGGCTCAGCCCAGAACTTATACCAGCAACGGGTCATCAAGGTCATGCAAAACGCACCGCCTACGAACATCGCAGCCACATAGTGCTTGCATTTCTGTCTGTGGCATAGCAGCCTCAGCAGAGGATAATACGGAAACAGCTTCTTCAACTCATTGCCGATCCGTTCCAGCATCTGCGTGATGTCATCCCTTTGCGACGGGTCCGTATTGCCCATAGCCTTCTGATGAGCCTCCATCACCAGCATCTTGAACTTACGCTTGGTCACCTTCTCAATGGCACGACGCATCTCACGCGAGGGTAGGAGGTCATACAGATTATCCGACTCCTTTTTCTGCTTCAGTTTCTGAGCCGACTCAATGACGCTGTCCAACTCCTTCATGCCACGCTTAGGATCATCGACCACATCCCTTACCCATTGCAACGAGAGCAGGATCTCCTTCACCTTCTGGGCATCGTCGTCACACATGATGAGCAGGTCACCGGCCAGCTTCAGCATCCAAGGATGACGGCCACCAACGGGAGCTCCATCAGGCAGCAGGGCATAAATGTAATCCACCACGGGATGACCGTAGAGTTTCTCATCTGACACCGTCAATACCGACTTGGCCAACTTTTGCTCGGGAGTCACCTCCGAAGCAGGGATGACACCCGCATCCTCCCAAGGACGATAATGCTTCTCACCCTTTTTGAAACCCGAGGGAAGTTTCTCCTCACCCTTGGCCTCACGCTGCTTCAAACGCTCGTACTCCTGCTGACCTTCCTCCACAGTCATGCTCTCCTCAAAGATGCGGTCGTCAAGATACAACAGCGTCTCTTCGTCGGCAGGGCCTGTAAACATCACGCGCTGCTGGTCGTGGGCATTGCAGTCCATTTCCGTGCGTGTGAGTAGTGACAGCCTGATTTGGTTCTCCAAGATGGTCTTGCCCTTCTCACGCAGGCAGACCGCATGAAGCCCCCAATTGGGAGAAACCGTCAGTTCAAGCAACTGCAGCTGCTCCTTCATGTCCAAGAGCTTCTTTGCTATCTCCTGGCACTCATCCTTGCTATGACAGTCGATGTCATGTGCGAAGGTTGATGCAGAAGTGTGAGAGCCCCTGAGGACACCATCCGGAAGCTGGTCGTTATAGTTGAACTGCTTCAGTTTCTTCTTGGCATCGTCATCACCCTTACGTGCAGCCAAGAAGTTCTTACGGTTCTCTGCTGCGTTCCTAATCTCGACATACTCCTCTCGGGAGTTGATGCGGCGGGCCACCTTGTGCCCGTCCGCATCTAAAGTAATGTGATTAACCATCTTTGTTTACCTTCTATTTGATACCTTATTTATTATTAAGTTTGATAACATCATTAACAACAATATCCTGATAAAGGTTTCCGTTGGCTTCGTGGACTTGGAATCTTAACGATGCAGCCACCACGTCGCCCTCATGGAACTCACACTGAGCGAGATTACCGAACATAGTACAAATGTACTCATCGGCGTAGGAACTACCCAACTCACGAAGTCGGATTACACACTTGGCCAACTGACCACCTTCTGCTTTTTGTGACGGGATGAAGGTTACAGTCCCCTGATTTGTTACTTTTGCTATAATCTGTTTCATAATTCAATATTTTAAATTTTGCCAAGGGACGTGACTTCAACGCTTTACGTATTTGTGGGCCCAAACGAAAAAAGCACAGCCCCAATGACTGTGCAAATTTACGGCTAATATTTCAGAGCAAGGGTATCTGTATTTATGTTTTATCCGACCGTTTCATGGTCGGAAACAGTCGGATAAATCTATCAATAATCCTTTAGATTAAAGGGTTTCAGAAGAGGTCGGAGAAGGTCGGAAGATTTTTACAAGTTCATCCATTTTCAGGGAGCTCTCTTGTTTGGATTTGGCTAATTCTAAGGCTGTGTTGTAGTATATGACTGATTTTTGGTCACTTTTTTAACTGATTATCATATGAAAGCCGTACCTTTGCAGCTCAAGACGCAACGCAAGAGTATATGGACGACAGCAAACTATCAGTAAACCAGATTATAGAAGCAATAAAGATGCTCACCACATCAGAGTATAATGAATTTGTAAGCAGACTCGCAAGCCTCCAAAGACCAGAGGATAGTATCGATGTCTATATTGAAGAACAGCGCTTCAGTAACGGCAGGGTATGTCCCATGTGCGGAAGTGAGAAGGTGGTGCGAAACGGAAGACGCAGGGATGGTATCCAGAAATTCTGTTGCAAGGATTGCGGGAAGTCCTTCGTGGCAAAGACCTGTACGATTGCCTCTGGAACCCGCAAGCCTCTTGATATATGGATAAAGTACATAGAGTGCATGATGAACTGGACTACGGTGAGAGAATCGGCAGAACGATGCGGCATATCAGACCGGACATCTTTTATATGGCGTCACAAGATTCTTGATGCAATGCGGATTATGATGGATGATGTAACACTTGAGGGTATCGTTGAAGCCGACGGAGCCTATCTGCCTATATCCTACAAAGGAAATCATAAGAAGAGCAAGGACTTCGATATGCAGCGGGCTCCCCGCAAAAGAGGCTCTGAGATACACAAAAGAGGACTGTCAAACGAACTGGTCTGCATTCCATGCGCAGTAGACCGCAATGGACAGTCAATAGGTAAGGCTACGAATATCGGGCAATGCTCTTCGGATGACATCAACGGACTGCTTGGAGGGAAAATCAAAGAACAGTCAGCCTTCTGCACAGATGGCAATAGCGTCTATAGGAAACTCTCGCGTAAAGAGGATCTCAACCTGATTCCGCTGAAAGGGGGAAAGGCCAAGAAGGGTATCTACCACATACAACACATCAACAGCTATCATAGCGAGTTGAAAAGGTTTCTCGGATTCTTCAAGGGGGTATCAACCAAGTACCTCAACAACTATATTGTGTGGAACAGCCTGGTGAACTTCGCGAAAGAGACATATCAAGAAAAAGCCGCTCTGTTCTTGAACTATGTGCTGACGGCAACCCTCTCAGAGAGATTTGAGGATGTCGCTGATAGGCCACCTCTGCCAAAATAGGCCAAAAATCAGTCACATACTACAACACAGCCAATTCTAATGGTTTGCAATCCTTGTCTATGAAGATTTTAGGGGTTAGCCTTTCAATATCAGCTATAGTTATTGATTTACTACTTAATAAATCTTCATTTATCATACGGAGCATCTGGCGCAACTGTTCTTTGGTACCAAGCCATTTGATGGCTCTGACCTTTTGAGGTTTCTGCTCAACAAATCCCATTAAGAATAGCCAACTATCCTGCTGGACTTCCATGAAAACACCATTAATGAGGGCATCGTATTTCCTTATGCCTTCATCCTTGGTGCTATGAAGAGGAAATCGAGCCTGTTCCTCCTGTTTCCCAACTTTCTGATAGCATACCTCAGCGTGGTCGCCCGTAATGAGATTTATCTGAGCTCCATCTAGGTCAGCTAATTTGCCTATGGGCTGCTGTTGCTTGCGCTCATTCGCAATAGCATTAATCTGGTCAACAAGAGAGCCTTCTACCTGTTGCCATGCCTTGTTGCCTGCGAGTAGAAAACTAAGAACTCGGAAATGCTGTAACTGCTCAGTATAATCAGGAATATCGAGAACTCTTTTAGTGAGGACCGTGATCTTGATCGACTTCTTTTCCAGTTCGTCAGTAGCTTCCTGAAGAGCCTTGTCGAACTGTTCTTTCTCATACTCACGAAATTCTTCTTCTTGCCTCTGAAACTCTGCTATTTCTTCATCCGTAAGCTCTATTGGTTCAGGATGCAGAAGGTCGTTGAGTTCGTCTTGGGTATCCTTCAGCTCTTGGGTCAACTCGTCAACTTGGGTTCGCAACTCTGCATTCTCTTTGGCAATGTCATGATAGTCATCCTCTATAAGCAGTCTAACCTTTTCAAACAGTTCGTTCGTAGCCTTGCGATTCTCCAGTACCTTTGCCTCCTGCTCATTGGTGGCACTCATCATTCCTTCAATCTTATTCAGTTTCCTTTCTGCCATCAATAGACGGTCTGAAATTGAATCAACGTTGATCATGTCATCCGTGCTGGCCTTGCTTTCATCGTCGTCAAGCAATCCCAATTCGGTCAGAATCTCTTCCTGATCTCTAAGTTCCTTTGCCTCCAACTCGCGGGCACGGAGTTCATCGCTCTTCACATTATACAGATAATTGTCGATGGAGTCCTCATAACGGTTACCATCCTGATCGTAATATTCTTCACCCGTAAATTTCAGTCTCTTCCCGAAAACGCTATCGTCTTCATACAAGCGGCTGTCGTGACGGGCCTCGAGTGAGTTCCACTTGTTCACCGTCAACCGTATGAATGCGTCAATCAGCCTTGCGTTTTCAAGGCCTTCAATGATGTCCCGCAATCGATTCCTGTCGAATGCGTTCGTTTCCTCTATGATATTTATTTTGGCCAGCAGTCGAGGATTTTCGTTAATCTGGCTAATTAATTCTTGTGTCCCTGTCATCTTTTTACCTAATATGTTTAAGGTTTATAATCTATTTGGCTGCAAAGATAATACATTCTTCGATAAAATCAACCATTTTAATTGTTAATAAATTAAAACAGTTACTAAAAACAGTGCGGATAGCCACTGGCCATCCGCACTTGAGTATGTAACATAAGAACCGTACCTCCGATACAATAATTAAATACTCAAAAAAAGTGCCATTTTATATGTGCTCACAGAGGGCCCTTTGTGAGCATTTACTATTGGGCATCATTATTCTTAATAATATTCATTATTTCAACCAAATCTGCCACATTCACTTTACCGTCGTGATTAATATCTGCTTTTGTGTCAAAAGCATTATTCATGATGCATTCTAACACAAAAGCGATGTCCTCATCATCGACAACCCCATTACCTGACACATCCCAGGAATGTTTATATCATCCAAAGCAACAATTTTGCCAAATTGACTCCAAGGTTCCGTCGAGCGATAGGCCTCGATGGAAGCAGCAGGGACGTGCAGGTTCATCGCTTGTGGATAGGAATCCATAAAGGCACCAGAACTTGTATTGGGAACTTGATCTGCCAAACAATAAACATCCATCAACTCGTCGCAACAGGCAAAAGCACTCCCCTTGATATATTTCATACCACTGCCTATTGTGATGGAAGTCAGACCGCTGCAACCATAGAAAGCAGACCCGTCGATGGATTTCACGCTGTTGGGGATGGTGACGGAGGTCAGGGCGCTGCAACCTTTGAAAGAAGAACTGCCAATGTTTGTCACACTGTTGGGGATGGTGACGGAGGTCAGGGCGCTGCAGTCCTGGAAAGCAGACTCGCCGATGGATGTCACACTGTTGGGGATGGTGACTGAGGTCAGGGCGCTGCAATTATGGAAAGTAGACTCGCCGATGGATGTCACACTGTTGGGGATGGTGACGGAGGACAGGGCACTACAACCATAGAATGCTTTTAGACCGATGGATGTCACGCTGTTGGGAATGGTGACGGAGGTTAGGGCGCTACATTTTTCGAAAACACTTTGACCGATGGATGTCACACTGTTGGAGATGGTGACGGAGGACAGGTCGCTACAACCATAGAAAGCAGACCCGTAGATGGATTTCACGCTGTTGGGGATGGTGACTGAGGTCAGACCACTCATATAGAAAGCACTATTGCCGATGGATGTCACACTGTTGGGGATGGTGACGGAGGTTAGGGCGCTACATTTTTCGAAAACACTTTGATCGATGGATGTCAGACTGTTGGAGATGGTAACGGATGTTAGGGCGCTACATTTCCTGAAAGCTTTTTGACCAATGGATGTCACGCTGTTGGGGATGGTGATGGAGGTCAGTGAGCTGCAATAATCAAATGCAAAATTGCCAATGGATGTCACGCTGTTAGGGATGGTTACTGAGGTCAGGGCGCTGCAATCCTCAAAAACTTTTTCGCCAATGGTTGTCACGCTGTTGGGGATGGTGACTGAGGTCAGACCGAAGCTATTACGGAAAGCAGACTCGCCAATGGATGTTACGCTGTTGGGGATGGTTACTGAGGTCAGATCATAGCAGTTAGAGAAAGCTTCATTGCCAATGGATGTCACGCTGTTGGGGATGGTGACGGAGGTCAGACCACTCATGTAGAAAGCACTATTGCCGATGGATGTCACGCTGTTGGGGATGTTGACGGAGGTCAGTGAACTGCAATAAGCGAAAGCTTCATAGCCGATGGATGTCACGCTGTATTCTATATTATTATAGGTAACGGATGCAGGAATTACAAGATTTCCCTTGTAACCATTCTTTGTTACTTCGGCTATTTTGCCCTTGGGAACCAAATTATAACAAATGCCGTCAATCTCTACAGCTTCTGCACTTACCTGGATTGGCAGGAGCATCAAAGGGAAGGAAAATAATAGTTTCTTCATAATTGTATATTTTAAGTTTTCATTGTTATGCTTGAATTTCAATAATAAAAACGTGGACTCTTTACGTCGTCTACGTTTCTGAGGTATTGGGGAAAACCTATTAGTCTTAAACGAGTAAATGCCCACGCCAGCGGCGTGAACTATCTACTTCAGTTCTTGACTAATTTCTTTCAATTCCCCAATTGTCAGAAACAAGAATCAAAAGTGGACGTTCCAGTCTTTTGTCTTTATTTTGTCTTTGCTATGTCACCATAAGCGATTTGTTTTTAAGAGTTACACATTAATATATTTCTCAACGAACGCCGATGGTGTCAGGATTTCCATCCGAGACCGGTCGGCATTCTTATAGTCATCGATGTTTATTGTGAAAGACCATATTTTTCCGACAGGTATTCATCAATCAGTTCCTTGTCAGTCGTTCCTGCTGGCATAGAGAGTCCTTTCAAGAATGACTTACTGTGACTTTTCTTTGATATGTTTATTGTCCTTGTCATTGTGGTAAATTTGTATTCACGGGGCAAAGATAGGAAATATTTCTGAGATTTGCAAGTTTTAGGGCAAAAAAGTTTGGTGGGATTGATGGTGTTCGCGTTACGCGTTACGGATGACAGTTTTTTTAAAGGCCGGGGGGTATAGATAGGCGAGGGGAGAAGGAAATAAATAGTATATAATAATTACTATATATATAATATATATATTATATATATAGTAAACTTTGTTTTAGGGTTTATATGGTGGCTTATTATAAAACTGTCATTTGTCACGTGTCACACGATGACTGACTGTGCCGGGATGAGTGCCGAATACAAAATAACTTTACAAATTTATTGGATAGAAAAACGGCGTTACGAAGGTTAAGGGAAACTTGGATTTTGGGCTAAGGAAAGTTCGACTTTTAATGATTGAAACTCGGACTTTGGACTATGGAAAGTCAAAGTGTCTGAAAAGCACGAAAAACGGGTAGTTATGGCTGCCCGAGTGATTGGTAAATTTTATTGACTTCTGATGGGAGGAATGTGCGGCGTTTCAATTGCGAAAGGGGCGCTAAGTCGGGATTTCCCTGCAAAAGAGCCTTCAATTTCAGCCAGGCTGACATCGGCTTGATGTTGGGAAAGTAATGTGTCGCGAGCTCAGTGCGACCGAAAGATCTTGTGTTTTGAGACATAAATAATTATTGTTCTTCTGC
>JAEEGH010030715.1_pt1 | contig 10426 bp, 10 predicted proteins | sample 9134181 | NCBI WGS metagenome assembly JAEEGH01 (sample SAMN16246544, study PRJNA631951) | gut metagenome | biome: gut microbiome; feature: rumen; material: DP-attached | host: Bos | place: Iran: Karaj | collected 2018-10 | reverse complement strand
CTGGCTCGATCGATCCGATCTTGTCCGCCATGCCGACCGCCTTCGCCCCGTTGATGGTGGCGAAGTCCAGCAACTGCTGAGCACCGCACACCACGGGATCCCACCTGCTGGATTTCTGGAGGAGCCCGAGGGACTTCATCTCCGCGAACATGTCCAGCGTGTTGTTGGTGGTGTTCCCGTCGGTACCGAACGAGACGTTGACCCCGGCCTCGATGAACTCCGGCACCGGTGCGACGCCTCCTGTGGCCAGCTTCATGTTGGAGACGGGGCATGACGATATGGACATGCCTGCCTGTCCCATGAGCGTGACCTCCCTCTTGGTGAGCCATGCCGAATGGGCCGCGACGCCCCTGGGGGACAGTGCACCGATCTCGGACAGCCACTCGGCCGGCCTCATGCCGGTCTTCTTCTTGTGGTCCGCGACCTCGCCCCTCGTCTCGGAAAGATGGAAGTTCATGGGTGCCCCGACCTCGTCGGAGAACTCCTTGGCCTGCACGCAGGTCTCCTCGTTGCAGACGTACACTCCCTGCAATCCGACACCGGGGACGATCTTCCTCTCGCCCTTGAACTTGGAGTAGAAGTTCTTGCAGTTCTGAACGGGGTTGCCTTTCTGTGTTGTCTTATCTTCATCGAGACAGCACCAGCAGAGGACTCCCCTGATGCCTGCTTCCTGCGTTGCCTTGGCGATGACATCCTCGGAATAGTAGAGGTCCATGAATGTCGTCGTACCGCTGCGGATCATCTCCATGCATCCGATCTTCGTTCCGATGTCGAGATCGTTGTCTGTCCTGTCGGAATCGATCTTGAAGACCTTGTCCAAGAAATCGGGGAATGTGACATCATCCACTACTCCCTTCATGACGGACATGGCCACATGGGTGTGGGTGTTGATCATACCGGGCATGACGATGTCGCCGGTGGCGTCGATCTCCCTGTCCGCTGTACCGTTGTACTCCGGACCGACGGATACGATCTTCTCGCCGTCGATCACCACATCTCCCTTGATGATCCTTCTGGATGCGTCCTGTGTGACGATCCACGCGTTACGAATCGCTGTTATCATGTTTCTCCGCATCTTTACGTGCGATATAAAATGTGACGATTCATCCTACATAATACCAAAACTGTTTGGAAAGTCCCGGATTAGGAACGGATATATTGATGCATGAACTACACCGACGTATAATTCTGGGGCATATCATGTCGTTCCGCATCACATTCCTCGGCACAGGTGGAGGCAGACACACCACCATGTATCAGGTCCGGTCCACCGGAGGGATGCTCATAGAGCATGACGGTAAGATGCTGAACGTGGACCCCGGGCCCGGAGCTCTCGTGCAGATGCACCGGATCCATTACGATGTGAACAACACCACATCGATGATCGTCTCCCACTGTCATCCAGACCATTATTCCGATGCAGAATCGGTGGCCGAGGGCATGTCCCGCGGAGGATGGAAGAAAGGAGGACGCATCTACGGTTCCCCCACGGTCCTAGAGGGCGAAGGAGGACTCGGCCCCTGCATATCGAAATACCATCTTGGCATCGTCGACGGCTATCAGGTATTCCGGCCCGGCGACGTCCTAGATGTCGACGGCATGCAGGTCGACATCAAGTATGCGAAGCACAGCGATCCCACCAATGTAGGATTCGTCTTCCACACCAGCGGAGGTCTCGTTTCCTATGTGAGCGATACAGAGTTCACCGAAGAGATCGCTGAACAATACGTCGGTACGCGCGTGCTCATCCTTCCGGTCACCACCCCCATGGGCAACCGCATCAAGTATCATCTCTGCACGGACGATGCGATAAAGTTCATAGACATCGTAAAACCCGAGATCGCCATCTTCATCCATCTCGGGGTCGTGATAATCCGCAGGGGGCCGGATAAGGAAGCTGCATTAGCACAGGAAGCAACAGGGATCAGGACCATTGCGGGTCATGACCTGATGGTGTTGGATGTCGGTGACGAATTGAAATTCTCTGAAGCGGAGACGTTCGACGACGAATGGATCCCACCGTCATCAGTTTGAGGAAACGGGATAGAATCCTGCCATTCCCCACCACATGGTGGATTTGTTGATCGTATCTACGGATCCTCCGAGCATGTACCCGACGGGGAGTTGCCCCCAGGTTGTGTCCACTCCGTAGTATATGACATCCTGCGGATCCGTCTCGACCACTGATGCTGACGCTCCCAGTTTGAAACTGGTGTAGAACTTGTTGTACTTCGAAATCTCCTGAGGCGTGACTTCCCTGAAATCAGTCAATACGACTCCTGCCGCCACATGTCCGGGTATTCCGACCATCGCGGTATCGTATCCTGCTGCTTTGAAGATAGAACATGCGACCGCCGCCGAATCCTCGCAGTCCCCTTTCATAAAGAACATCGTCTCGAGGCTGTTTGCCCAGTATTCGCTCTGTCCCCAGACCAGCTTGTCTGTGGAGTCGTCGACTCTATCGGGATATTTGATTCCCAACTGTGCAAAGGATACAAGGAAATCGGCATACGACTGCCTGTCGGCCATATCGCCTCCGATCTGGACGAACCTTGTCTCCAGCTGCTTCACTATCGAACGCGCGGTGTCTCCGACATATACCTGTTGGGGAAGCTCTTTGAAGGGATGTGCCTGAGAAGGTTTGAGACTGCTGTTGTACTCACGGTTCTCAACGGTTATCTTGGCGAGCTCCGATATGCTGATGTCGTATGTCACGGACACATCATATGTCTCCCCGTTGAAGTAGTACTTCCATGATGCAGTGTTCGTATGCGTTCCGTCCACGACCAGCTGGAAGGTATCCTCTCCGACCGTGATCGTATACAGTCCGGGTGAAAGTGTTATGCTCTTGCTTGTTACGGGTTCAAGGACCCTTTGTGGGGTGCTCTTCCCCCTGTCGAACTTATAGAACTCCTTCAGCTCGTCGGTGACATTCCATGTGACCTCACTCTTGGACTTCAGTACACCTGTCTTCTCATCGAAAGTAATCCCCTTGGGAAGGGGATCTGAGACAGGATCGTCCGGATCTACGACCGGATCGGGCCCATCATCAGACGACATGGCCACCACTGCAACGGCTGCTACCGCTACGATAGCTGCCAACAGAAGGAGTGCGATGGCCTTTCCTGTCATATTTGAAGGAAAAGAGCAACAGATGATAAAGCTTAGCGGTTTTTAGTAAAGGTTTGTAGGAACTCCGACAGCGCTCTGTCATCCTCCGTATAGGCCTCGCGGAACCTATCCCTGTCGAGTATCTCGATGTAATAAGGCCGCAGATCGGACATCGCACAGATCCTGTTCACACATCCTCTCCTGACGGCCAAAGCCCAGCGGAACCCGTCGGTAGCGATCCCAAAGGTTGCATGGTCCGCGTTCATGGCCGAGAACACCCTGGACGATGCGGATGACAGTACCGAATTCATCGATACGGTCGCCAGCGAGACGCCAGGGGCCTTACCGCTGAAAACATCCCCTGAGAACATGGATGCGTATCCGAGGTACTCCATCACAGGATTCACCAGGACCCTCTGCGTCAGCCTGAGCGGGTCCTCCCTGTCGATGACATCCTTGTAGGACGGCACCTTGTTACCCGATATCACCCTGCCCGAGTCGTACCTTCCGAAACTGCGGTCCAATTCCACCAATGCTCTGGACATCAGCCTTCTCATGTCGTCGTTGTGCGTCACGGAATGCCTTACATCCGCAACAGTTTAAGAATCTCACAGGGGGGTGACCGAACAACTTTGCACAAGAGAGCAATCCAGCATCACAAAAATAAGTCCGAAAGTGGAAAGAGAGGTATAGGGGCCGAAGCCCCTTGAAAAGTTTATCTGGTCTTACAGAATCAGATTCCCATCTCTTTCTTGACGTCTTCGTCAATGAGGAGGAGGATCATGAAGGAGAAGATGATCAGGTCGCAGATACCGCTGATGATGGTGATGATTGCGATGATCTCCAGGATTGCCCAGAGCAGACAGATGACAAACACAACGAGGAGAATGATCCAAATGAGCTTGTCTCCGGTGGTCTGCTTTCCATCGTTGATCTTGCTTGCGATGAACAAGATGATAAGACCGAGGACGATTGCGATTATTGCTCCGACAATAGCAGATCCGAGATCTCCGCCCTCGACAATCACTGCAACAGCAGAGAAGAGTCCGCCGATGATTGTTGTGATTCCTACGATCTTGACATAGTTGGCGAGAATATCGATCTTCCTGTCAATTGCTCCACTCCTGACTTTCTGTCCGTATGTGAAGTACAGGCATGCACAGATGACCTCTCCGATTGCAAGAATGATGAAATATGTTAACTCGTGGGCCTTAATGGACTCCACATCCACGTCCATGATTGACATGACGATGAGGGCAATTGCTGAGATGATGGACAGCACTGCCACAATCATGAATGCCAATCCCGCGTTTTTAGCGCTAAAGAATGCCATGCTTTCGAAATCGCATAGTCTATATATAGTGTTTTCCTAAAAACCAAGCATTTCTTACCATTTTTTTGATATGTACCAGTATCGATTTTTCAGAAAATAACCAAGGGATGTTAAATCTGAACATGGTTACGTTATTCATCCAACCTAAAAAAACCGAGAAAAGTATCAAATGAAGCGAAAACGCCAAAAATATGCACCATTCAGTCGTGCGAAAGTATATAATAAAAGGGCCGTTACGACTTTTTACCCTAATCCGAGGTACGCGTAAAATGGATGAAGTCGTGCTCATAGCGTCAATGGCAACCCTGGTCCTTCTGGCCGCTTTCTTATCGATAGTTATGAGCAGACTGAAGTTCCCGCCGCTGATCGGATTCTTGGCGGCAGGTATCATCATCGCGAACTATCTGAACCTGGGCGAAGGTGCGATGGATGTCGTTGAGGTCTTCTCGGAGCTCGGTTTGATCATGCTGATGTTCTCCATCGGTATGGAGATCAACCTTCGTAAACTGAAAAAACAGGGGAGATTCGCAATTGTCGTTGCACTTGTCCAGTTGCCCCTTATGGTAATAGGCGGAGTGCTGGCCGGTACATTCCTAGGGTTCGATATGCTCCAGAGCATCTGTTTGGGATGTATCATATCCGGTTCAAGCACGGCTGTCGTGATGGCCGTCCTGAAATCACAGGGAACCTTGGATAAGGAGAACATCGAGACGCTCGTCCTCATCACCATCATGGAGGATATCGGACAGGTCATTATGCTGTCCATGCTGACCCCTATGCTAGTCGGAAGCGAGATGAGCGCGGATGACCTGGCCATTCTCATCATTCAGATCGCGATCTTCATGATCGCTTGTTTCACAGCAGGACTGCTCATCGTCCCCCGTGTCATAGATTGGATGTACAAGAGGTCTAACGACGAGCTGATTTCTCTGCTTTGCCTCGGCGGATTGTTCACACTGTGCTACGCAGGAACCAAGATGGGCCTGTCCGTCGCTATCGGAGCATTCCTGATGGGAATAATCGTGGGAACATCCCGTCCGAAGGATGCTGTAGAACATTTCGTAGAACCTCTGAAGAGCCTGTTCATGGCGATGTTCTTCATCTCCGTAGGAATGGAGGTTACGCTGAGCAGCCTCGCCGACAACATATATCTCATATTCATCATCTTCGCCGTATTCGCGGTATGCAAGAGCGCCACCGTCTATCTCGGTTACTGGATCGGTAACGGGGACAACCGTATCGGATTCCTTTCCGCGATCAGCCTGTGCGCTATGGGAGAATTCGCGTTCATCATCGCGAAGCAGGCTCTGGACAACGGAGTCGTCGACATCAACTTCTATTCATCGGTCATCGGTGCCGCATTGGTCTCGATGATCACATTGCCGATATTCACCAGATATGCGGACAGGACATTCACCGGATTGGAGAAGCATACGCCCGCACCCATCAAGGGCATCGGGCACAAGCTCACAGCGATCAGGGACAGCGTCTACTCGAGCCTCGAGAACGTCGCAGCAGGGACCAAGGAAGCATTCTCCAAAGGTCTCGCCAACATATACTTCGACGCGTTCCTGATAATCATCATCGAGGTATTGTTCTTCTTCTCGTATGACCTCCTGACAGAATGGTTGACCACACACTTCGGAGGCCAAGAGGTGTGGTGGAGAACAGGAATAGTTGCAGTGAACTTCCTCATTCTGCTGATACCCTGCAAAGGGCTCATATCGAACCTTCGTCTGGTCCTGTACATCATGGACGTCGGAAAGAGGAAAGCGGCCGAATCCATGAATCTGAGCGAGAATGAGAGCAAGTTCTATGAGTTCATCAACCCCATGATCCTCGCAGGTGCGCTCGACATCCTGATAATCATCGTCGTCCCGAACAACCTCGGTACGATCTACCACGTGGTTGTTGCGATATTGGTGCTCATCGTGCTGGTGATGTATCACCTCTGGAAGATGATCTTCAAGAAGAAAGGTCCCGCACTTCCCGACCTGCCCTATGAGCACAGGGAAGAAGAGCAGAAGACCGGAGAACAGTGAGCCTTCCCAAGCGCCATTGTGTAAATATCAGCACTGCCATTCGCATCTTGCAAAATCCATATGGAGGAACACACAATGAGCGAAGGAGGCGACAGAAATTGGGGAGCGATCACGGCAGCGGTCGTTCTGATTGCGGTTGTCATCGGACTGCTGTACTACTACTTCACGGGACTCTGGTTACCTGCTATCGGTCTGCCGATACTGGTGTTCGGTGTCTACGAGCTGCTATCTGCATTCCTCAGGAGCAGCGAACCCGACCGTTACGGAACATCCGATTCGGGAGCAGCCACGCTCTACGGATTCATCCTGGTCGCAGTGGGAGGGGCAATCATCGTCTACCAGTACGCTGATAACCTCATATTCACAGCGGTCTTCGCAATCGCAATCGTCGTCCTTTACCTGATAACGATCGCAGTGCGCAAGAAATCGAATTGATTCTTCTAGGGGGACTCCGTCCCCCAATTAATTATATAATCAGCCTGTTACCCCAGATTACAATTCAATCTATGGGCTGATAACCATGTCTGAGAAACTCAAGGTAGGTATTCTGGGGGCCACCGGTATGGTGGGACAGAGATTCGTGTCCCTTCTGGCGGACCACCCCTGGTATGAGATCGTTGTTCTGGCTGCAAGCGAGCGCTCCGCAGGAAAGACTTATGAAGAGGCTCTTGACGGACGCTGGAGCATCGAGACCCCCCTCCCCGAGAACGTCAAAGGCATGATAGTCCAGAATGTCGCCGACATCGACGACATCTGCCGCAAGGTCGACTTCGTGTTCAGTGCTGTTGCGATGTCCAAGGAGGAGATCAAGAAGATCGAGGAGGATTATGCGAAGCATGAGGTACCCGTCGTCTCCAACAACAGCGCCCACAGATGGACCCCGGATGTTCCCATGATTCTGCCTGAGATCAATCCCCAGCATATCGAGGTCATCGATGCCCAGAAGAAGCGTTTGGGAACCAAGCGCGGATTCATCGTGGTGAAACCCAACTGCTCCATCCAGAGCTACACCCCTGTGTTGGAGGCATGGAAGGAGTTCGAGCCGTACGAGGTCGTCGTCAGCACCTACCAGGCCATATCTGGGGCCGGAAAGAACTTCGATTCCTGGCCCGAGATGGTCGGCAACATCATCCCCTTCATCTCCGGAGAGGAGGAGAAGAGCGAAAGGGAGCCCATGCGTATCTGGGGTAAGGTGGAGAACGGAGAGATCGTCCCCGCGACCACCCCAAAGATCACCAGCCAATGCATTCGTGTGCCTGTACTGTATGGACACACCGCATCGGTCTTCGTCAAGCTTAAGAAGCCTGCGACCAAGGAACAGCTCATCGAGGCCATGGAGAAGTTCAAGGGAGAACCCCAGGACCTCAACCTGCCCAATGCTCCGAAACAGTTCATCAAGTACCTTGAGGAGGACAACAGGCCCCAGGTCCTGATGGACGTCAACTACGAGCACGGAATGGGTGTCACCGTCGGAAGGCTCAGACCTGATTCCATCTATGATTGGAAGTTCGTCGGACTTTCCCACAACACCCTGCGCGGAGCCGCCGGAGGAGCAGTCCTCTGCGCCGAATTCCTGACCGCGAAAGGGTTGATCACCAAACGCTGAACAAGGGCGCGGGAAACCGCGTCCACCCAGCATTTTCCTAAATCTATTCAATTCTCCGAGGGACACAAGACCCTAAAAAAACATGGATCGCCTTCACTCGTTGACGTTCTTCTCAGATTCTTCTTTTTCATCAGCATATTTGAATCTGAACGAATCCGCCATATCCATAGGGATGTTGAAAATGTAACGCACCCAGATCCTTATTGGGGGCACCTGCATCATCGGGGGCGTATAGAACCTTCTTACCTGTGGCAGCATCATTATCACGACGACGACGATCATCAGGATTGCAACGAATCTGGCATCGAATATCACTCCTGAGATCAGGATCGCGTTGTTCTCAAGATAGATGTAGAACCAATTGATGATGTTCAGAAGGATCGCCGACTGCACAACTTTACGCCACGCCTGCGGCTTGGCCGATGGTATGCCTACTATGGAACTCACGGTCAGAACGGCCATCAGTAAAGATACGATTATCGACTGAAGATTGGCCCATACTTGTATCCATTCCCCTTCGGTGGGAGACACCATACTCGTGAAGTTCATGAGATAACGCAGGAGAACAAATGCCAACAGTAGCTCGCCCACTATCAGGGCCCTGGGCATCTTCTTGAGGTCTTCCCTCAGTCTCCTCTTTTCGGCTGGTCTTTTATCCATACTGAGCGCTGTTCGGAAACAGTTTTTTACAACTATAATAATTGATTCTCATGATTGACAGAGGTGCTGACGCCTTCCTCACATGCGTGGTGAGGCGCTCCGAAAAGGATTCCATAATCCGTATCGGAGCGTTGATCCTGATAATGGTCGTCACACCTTTGATGTCGATACTTCTCACCCTGGACATAATATGGGTGTACAACAGGTTCATCGCCGATCCTTCGGAAGTCATCGAACTCCCGACCTTCCTCATGGATCATATGGACGATTTCGCAGGAGCCCACCTCATGGAATACACCATAGGGACGTTCCTCCTCTACCTGATCTTCAAGGCATATCTCAACCATAACGAGCGCGACATAGTGTGGATGGATTCCCTGATTACCTATGTGAAATCATACGGACGCGACGCTGAAGACCTTATCACCCTGCGCAACAAGATCCATACAGAACAGATCAAGCGCGTTGCAAGGAGTTTCCTCATTTGGTTCGTATTCGTGCTGGTCGTGTGCACGTTGCAGGCATTGTTCATAAGCCTGAGGGACATGCGGCCTCACATAGCCGTGATGACCATCAACATCTTCATACTCATTATGATCATACAGCTGTCCTTCACTACCATCTATATCTACCGCCACATCTGTATGCATGCCGAGTTGCAGCATGCCTTCACGCAACTGTTCACGGAGAGGATGTCCGATATGTTCCCGGATCTCGGGACCACGAAGGCCGAGGATAAAGCAGTACCTTTGTGGAAGTTCGTCGTCCCGATGATATTGACACTCGGTCTGTTCTCGATATTCTCCACAATGTGGTCCATCCACCTCATGAACAACCACATCAGGGACCAATGGGAGTATGAGGAGAGACTGGTCAGACTCATAGCGCGTCAGGAGAAGGCGATCGGCGTAGAGATGGTCCGTTCCGACAGAAAGAAGACCCTGGCAGAGAAGATCTACATGGCCCTCGTGCGCTGAGCGGTCGTACCCTTTTATTTTGTAGTAATTATACACTATTATGGAGAACAAAGAGAAGGGAGAATACTGCTTAGCAGTTTTTCGCATAATGGTCGGATGGATCATGCTCTGGCCGTTCTTCGACAAGCTTTTCGGCCTGGGATTCCAGACACCCAATGGATCTGGAGTCATCGACGGTGTTTCCCCGTCCTCGTTCGTCACCTTTGTGACCGGCGGGATACTGAAGGATTTCTATGATTCCCTCGCAGGCAACCAATTCATCGACATCATATTCATGCTGGGGCTGCTCGTCCTCGGTATAACGCTCATTCTCGGGATAGCGTCCAAGCTGACGACGATAGCCATTACAGCATTCATGCTGATCATGTACTCCCTGTACCTCCCTCCTAAGGACAATCCCTTCATCGATTACCACATCATATTGATTGCTGGATTGATCGCCACATACTACCTCGGAGGCTACGGACGCCTGTCGTTGTACAACAAATGGAAGGAATTGAGCATAGTCAAGAGATTCCCCATATTGGAATGAACTGCGATCCATAGGAACGATGAAAAGAACACAAAATGGGATGCCATTTCCTGTTTGGGAAATATGAGTGGGCCCGCCCAGATTTGAACTGGAGTTACGTGCACCCCAAGCACGAAGGATACCAAGCTACCCCACGGGCCCGACAGAGTCGGGGTAATCTGTTTT
>JAEEGH010030714.1_pt1 | contig 10426 bp, 5 predicted proteins | sample 9134181 | NCBI WGS metagenome assembly JAEEGH01 (sample SAMN16246544, study PRJNA631951) | gut metagenome | biome: gut microbiome; feature: rumen; material: DP-attached | host: Bos | place: Iran: Karaj | collected 2018-10 | reverse complement strand
GGGCTACGGCAGCTACATTGTCGAGGCCAGGAGCGATTCCCTGAAGGGTGCTTCCAAGTTCAACTACAGGTCGTGGCAGACCGAGGGTGGCCGTGTGTCCTTGCACTTGGGCAAGCCTGGTCTTGTTTCGGGCCGAGTGCTAGTCGAGGACGACGAGGATGCCTCCGAAGTTACGGTGGCGGTCCAGGGTCTCGATTACAGCGTTATGGCCGATGGTATGGGCAACTTCGAGTTCGAGTCGCTCCCTGCGGGATACTTCGAGATGGTCGCCTTCGTGCAGACCGATAGCGTCGTCGTGGACGATTCGGGTAAGAAGGGTAAGGTAAAGATCATCCGCAAGCTCGGGGCCTCCATTGCCAATGTGCGTGCCGGTCAGGAAAATGCGGTGGTTATCGATACCCGCCCGCAGGATTCCCTCCCGTCGTTTGTCTTCGAGGACTTCGAGGGTGGCATCGATGCGTGGAATGTCCAGCATTCGGAAAATGCCGATGGCAGTATTGAAACTGTGGATGCTGGTCTTGGCCGCGAAGGCAAGGCCGCGCATTTCACGTGCGAGAATGATTCCGCATACAACTGGGTGTTGATGGGCCGCTCTCTCGGTGGCATGGTCGACATGAGCAATCTCGATTCCATCGTCTTCTGGGCGCGTGCCAGTGTTCCTACCGATACGAGCAAGAACCCGTATATTTCCTTCTCGCTCGACCTGAACGTCGATAGCACGTCCGAACTTACGAGCGGCAAGGCCTGGGTCCACTTGGATGTGGATACGACCTGGAACCGCTATGTGATAACGCCTGCAGGCTTCCTTGAGCCCGATAGCAACAATATCGGCGGAAATCTCGGCTGGGATATCGTGAAGCGTGATATTACCGATATTTCCATCTTCGGCGGTACGGGCGGCGAGTTCTGGATCGACGATATCGAGGTGTTCGGTTACTCCAAGTTTGTCGCTAGGGACCCGGAATAGCGCGTTTTTGACCGAATTTGGCCATTTGGGCCTTGACAATTTATCAATGAATGTGCCGTGACGAACGGTACATTTTTTGTTTTTTGGGGGTATCTTTATTATCAAAGGGATGTTTGTGGTGTGGATGTTGCTCACGGGCTTCCCCTCATAAGGAGTTATTATGAACGTGTGGAAAAGCGTGGGCGCGCTCTGCCTGGGCGCAGGCCTTGCTACATTCGGCCTTGCCGACAACCCGATATCCTCTTACCATTACCTGGCGGACCCTTCTTGCGCCTCCGATGGTGATACCTTCTACATCCTGACCGACGTCGACGACTACAACAACCAGACCAACTGGAACTACGACATCGTCGGCCTTTTCGCGTTCACTTCCGAAGACATGAAGAACTGGACCGACCATGGCATGATTTTCCGCTCCAGGCGTGAATTCGGCAACTACCCGAACAACACCTGGGCTTCGGGCATCGCCGTCAAGAACGGTAAGGTCTACATTGTTTACCCAGATGGTGCGAGCGGCGTGGGCATGATTACGGCGCCTGCGATTGACGGCCCGTATACCGACCCGATTCAGGCGTCTCATGGCGTGAACAGAATCGCCGGCGGCAACAACAGCGTTATCGGCGGCTGTGACGGTATCGCGCATTGCTTTGACCCGGGCATCTTTTTCGATGACGACGGCACGGGTTACGTGATTTTCGGCGGTGGTGAAAGCGGCCAGCGCCCCTACGGCAACAACTTCGATATCATCAAGTTTAACGAAAGCAACGGCAAGATTACCATGGACAAGAACTCCCTTACGCGTGTCCAGTTGCCGAATTCTTTCGAAGCGCCGTACCTGCACAAGAAGGGCAGCACCTACTACCTGAGCTTCAACAACCGTAGCCAGATTATTGATTACGGTACGTCCAACAAGATCATGGGCCCCTACAACTATGTGGGCCAGGTCATTCCGGGCATCGGTTCTGTGCCCGATGCTCACGGCGAAGGCGGCAACAACCACCATGGCTTTGCCCCGTTCAAGGACAAGTGGTATGCCGTTTACCATGACCGTCGCCTGGTGACATCTGACAACCACCCGACAGCCTGTACCCAGCAGGGCGTATGCTCGGTGAACCCGAACTACGAAAACCACAGGAGCGTGTCCATTGACGAACTCACCTGGAGTGGTGACAAGATGAACAAGCTGACCTTTACCCGCGAAGGCCCGAAGCAAATCAAGAACTTCGACCCGTACAGGACGTACAAGGCAACGACGAGTTCCAAACAACTTAATATCCGCAGCCGTACGGACTGGACCAAGGGCCAGCCGGTGAAGCACGTGCTGACTCCGCAGGCATCCAAGGAATCTTGGATTCGCGTGAGTGGCGTGGACTTCGGTAACGGTGCGCAGAACCTCCGCGTGAAGGCTGCAAGCGTGGCTGACGGTAACAAGATTGAAATCCATAAGGGCAGTGCCAGCGGTACGCTTGCTGGTACCTGCAACCTTGCAAGGACTAGCGGCTGGCAGGATTATGCCGATAACGACTGCGAAATGAGCGGCCTTACCGGCGTTGTCGATCAGCTGTTCTTCGTGTTCAAGGGCTCTAAGGATTCTACCATGGGCATCCTTGAATGGGAATTCCAGGGCACCAAGCGTGAACCTGAACCGCAGACTGCGTTTGGCGGCAAGGCTTGGGCCGTTCCGGGCAAGATCCAGGCCGAAGACTTCGACGTGCCGGGCTACGGCGCGGGCAATGATTCGTACAGCGATAACGATTCCGAGAACCACGGCTTCGAAAAGGCGAAGAGTGCTGCAGATTCCGCGAAGGTCGATTACCGCAAGGAAGATGCCCCGTCTGTTGACCTTTACGCGAATGCGACCGGGATTATCGTGGGCTACAACCAGTCCGGCGAATGGCTTGAATACACGGTGAAGGTGGCCAAGGATGGCGATTACACCATGTACGCCTCTGTCGCAACGGACAATTCTACTGCCGGCTTCACACTTTCTATCGATGACAACAAGATTGCCGATGTCGCAGTCTCTGGTTCCAGCTGGGATGACTTTGAAAGCGTGAAGGCCAATGTGTCTCTGAAGGCTGGCGAACATATTCTGCGCATGACGGTAACGGGCGACTGGTTCGACATCGACTACATCAACTTTGTCGAAGGCAAGGACGCTCCGGAAACGACGACGGGTCTTGCTGGCAATGTGAAGCTGAATGCGGCCAAGGTGGCAACGTTCGACGTGTTCGACTTGACTGGCAAGAAGGTGGCAAGCTTTACGGCTCGCAACATGGCCGAAGCTTCCAAACTCTGGCAGAGTGGTTCCATTCAGGGTAGCGAAAAGGCTCAGGGAATTAGCCTGATTCGCAACCGCGCAAACGGCGCAATGGCCAAGGTGCGTACAACCAAATAAGTTTCCCATAAACACATCCAACCAGGAGGACACCCCCGAATGGGGGTGCCCTTCCTTGGGAAGGGAAACTTAAGAATTTTTTGTGACAAATAAGGAGTCGTGATATGAGGATTCAAAAAATTGCAAAGAGTGTGGGCCTAGCCTTTGGAGTGGTTGGCCTTTGGAGTTCGGCAATGGCCTCGACGGTCAATGTCGACGTAACGGAAGAACACCAGGTCATTCGCGGTTTTGGCGGCATGGTGCATAACCAGTGGCAGGGCGGTGGCGGACTTTCTGAAGCCGATGCCAAGATTGCCTTTGGTACGGGCGATGGAACGCTTGGCCTGAATACGCTGCGTATTCCGGTGTATGCAAATTCCAGTGACTTCAACAAGGAAGTTCAGGCTGCAAAGTATGCAAAAAAATACGCCGGCGACGACTTTATTCTGTATGCAACTCCGTGGACTTCTCCGTATGCGGGCGCAAACCAGCACATGTCTTCTTCGAACTACCAGAAGTACGTGGACCACCTGAACAGCTTTAACGATTACATGAAGAACCAGGGCGTTCCCCTGTACGCCATCTCCATCAGTAACGAACCGGACTGGTGCGGTGAATGGGCTTGCTGGAGTGCCGATGAAATTTACAACTTCACCAAGGGCTATGCCGACAAGATGCGCAAAAACGGCGCCAAGGTGATTTCTACGGAATCCTTCCGTTACGACAAGAACCTTTACAACAAGGTCTTGAACGACGCTAACGCTCTCAAGAACTGGGATATTCTCGGTGCGCACTTCTACGCAAGTGACCGAAGGACTGGAGACAACTTTTTCCAGTATTCTCTTGCCGACCAGAAAAAAGTGGAACGCTGGATGACGGAACACTATACCGAAAGCCAGGGAAGCGGTAACGACTGGCGTACGATTCGCAATACGGGTGACCAGGCGAACCAGAACAAGCGCGATACAGTGAACGCCATGGACTTGGGCTACGAAATTCATCGTGCCATGGTCGTGGGCAACTTCAATCAGTACACCTGGTGGTACATCCGTCGTTGCTATGGCTTGATCATGGAAAAGGACTTTGGCAACAAGCTTCAGATTCCGCAGAACGAAATTGGCAAGGTCTCGAAGCGCGGCTATGTGCTGAGCCAGTTTGCCCGCTTTGTCCGTCCGGGCGCAATCCGCGTGGGCGCTACGGCAAATCCTGAAAAAGAAGTTTTTGCAAGTGCCTACAAGAGCAAAGACGGCGATAGCGTTATCGTTGTGCTCGTGAACCGCGATTATGCTAAGACCAAGGAAGTGACGGTCAAGGTGCAGGGCGCCGATGTCCAGTCGTTCCATGTGTATACGACGAGCCAGGAAAAAAATGCCAAGTACGAAGGCGAAGTCGAAGTTAAGAACGGCTCCGTGACCATCACCATGGATCCGGGCAGTTCGAATTTCAAGGACTGCATTGTGACGCTCGTGGGCGTTGGCACTCCGGCAGACCCTGTTCCTCGTGAACCGTTTGGCGGCAAGGCCGCTGAAATTCCGGGCAAGATTGAAGCTGAAAACTTTGACGTTCCGGGTACGGGCAAGGGTAACAAGTCCTATAACGAAAGCGATTCCGACGATCACGGCGAAACAAACTACCGCGAAGGTACAGGTGTTGACATTTACAAGAAGGCTACAGGCTACGTGGTTGGCTACAACGAAGAAGGCGAATGGCTTGAATACTCCGTGAACGTGAAGGAAGCGGGCGACTATACCATGTTTGCCGCCGTCGCTACGGAAAATTCGACGTCCGGCTTCTCGCTCTCCTTGGATGGCGAAGAACTTGTTGAAAATGTTGCTCTCTCGGGAACGAGCTTCGATGAATATGTCAAAGTCAAGGCCAATGTAACACTCCCGGCGGGCGAACATATCCTCCGTATGACAGTGACGGGTTCTTGGTTCGATATCGACTACTTCAACTTTGCAAAGGGCAAAGATGCGGCCGACCCGGACAATGCTACGATTGGTTTGCGCGGTGCTGATTTCCGCATGCCGACCGAAGCCGAAAATTACAGTGTCTTTGACATGAATGGCGTGCTTGTCGGCAAGTTCGAAGCCATGACCAAGGCCGATGTCCAGCGCATGACCAAGAGCGTGGTGCGCCAGAACGGCATTTACTTTGTGAAGTCTCTCAAGTTCGGCAATGCTTACCGCATTTCTGTGACGAAATAATTTCATATTCCTAGAAGCGGGAGTCGAGCAATTGGCTCCCGTTTTTTTGAGAGTTTGTAAAAAGGAAATAAAAATGAGTGTGGAAATGAGTTTTAAAAAGCTGATTGGCGTTGCTGGTGTTGCTGCTGGACTCTCCATGTTTGCTGTGACGGGTGCTAGTGCGGCACCGGACCCGAACTTCCATATTTACATTGCCTACGGGCAGTCGAACATGGAAGGTAACGCCAGGAATTTCACGGATGTGGATAAGAAGGAGCATCCGCGCGTCAAGATGTTTGCAACGACATCTTGCCCGAGTCTTGGCCGCCCGACGGTGGGCGAAGTTTACCCGGCTGTGCCTCCGATGTTCAAGTGCGGTGAAGGCCTTTCTGTGGCAGACTGGTTTGGCCGCCACATGGCGGACTCTCTCCCGGATGTGACCATCGGCATTATCCCGGTCGCTCAGGGCGGCACGAGCATTCGCCTGTTTGACCCGGACGACTACAAGAATTACCTCAATTCTGCCGAAAGCTGGCTGAAAAACGGTGCCAAGGCTTACGGTGACGATGGCAATGCCATGGGCCGTATCATCGAAGTTGCGAAGAAGGCCCAGGAAAAGGGCGTCATCAAGGGCATCATCTTCCATCAGGGTGAAACCGATGGAGGCATGAGCAACTGGGAACAGATTGTCAAGAAAACTTACGAGTACATGCTCAAGCAGCTCGGCTTGAATGCCGAAGAGACTCCGTTTGTCGCCGGTGAAATGGTTGATGGTGGTTCTTGTGCTGGCTTTAGCAGCCGCGTTCGCGGACTCTCCAAGTACATCGCAAACTTTGGCGTGGCAAGCTCCAAGGGCTACGGCTCTAAGGGGGACGGCCTCCACTTTACCGTGGAAGGCTATCGCGGCATGGGCCTCCGTTACGCCCAGGAAATGCTGAAGCTCGTGAACGTAGCTCCGGTGGACCCTGAACCGCAGGAACCGTTCAGTGGCAAGGCCATTGAAATTCCGGGCAAGGTCGAAGTCGAAAACTTTGACAAGCCGGGCAAGGGCCGTAACGAAGATGGCACTTCTAACGATTCCTACAGTGATCAGGATTCCGAAAACCACGGTGATAGCGATTACCGCAAGGATACAGGCGTAGACTTATACAAGGCGGGTGATGGCGTTGCTCTTGGCTACACGCAGACCGGCGAGTGGCTTGAATACACTGTCGATGTGAAGGCTGAAAGCGAATACAATATCGAAGCTAGTGTTGCCGCTGGCAATTCCACTTCTGCATTCAAGCTCTATATCGATGACAAGGCGATTTCGGATGAAGTTTCCGTGCCGCAGACTGCCGATAATTCCTGGGATACCTACAAGACGATTACCGTCAAGGAAGGCATCAAGCTCAGTGCCGGCAAGCATGTGCTCAAGCTTGAAATCACGGCCAACTACGTGAATCTAGACTGGATCCAGTTTACCGATGCTAAGGAAACGATCGGTCTTTCGAAGATCCGCCTCGATATGACAGAGGCCGAAAGCAGCTTTAGCGTGTACAGCATGCAGGGCCAAAAGCTCGGGACGTTTACCGCAAAGGGAATGGCCAACGCTGTGAACCTCGTCAAGACGGATGCCAAGCTCCGCAAGCAGGCGAAGGGCGTGTTCTTTGTCCGCAAGGAAGGCGCAAAGCTCATGAGCAAGAAGGTTGTCGTTTTCGAATAATTCTAGACTCCATGAAGGGTCCTGGCGGATGCTAGGACTCTTTTTTTTACAAAATGCGGTTTTTGAGCGAATTTCGCAAATCATTGACAAAACGTCCATATTATATGGAGCCCTGCTGTGCTACAAAACGGCTTTTTTAGGGTAGATTCTTTATAGAAATTTTGGATTAAGGGATATAAAAATGAGCGTGGAAAGAGAATTGAAAAAAATCCTGGCCTATGCAGGTGTTGCCGCTGGGCTTTCTATGTTTGCGGTGGGGGCGAATGCGGCTCCGAACCCGAACTTCCATATTTACATTGCTTACGGGCAGTCCAACATGGCGGGCAACGGCGATATTGTCCCGGCTGAGGACCAGGCCGAAGCTCCGAAGAACTTTATAATGCTTGCCTCGCACAATGCAAATGCAAGCCAACGCAGCGGCAAGACGAATCAGTCTATCAAGACGGGCGAATGGTACCCGGCAATTCCTCCGATGTTCCATCCGTTCGAAAACCTCTCCCCGGCGGACTACTTTGGCCGCGCTATGGCCGATTCCTTGCCGGGCGTGACCGTGGGCATTATCCCGGTTGCCATCGGTGCTGTGAGCATCCGCGCCTTCGACAAGGACCAGTACGAAGCTTATTTCAGGGGCGATGGCAAGGACATCATGAACTGGGGCTGGCCCAAGGATTACGACAACAACCCTCCGGGACGCATTCTGGAACTCGCCAAGAAGGCTAAGGAAGTGGGCGTCATCAAGGGCTTCATCTTCCACCAGGGCGAAAGTGACGGTACCGACGACAACTGGCGCCGCACCGTCTACAAGACCTACAAGGACATTATCGACGCGCTCGATCTCGACGAGAACGAAGTCCCGTTCGTGGCGGGCGAGTTGCTGCAGGAAGGTAACAACTGCTGCGGAAGCAAGAATGGCGGCATTGCCCAGCTCAAGAACAACTTCAAGAAGTTCGGGCTTGCATCCTCGAAGGGCCTGCAGGGCAACGGCAAGGACCCGTACCACTTTGGCCGTGCGGGCGTGATTGAACTCGGCAGGCGTTACTGCTCCGAGATGCTCAAGCTTATCGACAAGACTATTGACCCGGATGCTCCTCCTGTAAACCTGGTGGACCCGAGCCAGTCTACGGTTCCTGACGAACCTCCCGAGGAATATGGCCCGTATACCGACCCGATCGAAATCCCGGGCAAGGTGCAGGCCGAAAACTACAACAAGGGCGGTGCAGGTGTTGCCTACTACGACCTGAACAAGGGTAACGAAGGCGGCAAGCTCCGCAAGGATGACGTGGACATTTACCAGCCGAACATGGGCATTGTCGTGGGCTACAACCAGAAGGGCGAATGGCTCAAGTACACCGTGAACGTGGCTGCCGATGGCGAATACGAGATTTCTGCCAACGTGGCGGGCGAGAACGGGACCGGTAGCTTGACGCTCTACATGGATGACCAGCCTATCGGTACCGAGATGGCCAATACCGGAAACGGCTTTGATGCGTTCGAAGTTGTAAGCGGCGGCAAGGCTACGCTTACCAAGGGCGAACACGAGCTGAAACTCGAGATTACCAACGACTGGATTGATATTGACTACGTGGAATTCAAGGCGGTGAGCGCTTCTCAGGGTGGCGATACTCCGACGGTAATTCACCCGTTGACCGGATTCCACATGACCGAGGCCGAAAGCAACTTCGAACTCTTCGACCTGCAGGGCAACCGTGTGGCTCGCTTCAGCGCGGGTGACATGGCCGGTGCAATGAATTTTGTTAAGTCCGGTGCACTCAAGGTCCGTCGTGGCGTGTACATGCTCCGCGGCAAGACCTCAAACGGGATAGTCGCCCGAAAGGTGGGTGTATATGCCGAGTAGTGAAATCAAGATAGTGAAGCAGATCGTGTTCTTTGTGGCCGTGGCCATATCCCTCGGCTTCATTTACGGATAGTTTCTTCCAATCATATTCATGCCCCGGCTAAGCCGGGGCTTTTTTGCGCGCCCCACCCTAGTCTCCTATTGACAAAATATCAATGGAAAACATTGAATACATATATAAAAAAGCCCTTTTTGAAGGTAATTTTAGGTTATGGAATTGTGCAGGGGTGGTGCCCGGCGCAAAAAGGAGTTTCTGTATGGGATGTTTCCGTTTTCTGGCCCGAGTAGCATGCGCTACGATGATTTCTGCCGGCGTTGCCGCTGCAGTTACGGTCAATAACCCGATTATGTACGTCGATAGCCCGGACCCCTCGATTGTCCGCGTTGACGACGCTTACTACATGGTGACGACGACCATGCACTTTGCCCCGGGCGTGCCCGTCTTCAAGAGCACGGATTTGGCCCAGTGGCGCACGGTGGGCTATGCTTACCAGACTCTCACCAACAACGACCAGCAGAACTTGAATGGCGGCAAGGATGCTTACGGTAAGGGCTCTTGGGCTTCGAGCATCCGTTACCACAAGGGATTCTTCTACGTGCTGACCCCGTCCTACACGACAGGCAAGACGCATTTGTACAAAACCGCCGACGTGGAAAGCGGCCAGTGGAGCGAAGTGCAGCTCCCGTTCTATCACGATCCGTCCCTCTTCTTCGATGACGACGGCACCGTTTGGGTGTTCTACGGCAGTGGCGACCAGATTAGCTACGTGCAGTTGAACGACGACGCAAGCGGTGTAAAGGCCGGCGGCAAGAGCGGCAAGCTCGGCGGCGTAAGCATCAACCAGGTGACCGGCACCAGCAACTACTACGTGCAGCAGGAAGGCTCGCACATGGAAAAGGTGAACGGCGAATACTACCTGTTCACGATTTCCTGGCCGGCGGGCAAGAGCCGTAGCGAAATTGTTTACCGTTCCAAGAGCCTGCTCTCCGGATTTAGCGGAAGGTATTTCCTCTCCGATAACGGTGTTGCGCAGGGTGGCATCTTTGATACTCCCGATGGCAAGTGGTATGCCCTCCTGTTCCGCGATTCCGGCCCGGTCGGCCGTATGTCGCACCTGGTCCCGATGGAATGGAAGGACGGCTGGCCGGTTCCGACCAGCGGAAGCAAGGCTCCCTCCACGATTGACCTGCCGGAATCCCCGCTCCCGGGCTATGGCATGGTCACCAGCGATGATTTTGAATCCAGCGAACTTGCTCTTGAATGGCAGTTCAACCACAATCCCGATAACAAGAACTGGAGTTTGTCTGCAAATCCGGGCTTCTACCGCATTACTAC
>JAEEGH010030713.1_pt1 | contig 10426 bp, 13 predicted proteins | sample 9134181 | NCBI WGS metagenome assembly JAEEGH01 (sample SAMN16246544, study PRJNA631951) | gut metagenome | biome: gut microbiome; feature: rumen; material: DP-attached | host: Bos | place: Iran: Karaj | collected 2018-10 | reverse complement strand
CACCATTTAAGTACATGGAGATAATCTCATTTCTTTTCTCTAGAGGAATCCTTTCATGAAGTCTGTTCATAAGTCTTACACATTTTATTTGGTTTCTAAATGTGTCAACCTATTTCAGTATAAGACACAGTGCTGACAGGCTTACTGCCGCGGGGAACATATAGCGATAGTCGCCCCTTTCCTGCAGCGTGCCTCTCAGGTTTTCCTTCGTCCTTGGCAGTTTGCCCGAGAAGAGCACCTTGTCCTTGTATCTTATCTCGATACTCTTGTCGAGGTTCACCATCTCGTCGTTGAAATACAATGTCAGCGAGGAGTAGTCACATTGTGTGATTTCCACCTTGTTGCCGTTCAGTTCCAGGCGCACGGTCTTGCCTCTTTCCAGTTCGTCCTTGGGTGCCGAGAGCCAGTAGAAGTGAGGGCGCACCACCTCTTCCTGGCGCCACACTATCTTCCTTGGGTATGGGTTGCGGCGATACTGTTCCATCCACTTCACGGCTGCTGTGTCCACGCGGTCCATCCAGTGCGGCTTTCCTCTCACGATGTGCGTCTCGTGTATGTATCCTTCCGGGTCGGTGATCTGCAGTGAGTCGAGTTCCACGCCGCGCTCCACGTTTTCCCTGTTGCGGTTGTAGGCATAGTCGAATTCTCCGCACCAGTTCATGAAGGGCAGGTTGCGCAGGTTGAGCAGCGACACGTTGCCGGGATGCCCCGCCATCATCGATGCTGCCGCCCATGTGTCTGCCATGCGTGTTGCCATGCGCCACACTCCGTCTCCTCCGGCCGAATACCCCATGATATACACCTTGTCGGGATTCACGTCCAGCGTAGCTACAGCCATTTCTATCAGTTTCTGGTAGCACTCGTCCAGTGCCGGTTTAAACCACATGTCCCAGTCGTCGTAGGGGGCTCGCGGAGAGAGGAATGTGCCGCTGTCCGACTTGTACAGATACACCTGGTTGTACCATTGTCCGTCGTTCACGTCTGCCGGAGCGCTTCCGCCGCCGTGCAGCGATATGAAGAGGCTGTATCCGTCTGCAGGCTTTGTTCCGTAGCGTACGTATTTGAACGGCATTGTCAGACCGCCCGTTTTCAGGCATTTCTCTTCCTCCACGCTTTCGTACTTTGCCTTTGTCTTCTGCAGCCATTCCGTTTTCAGGGCATCGGCTGCCTTACGGGCTTCTCCGGCGCTAAGTCCCTGTGCAGCTGCGTTCAGCGGCAGCATCAGTGTTAAGGACATCAGTCCGGCCATCATTGTGCGCCAACTCTTTCTGTGCATATCATGTGTGTTCATAGTTGTCAATGTTTTATTTTTGTAGCAAAGATACGAAAATTAGTTTGAAGTTTATGGTTTATGGTTTAAAGTTGGTTTAAAAAGTTCTCTCACATGAAATATTCCTCCAAAAGGAGTGATTTTCTCTGATTTTATTTGTACCTTTGCCATGTCATTGATGATTTTGCTTGTCTTGAAATGCTTTGCGCGAAGTTTTAAGATGTTTTGTGATTATGATAGATCAGATTATCGACTTTAATAGGACTTTTGTGGCACAGAAGGGCTACGAGAAGTATCTGACGGACAAGTACCCCGACAAGAAGCTGGCGGTGCTGTCGTGTATGGACACCCGACTGACGGAACTGTTGCCTGCGGCTCTGGGACTGAGGAATGGTGATGCAAAGATTATAAAGAATGCCGGAGGACTGGTGATTTCGGCTTTCGACTCTGCCATGCGCAGCCTTATCGTCGCCATCTATGAGTTGGGCGTGGAGGAAATCATGGTGGTGGCTCACTCACATTGCGGTGCCTGCCACATGAGTTTCGACCACTTCCATCACGAGATGATTGCACGCGGAGTGACTGACCAGACACTCGACACCATACAGAAGTGCGGCATAGACCTGCATCATTGGTTGGAGGGATTTAAAGACACTCCGGAATCCGTCCGCAAGACCGTTGAGACCATCAAGACCCATCCGCTCGTGCCGAAGGATGTCGTAGTCCGTGGTTTTATCATCGACTCTGAAACGGGAGAGTTGGAGGAGATAGACTGACCAGACACCTTTCCAGGGAAGTAGGAAACAAATGTATCCAATGAACAAGATAACCATCATACGAGGATGTGTCATGTCGGCTTTCCGGCCGGCGATGCGGATGTCGTGGTGGCTGCTGAAGATAATGCTCCCCATCTCGCTGGCAGTGCGTCTGCTGCAATATTATGGGGTGATAGCATGGTGCGCCCAATGGCTTGACCCCGTCTTTCAATATCTCGGACTGCCGGGGGCGTCTGCCATCGCCTTCCTGACGGGAGCATCCGTCACGACGTACGCTTGTCTGGCCGTGATGCTGTCAATGACCCTCACACTGAGGCAGGCAACGATAATTGCCATCATGGTGTTGATATGTCATGCGTTGCCATTGGAGTGTGCCGTGGTGAAGCGGGTTGGCTCAAAGCCGTTTAAGATGGGGCTGATACGCATCTTGGGGGCCTTTGCTGCTGCTTTCTACCTGAACATGGTATTGCCGGAGATGAGCGAACCGTTCGGACATCTCGTAGTGTCGGATGTGGACGTGACGCTTGCAGAGGTGATGCAGGAATGGCTGGTCTCATCGCTGAAATTGTCTGTCATGATAATAGCAATCATCTATTCGCTGATGGTGATACAGCGTGTGATGGACGACCTCGGCATAATGTACAAACTGGTGAAACCGATAGAACCGCTGATGACATTCTTTGGTTTGCCACGTAACGCAGCATATCTGTGGCTCGTGGGAAACGTATTAGGCATCAGCTATGGCTCTGCAATGATGATAAGTCTTGAGGAGTCGGGGCAGATAAGTAAGGAAGAGGCCAACGAGGTGAACTATCATCTCATAATGAACCATTCCATGCTGGAAGATACGATGGTCTTTGCAACAGCAGGCGTTTCTGCCGTATGGATACTCACGACACGCATACTCTTTGCCTTCCTGCTGGTATGGGGTAGGAGGGGCTTTGTAAAGTTAAGAGTTAAAAGTTTAAAGTTGAGAGTTGAAAGATATTTCTTATAGAATTCATGGCCGTAGGGAGAAGCATTCACTTCCCAGATTATCCTTGGCCTCAGCACAATTCTCCCAAATAGCACCAACCTTTTGGCAGGTATTCTTATCTGGGCATTCGCCGCAAGTCTCATAGCCCTTGACGGTTACACATTTATGTACTTCGCACAAATGGCTGCAGAAGTAGAACTTGATACCTTCCGTGCGGCATCCCATGCAATTAATGCTCTCAGGCGTAATTTGGTCGGTGTGATTCATTTCGCACCATTTCTTCGCAACCTCGACGCGCATCTTGTCATCGTTCTTAATAGTGGCAATACGAGCCTCACAGGTCTCGCAGTTAATACCACAGCAGGCAATCATCTTATTCATATTATATTTATTGTCTTCTGCAATTCTTCTAAGAATCGGGCGGCGTGTGAGCCGTCCATCTGGGCGTGATGGAACTGGAAGGAGATGGGAAGCGTGGTCTTCAGCCATCCCTTGCGGTAGCGGCCCCAAGCCAGAAAGGGATTGTTGTAGGTTCCGCTGTATTGGTTGGCAATGCTGTCGAGTTCTGTACTAGTCACTGCCGACGTGCCGACTATCACGGCGTCATCGTCCAATATGTCCTGACATGTCTGCCTGATGGTCTCTGTCAGATGCAGATAATTGGCATTAAACGCTTCCAAATCATCGCTGACAGCAACATCGCAGAAACTTAGTCCACCCTTTACATTATCCACTATCACGTTTATGGCCATGCGGTCATATTTGTACAGTTTCCCGTTTTGGGGCAACATGTAAAACTCTTCTATTCCTGATGCCGCCTTGCCGATGCACCAGCTGAGCAGCATGTTGAATTTCAGGCCGCGACGCCGGCTTACCTTACAGAGCGGCGTCACATCGAAAGTCTTTGTGAATGTAACCATCGGCATAGGCGACTTCATCCACAGTTCGAATGCAATAGCCCGATTCGTATCTTTGGGAGTGATTTCCTGTTTCATCTTAATACTATTATAAAGAAATTTTAAAACAATCACCCCATCACTACGTCAAGAACCATCATAAGGACGAAGCCGACGGCGAAACCGATGGTGCTGAGGTTGGAGTGTTGTCCCTCAGAGGCTTCAGGGATGAGCTCCTCGACCACGACGTAGAACATAGCACCTGCTGCAAAGGCAAGCATATAGGGGAGAACGGGAACCAACAGCGAGGCCAGCAACAGTACGGCAATGGCTCCAATGGGTTCGACGGCTCCACTCAGGGAACCAAGTAGGAACGAACGCCAGCGGCTGTTGCCTGCTGCACGCATCGGCATTGAGATAATGGCTCCTTCAGGGATGTTCTGTATAGCAATACCCAATGAAACGGCAACGGCACCAGCCAATGAGATATGTGCCGCCCCATTCTTTGCTCCGGCAAATACTACACCGACGGCCATTCCTTCAGGCAGATTATGGATAGTGACTGCCAGGGCAAGCATCGCAGTCCTGGAGAGATTGGAGCGGACACCTTCAGGTTTGTCTGTGCCTATATGCAGGTGCGGCGTCAGTTCGTCGATGAGCAGCAGGAATCCCATTCCAAGCAAGAACCCCACGGCAGCAGGCATTACCGCCCACTTGCCGATATCAGCCCCCATATCCATGGATGGAATAAGCAGCGACCAAACAGATGCCGCCACCATCACGCCAGATGCAAAGCCCAAAAGCGATTTCTGCATTTTAGCTGACATATCCTCCTTCATAAAGAACACGAAGGCAGATCCGAGCATCGTGCCCAGCAGCGGAATCAGTAGTCCTATAATTAGTGTCGTTGTCATAATCAGGTGCAAAATTACTACTTTTTCTTGGATTGTGCAATACCCAAATCATATAAAAATTTATTTACCTTATTCTTCATGTATATGGAGGAAAAAAAAGAACTTTATTTCCTTATTTTGCAGTTTTTTCATTTTGCGGTCTGTTTTTGCCGGAGTTGTGAATCGCAACCTCAGGACAGAACTAAAACATGTTTTCGTGACAAATGTGACACGAATATTTTGTGCCCTCGGAGAATTTTTCGGCATTTGAAGATGAAAAAGTAGGGGAAAGGTTGTAGGTTTTGAGAAAATAATGTATCTTTGCAACTGATAAAGTATCATTTACGATGAAAGAGATTTATTTCGCCGGCGGGTGCTTCTGGGGCACCGAGCATTTTTTCAAGCAGATAGAGGGTGTGACAGACACCGAGACAGGATTCGCCAACGGACACACCGAGCATCCTACCTACAAGGAGGTCTACACCGACACCACGGGTTTTGCCGAGACGGTGCGCGTGTGCTACGACCCCTCGCGTGTCAGTCTGCGCTTCCTCCTGCGCATGTTCTTCAAGGCCATCGACCCCACGAGCCTCAACCGTCAGGGCCACGACGAGGGCACACGCTACCGCACGGGCATCTACTTCACCGACCCTGCTGACCTGCCCCTCATCGAGGAGGTCTGGCAGGAGGAGCAGCAGCGCTGGACGGAGCCCCTCGTGGTGGAGAAGGAGCCTCTGCGAAACTACTATGCAGCAGAGGACTACCATCAGGACTACCTGGACAAGAACCCTGACGGCTATTGCCATCTGCCGCTCTCGCTCTTCGCCTTTGCCCGCCAGGCCAAGGATCCTGAAAAAAAATGATCTGCTGTTGAAGGACTTTGCAGCCATAGACTTTGAGACGGCCAACAACGAGCGCTGCAGTGTCTGCTCTGTAGGTGTCGTCATCGTTCGCGACGGTGAGATAGTGGATTCGTTCTACTCTCTTATTCAACCCGAGCCGAACTACTACAACTATTGGTGCAGTCAGGTGCATGGTCTTTGCCATGATGATACTGATGATGCGCCAGTATTTCCAGAAGTCTGGGCACAGATAGAACCGTTGATTGAAGGACTTCCGCTCGTTGCTCATAACCGTCCTTTTGATGAGAGCTGTCTGAAAGCTGTATTCAGGGTGTATCAAATGGTTTATCCGGATTATGAGTTCTACGACACTCTTTGTGTTTCGCGGCGAGTGTTCCCTGATTTGGAGAATCACCAGCTTCATACCGTAGCTGCAGAGTGTGGTTTCTGTTTAGAGAATCATCACCATGCACTTGCTGATGCAGAAGCCTGTGCTTGGATTGCGCGGAAGATACTTTAGTGTATGCTCCGGCCGTTCAAAAAGTTTTGTTGGAATTATGACGGACAAATTATACGCAAAATACATGTGGCTGATATCTACGATTAAAGATGCGGGCAAGATTTCTTTTGAGAAAATAGCGCATAAGTGGGATACTGCCTATGTCAATGATCTGCATCAGCCGTTGAGGCTGCGTACATTCCATAATCATAAAAGGGAAATCCTGAAGCAGTTTGGCATCGTAATAGAATGTCAGAAAGGTACGAACCTTTATTATATCGACAATCCGGATGTGATAGAAGAAGATTCTATCAATAAATGGTTGATTGATTCATTTGCTGTGAATAATCTGTTGATGGAAAACCGCTCTATCAGTGACAGAATCGTTTTGGAAGAGATTCCGTCAGGAAGGAATTTCCTTGAGACAATAACTGGCGCTGTTCGGGAGAACCGACAGATAACGATAGATTATGAGGACTTCTTCGGCAACACGAAACAGGGACTAAAAATCAATCCCTATTTCGTCAGGTTGTTCAAGCGACGCTGGTACGTGATGGGTTATGTCCCTCAGGAGAAGGATATTTGCCGATTCGGACTTGACCGTATCAAGCGTATTGAAGTCTTGGATACCAAATTCAAATACCCCAAAGATTTTTCTCCAAAAGAATATTATAGAGACTTTTATGGCGTCTTTCATGTAGATGAACCTATGACAATTCGCCTGAAAGCCTACGAAGAGAAACCCAATTACCTTCGTTCTCTGCCTTTGCATCACAGTCAGCGAGAAGTAGAATCGAATGGTGATTATACTGTGTTTGAATACAAGATTGTCCCGACAGACGATTTCATTCAGGAGATTTTGAGTCATGGGAAGCAACTGGAAGTTTTGTCTCCAGAGCCTTTCCGCAAGAAAATTATAGACACAATTCATAAAATGCTCAATTTTTATGAATAATTTTTGGCGGTGTGCAATTATGTTGCATATTGCCCCCATAACTTTGCCGCAAAATTCAAAAACAGGCTGAGTTATGGACCATTCAGAAGAACTAAAAAAATTGGGCGAAAGGTTCCCCAATAAGAATGTCGGTTGTGGCAACCATGATGCCAAGATACTGGTTGTCACGCAGAAAGAAGGAAACGAAGATATAGATTTCGAGTATTTGGCAGAACTCTTCAGTGAATTGCCGGATGTTCAGGGAGAGAAAGTGGACGTTCTTGAACATTGCTATTATGTGGTATTTGATAAGGAGTTGTTGGCAGATTCTTTCTTTGAGCATTTCCGGATTATCCAATACGTGTTTACAGACGGGAATCATTTGGAAGAGCACAATCCTGCCCGGATTTTTGGGATGGAGTGGCTTTCCGGATGTTCCGTTGCAGATGGCGTTCATCGTATGTTTGTAGCTCATTCAAATCCTCAAGACAGTCAAGATGAAAGGGTGATGTTTTGCACATATCCATTGGATATGGTAACCCCAACCGTCTTCTGCTGCAATAAGTTGCTGCTGAATTGGTTCTTGCGTAATAAAACGCAGTGTTTTAGGCAGGCATTTTGATGAATTTCGAATAATTTCATTATATTTGCAGTTGAATTAACCAAAAATGTAATACTATGGAAAAGATAACTTGTGTAGAAGATATTGATTGTCGTATTAAAGAAATATGGAATAGCCCATATATTAAAGAATTGCCAAGTTGGGTTAAAGATAGAAGATATCGTTATGCAGACCCAATTAAAGCCGCAGATTTGTTAATTACCGGAATTAATCCTTCTTTTCGTCCTCAATATGATAATGAAAATTTACCAGATGAGTATAGGCATGGCCCGGCTACAGCGAATTTCACCCTGGCAAAATATGATAATTACTGGGGGCCTTTGTCTAAGATGATAGATGATGAATTGAGAGGTCGTTTCGATTATCTTGACATATTTCATTTTTGGGAGATGGACCAAAATAAATTGAGGAAGGAAATCCTTAGTAGGGGTGAGAGTGGATGGCTGTTTATTGCAGATGAACTAAACTTGACACAGCATATTATTGAAGATATTATAAAGCCAAAATTGATTCTTGTAAAAAATAAAGAATCGTGGGCGTATTGGGGTAAAGTTCAGGGATTTGTATGGATGGGATATGTTTTTGATAAAATCAAAGACTTCCCGTGCGGTGAATTGTGTAAAATAGTTGGACTACAAAGTGATGGAAGAATAACTCCAGAGATAGAAGAGACATGCTTAAAAGGAAATTATGTCCTATTTTCGAAACACATCAATCAATATACTAAGCGTGAAGAACGTCCGACGCCAGAATTACTTAATAGTATTCTAAAAGATAATTTTTAGCAAAACAAAGATAGATGAACATACGTCAGTACGCAATCAATAATTGTAATGATCTCATTACTCTTTCCGATATGGTGGAACACACCGATAATACGGACGAGCAAATTGAGATATATCAGAGGTTGGTAGAGGTAAGTGAGGAAATTGTGTTGGAATTAGAAGAAGAAGGATGTTTTGAAGACCCGATTTTTTGTTCTGACATTGATTGGTATGCCGGCTCGATGGATAACCTTGCAGTTCTGTATTTGGAGAGGAAAGAGTATGCCAAGGCGGTGCCGCTTTTGGAAAGAGCCTTGCAGCTGTATAGGATACAGGAAGAATTCGACAATCCGATTTTCGTTTGGCAGCGATATTATGCCTTGAAGCGATTGGTTCAATGCCATACAGAACTGGGCAATAAGACTATGGCCAATATTTACGGATATGAACAGGTTTGGTTAGAGAGGAAATATAAGATGTTGACTCACGATGACGCTTCTGAAGAAACACAGAATGCTGTGAAATGAGCCTTTGATAAAACGGTTTTAGCGTTATACATTTCGCGCCTGCAGACTCCTCTGCGGGCGCTTTTCGTTCCTGTCTTGTTCTTCTGTGAGTTAATGTTCAATAGATTATTTTGCCAGTTTAAGAAAAAATAGTATCTTTGCAGACAAAAATCGTCAGGATGAGTGAAAGCTGTCAGACACGCCGCATGTTTGGGCACAACTATGCCGTGCCGGGCACGTACGAAGTGACGCTGGTGGTAGCCGACAGGCGTCCAGTTTTCGGCGAGATTGTCGGCACGACAAAGCCTGGCGGCGAGAGACCGCATCTCAAACCATCTGCGCTTGGGCAAGCTCTTCTCAACGAGGAACTTCCGAAGATTCACCGCTTTTACCCGATGGTCGACATCTGGCAGGTGTGCCTCATGCCAGATCACCTGCACATGATTGTCCGCATCAACGAGCCATTACCTCCAGGCAAACATCTCGGCATCATCATCGGGGCGTTTAAGGGCGGCGTGAGCCGTGCGTGGTGGCAACAGAACTCCACTGTGTCTTCGGCATTCGCCGGAGAGGAAAAGCCTTCTCTCTTCGAGCCCAACTACAATGACCATATCCTCATGCGTGACGGCCAATTGGAGAATTGGAAGCAATACCTTCGCGACAATCCTCTCCGCTATATGATGAGGCGTGAGTATCCCGATTTGTTTCAGCGCGCCCTGTGTATCACTATCGACGGCGTGCGCTACAGTGCTTTCGGCAACATGCTCCTCCTTCGTCAGCCTGAGAAGCATCAGGTGTTCTTTCATCGTCGCACAGACGGCGTGCCGACAGAAGAGACGGAATTCTGGAAGTCGGAATGCCATCGTTTAACATCTGCTGCCAACAGCGGAGACGTTTTGGTCACTCCTGGCATCTCGGAGTGTGAAAAGCGCATTAAAAACATGGCATTGAAACAGGGGATGCGTTTGATTCATCTGCAAACAGACCCCATTGGCCGTTACTGGAAGCCGGAACGCAGTCGTTTCGATGCTTGCGCTCGCGGTTCGCTGCTCATTCTCGCTCCATGGCCGGAAGACATTCCTGACTTTGTCGGCAACTACGATCGTTTCCATTTTCTCAACCGTCTGACGGAGGCCATATGTGCCGTCAGTCATAACACCGATGTGGTTGTGCAAGGCTTATGCCGTGCACACTGTGGCTAAAAACGATGTTTGTTGCTTCGATCGATCGTTTGAGTTAACTCAGGTTTTTTGACGGCTTTTTTGCAACAGCGAACGGACACAATTAACGCTTGTCCGTTATGTCCGTTGAAGGCCCTCAGAGTGTCTTTTCCTGATTTCGGTTGACAGTTTTTTGCTCTTTTCCTGAGTTGGTTGTCAGTTGTTTTCCTGATAAGGTTTACACTTTACTGTTTTCGTTGACATCGTTCCTGATGGGGTTGACATTTT
>JAEEGH010030711.1_pt1 | contig 10427 bp, 10 predicted proteins | sample 9134181 | NCBI WGS metagenome assembly JAEEGH01 (sample SAMN16246544, study PRJNA631951) | gut metagenome | biome: gut microbiome; feature: rumen; material: DP-attached | host: Bos | place: Iran: Karaj | collected 2018-10 | reverse complement strand
AGCTCCGCCCTTGAGACGGGTACGGCCGACGCTGTCGGGTCCCCGTAAATCATCCCGTGCAGATAAGGGTAAATCCAGATGACCCGCCCCTGCGTTCCGGCCGCAACCGTATCCGCCAGCTCTTCCGCCAGCGCGCGGTGAACCGCCAGGCACAGAACGGTCCCGGGGCGGAAATCAAAGTCTCGCAGGGACATGACGGGCCTGCCGTGAAAAAACGGGGCCTGTCCGGCCGCGTCGGTTACGACAAAACAGGCGACCTGCGGCGCCAGCCCATGCCGTTCCAGCCCGTACCAGAACGAATCCGCCACATAACCGGTGCCGAAAACCACAATTTCGGCATCTTCGAGCGCGTGAAGAAGGCTGTCTGTTCCCGGTACGTTGTCCATTATTCCTCCAAAGTACTGCCCGGCACCGGCTCAATGAGACGGAGAGCGGACACGGGATGGGTCTTCCGCTGCGATTCCGGCGGCAGCGACATGAAGTCGCCGAACTTGAACCGGAGGTACTCCTCCGGGTCGGCGACCCCGGGGAACGAATGACCCTCGAAGAGAATGTCCCGCGAGCCCGCGTACCAGCGCCTTCGGTAGCCCCACTGCCGGTTCGGCGTCGGGAACATCAGAATACGGACCCACTCGGAATTCCGTTTCGCGGCCCGCGCAATCATCCGGTCAAGCAGACGGAGATCCGTCTGCAGCGGAACCCGCGCAAGCAGCCGGCAGGCGAAGCGTTTCCACCCGCTTCGCTCCGCGATCCGGCCGACTTCCGACCACAGGAGCTTCCGGACACAGAAGCAGGAGAAGTTTACGGCAGTCCTGGAAAGCAGGCTGTCCGGAACGGGATCAAGGGGGAAAATGTCAATAAAAACGCCCTGCTCATAGGGCAGATGTTCCTGATGCTCACGCAGGAAGAGGGTGTCCTTCCGGCGGAGCTTGCCATAGCCCCAGCGATAGCCGGGCGTACAGATGTGATCCTGAAAATAAAAGCGGGAGCTGTCCAGGTCGCGGACACAGGCTTCGCGAAAGCGGTTGTATTCCCCGCGCAGCATGGCGACATCCGCGTCGTCGTCCCAGGGGATGAAGCCGCCGTGCCGGACGGCCCCGAGGGCGGTGCCGAAGAAGCCGTAGAACGGGATCCCGTGCCCGTCTAGGGATTCCCTGACCTCCTCGTACATCCTCAGGAGCCTCGTCTGGACCTCGTTCATGCGTTCCTCCGGGCCTTGACAACCCTTTTTATGGACTACGGCATTGGCGGAGGCGGTATTAATGAGGTTGTTCACCGTAGGGCCAGTGATGATGTTCCCGGAGGTCCTGGAGGCGTCCGGGGGGCAGCTCCCGTACTTCAGGACGGAGGAGTTCTCCGACATGATGAAGGAGTCCGAGGCCATCCTGAAGAGGCTCCTGGGGGCCCCTCCGGGGAGCAGGGCCGCGTTCCTCACCGCATCCGGGACCGGGGCGATGGAGGCCGTCGTCGCAGGGCTGTTCTCGCCCTCCGACAGGCTGCTGGTGGTCTCCGGAGGCGGGTTCGGGAGGCGCTTCTCCGAGATTTGCGACGTCCACGGGATCCCCCACGACGACGTCGTCCTCCCCTTCGGGAAGGCTCTGGAGGAATCCGACCTGGACCCGTACCGCGGCGGGGGGCACGCGGGGATGCTGGTGAACATAGACGAGACGTCCACCGGGCAGCTGTACGACGTGCGGATGCTCTCCAGGTTCTGCAGGTCCGAAGGGATGCTGCTAGTGGCGGACGCCATCAGCGCCTTCCTCGCGGATCCTTTGGACATGGAGGAGGACGGCATCGATGCCGTCATCATAAGCTCTCAGAAGGCCCTGGCCCTTCCGCCGGGGATATCCTCGGTCGTTCTCGACGCGGATGCCTATGAAAGGGCGATGGGGAGGGACTCCGGGATGCTCTATCTGGATCTGAAGCGCCATTTCAAGGACCAGGAGAGGGGCCAGACCCCCTTCACCCCCGCGGTAGGCACCTTGATGGAGCTGAACGTCGCCCTCCGCGCCATCGACAAGGCGGGTATCGAAACATCCGTAGAGCGCTCCGCCCGCCTGGCCAGGTATTTCAGGGAGGGCGCGGCAGAGAGGGGGATCAGGATCCCCGATTATCCTCTGTCCAACGCGGTCACCCCGATACTCTTCGAGTCGGGCGCGTACGACCTTTTCCTGAAACTGAAAAACACCTACGGCCTCGTGGTCACCCCCAGCGGAGGGGACCTCAGGGACAGGATGCTCCGCGTGGGGCACATCGGGAACCTCTCCGAGGAGGACTACGGCGCCCTGTTCGAGGCCTTGGACGAGGTCCTTGGAAAGAAGCGACGTTATCGGAAGGACGTACGGAGATGGCGGACGACGGCGGATTCTTCGACAGGACCCTTTTGAACACGGTCACCAACGTGGTCAAGACCGTGGTCATGGCGGTCATAGGCGTCATGATGGTCCCGTACTATCTGGACGTCCTGGGGATGTCGACGTACGCCGTGATCCCGCTGGCCGCCACCATGACCTCCTATGTCATGATAATGGCGGAATCCCTGACCGAGGCCTGCTCCAGATACTCTATCATGGCCGTCGGCACCGGCGACAGGAGGGAGGCCCTGAAGACCTTCAACTCCGCCCTGTTCGGCATCCTCCGGGTGTGCGCCCTCCTCGCCCCCGTCATAGCGGTCCTGTCTTACGTCTCCCCGTACGTCTTCAACGTCGGCCCCAACGCGGCCTCGGACGTCCAGCTGCTGTTCCTGTCGGTGCTCGTCTCGTCCATGGTCGTCGTGGTGACTTCTTCCTTCTCGTTCGTGTTCTACGCTTTCAACCGCATGTCGCACCTGTTCATCACGAAGATGCTGTACTCCGTGGTGCAGGTCCTGGGGGTGATCCTGCTGTTCACCTTCGGGACCCCCTCCCTCGTCGACGTCGGGATCTCCTACCTCGTCTCCGCCGCGGTCTTCTTCGCGTTGACATATGCTCTGGCGAAGAGGACCTACCCCGTCCTCAAGGTCAGGCGCCCGTGCTACGACGGCGGCCTCTTTAGGAAGATGGGGTCCCTCGGGGCCTGGGCCGTAGCCCAGAAGGTCGGCGGCCTGCTGTACATCCAGGCGTCCATCGTCCTGGTGAACGTGCTGGCGGGGAGCGAGGCCGGCGGCGGGTGCGCCATAGTGGCCTCCCGCGTGTCGCTGGAGCACACGGCCAGCTGCGCCCTCCCCGTCTCGTGGGAGCCTTCCGTCTACCGTCTTTACGCGGAGGGGGACATGGAGGGGCTGCGTGCAATGCTCAGGACGTTCGTGAAGCTGGTCGCCCTGCTGTTCGCCATGCCCACCGCATTCCTCCTGGTGTTCGCGCCGGACGTCATCACCGTGTGGGTCGGGGAGGAGAACGTCGGCCTGGCGGACCTGTTCCGCATCGCCATGGTGGGGGACCTCGCGGTCTGCGCCGCCACGGTGGTGGAATGCGTCCCGATAGTCACGCTGAAGATGGGGCGGATAACGGCCTTCACGATCCTGGCCGGCCTTGCGAACATCGTCGCCTCCTCGGTCGCCATGTACCTGGGGGGCGGCTCGCTCTCTGCGATGTGCGTCTGGGCCGTGTGCATGACGTCTCTGGCGGTCTTCTCCCTCGTCTATGCGGGGAGCATCGTCGGCGCCTCCCTCATCCCCCGCATGCTCGTCGGATACGCCCTGTGGGCGGTGTGCCTGGCGGCCTATTGGGCGGTCTCCCTGGCGGTGGACCTGGGCTCCGGCTGGATTCTTCTCTTGGCGGCCGCGGCAGTCGCCGCATTCCTCCACTTGCTCGTGGTGGTCCGCCTTCTAAACGGGGACGAGAAGGCGGAGGTCTCCAAGTACGTCCCGGAATCGGTCAGAAGGCGTCTGGAGTCGATCTGGCGACGTCGGTCCAGCCTTTTGTAGAGGACCGCGAACCTGAACACGCATCCCAGCCCGAACCCCGCCCCGTACAGCAGGACGAATAGCCACATCTGGTCTATGATCGCGAACACCACGATCAGGGCCATCATGTTGGTGAAGGTCAGGGGGTTGAAGGTCATCATCTTCCGGAACCATCCGCCGATCGCCTCCCCCTCGATCTCCGTGCTCGACCCGACGGTCTCCTGCGGCTTGACCCTGCGGTACAGCGTGGGCATGAGCATTATGAGCACGCATCCAAGCCCCCCGGCCACTCCCAAGGCTATGTAAGCCTCCGGCGGGAGGATGTCGAACCAGGGGCATCCGCCCGTCCTCCACACCCCGATCCCGGCGCAGATGAACAGCAGGGGGTAGTTCACGGAGTGGTTGATCAGGTCCATGAAGGCGCCGCGGGACGACCTCATGCCCTTGAGCCTGGCGATCCCGCCGTCGGTGTAGTCCAGGGCGTATCCGAACAGCCATCCCAGCCCCGCGACGATGTTCAGCACCCAATCGTTGAGAAGCAGGAGGAGGGAGGACGCCAGCATCATCAGCCCCCAGGCCCATGTTATCTGGTTGGGGGTGACCCTGGTCCTGACCAGCACTCTGGCCATCTGGTATCCCAGGTAAGCGAACACGTGCTATCCGGTGAAGTACTCCCCTTCGCAGTTTATGGAGGCCTTCACCTCCTCCTTGGTGAATCCCACGGTCCGCCCTAGGAGGTAGCCCTATAACTACTTCTTGGAATCCTTTTCGGGCATCTTTTATTATGGTCGACGGCATGGAAGTACATGTGGCCGGGGGGATGCGCCCTCGGCTGAGGAGATGCGCCGATGTGGAGGAGGCCGGACGCTATCGCCGTGTTGTCGGTAGCCCTATGCGGGCTTGTGCTAGCGGGAGCGTTCGTAGCGTACGCACCAGGCATGTACACCTACGGCGCCGATGCGGAGATATCCGACGGGACATGCCGCTTCACGGTGACTTCTTCGGGATCCCAGCCGTATTCCGTGGCGGTCCTGTTCCATGGGGGCCTCCCGGCGGTGGACGACCTGCGCGTCTACGTCGACCCCACCCATGAAGACTACTTCCGCGAGGCGCACGATGGAAGCCGCGCGTACGGGCTCAGCCAGGAGTACTACGCCGACCAGGCGATCAAGCTTGCTTCCATAAGAGGGTTCCAGGGCGCGTCCAAATGCGGCCCTTCGGAGCTGTCCGAGTTCATCGGAAGCACCGTCTCCGACCCGGCCGGGCGCGGGATCATGGTGATGACATACGCCCTCCCCTCCGAGGTGTACTCAGGGCACGCCTCCGACCCTGTATTGGAATGGGTTAAGGCTGGAGGCACATTGTTCTGGATGAGCTCCGAGATCGGCCGCTACTACGTGGACGGGTCGGGATTGCATGAGGTCCCCGGGGGGCAGGGGCTGTTCCTGGGGGACAAGAAGGTGAACGTCGTCCAGAGAACCGCGGACAGGCCCTCCTCCGACTTCACCGGGGCGCTGTCCATGAGGAGCTCCAACCTGATGTTCTCGATCCCGGCGGAGGGCGGCCTGGGCTTGGGATTCGGTGACGGGGAGTACTCCAGCATAGCGTTCTCCCCCCTCGGGAAGGGGGCGGTCTGCGTCCTGGGGGGCGGGTTCGACATGAACCAGCTGGACGACCTGGGCCAGATCCTCGGCGCAGGCGTGAACCTCGGGACTTCTCTGGTTGCCTTCCGCGAAGGGACGACGGACGCCTTCGGCGAGATCGGGATGGAAGGCGGCGACAGCGTCTACGTCTACATCGGCGGCACGTACGCGAGATACGGGGAGGATTTCCGTGCTCGACGTCCGCGGCCTGGCCCGGAGGCACCCTCTGATGCTCATGCTGGCGGTCGGCGTGGCCGTCCGTCTGGTCCTGGCGCCGATAGCGCTGCCGTACGACGTCGACTACTGGGCGCTGACCATCCGCAACATCCAGGTCGGGGAGGGCCTCTACGGGATAGAGGGGTACTTCTACACCCCGGTGTGGGGTTACGTCCTCGCCCTGTCCGGCCTGTTCCAGACGTCGTTCCTGGACCTGGGGGAGACCACGGAGAGGGTGGCCGAGGCGCTGTTCACCGAGGACATTTCAGGGTATAGGCTGTCTGCGTCTGTGCAGTCCGTCGCCTTCAACTACATGGTGAAGCTCCCGCTGATATTTTTCGACGTCCTGCTGGCCCTGCTGGTCTTCATCCTGTCCAAGCGCTTGATGGGCGAGGAGAAGGCCTTGAAGGCGTCCGCGCTGACCTTCCTCTGCCCCCTTTCCATCGGGGTCACTTCGTTCATAGGTATGCCGGACACGATCTCCGCGCTGTTCGCCGTGCTGACCGTGGTCCTGCTGATCGACCGCCGCCTGTTCCTGGCGGGGGCGACGTTCGCAGTCGCGGTGTGGGCCAAGTTCTTCCCGGCGTTCATGATATTCTGCCTTGTCTCCTACGTTATAGTCAGAAGCGAGGGCAGGAGGGACGCCATGAAGGGCGTGGCGGCATCCGCCGTCGGCTTCCTGGCGATGACCTTGGCGCTGTTCCTGCCCCAGATATTGGAGGGCAGCCTGGACAGGTGCTTCCAGTTCATCTCGGACAGGGTCGTGGTGTCCCCGTCCGGTACGTTCCAGGACTCCCTGGAGGCGATATCCCGCACGGCCGTCTACCTGGCGGCGCTGGCGGGGTCCGTGCTGCTCTCGTTCAGGCTCCATCGCGCCGGGAAGGAGGGATGCGACGGGAGGCTGGCGAAGTACTGCTTCGGAATCGTCCTGATATGCATGCTGTACCCGCCTGCGCCGCAGTACGTGGTCCTCCTGGTCCCGTTCCTGGCCATAATGGCCGCGCAGGACCGGCGCTACATGCTCCCGTGGTGGGTGCTGTCGATTTCCGCCGTGCTGTTCCTCACCCCTACGAACGCCGACATGCTGCTTCCGATAGCGGCCTGGACGGATCTCCTGAGCGTGGACGCGGTCATGGACGTCTTCAAGGCGTTCAGGACCAGCATAGGGCCGTTCACAGTGATGGATTTGCACTATGTGGCCGGAGGGGTGCTGCAGTACGCCGCGCTGGCGATCGCCGCGGTGCTGCTGTTCAAGGAGACGGTATGGCGCTTCTTGCGCCCTAATAGAATAGAATGACGGGGGCGGGCCCCCTGGATCAGGTTTCAGTAGACGGTCTGGGAGACGCACTCGACGCCCTCGATCCCGTTGATGGACTGGAGGGCGTTCTCGAGCTTTCCTCCGACGGCCTCGTCCGAGTCGTCGATGAGGAATCCGGCGTTGATCTTCATGAGGCCGAAGGCGACGGGCGCGATCTTGGTCTCGAGAAGCTGGACCCCGGCGGGAAGGACGGAGGGGAGGCTCTTGATGATGGCCTCGAGGTCGATGTCGGTGCTCTCGGGCATGAGGTCGTATCCTGCAACAATCTGTCCCATCTCAGCACCTCACGGTCCGATGAATCCGCATTTCTTGCATTCGTAGGAAACGCCCTGGTCGCGGCACTGGTCGCACCTTCCGATCTCGTATTCGCCGCACTTGGGGCATTTGAAGAAGGTGTTGCCGTGCCCGACGAGCCTCTTACCGCATGAAGAGCATATTTTGTCGGCTGCCATGCGCGTGCGATATTGGTCATTGTATATAAGAGGGACGCTCAGGAGCCGAGCCCTTCTCGCCTTTCGGGCCTTGATGCGATCGCTCCATCAGGAAGTCGATGACGTTCATGACGGTCACCCCATCCACTTCGGCCTTTTCCATAGGGTCGGCTACGACGAGCAATCTGTCGCCGTTTCCGGTGACGGTTCTAAGTGGTCTGAGCTCCCTCTCCCTCACCGCCTCGTCCACGATCGTCTGCGACACCTGCACGTATCCGTGTCTTCCGTTCTTGACGGTGACGAAGTCGATTTCGTACTTTCCGCTCTTTCCGACATAGACGGAGAATCCTCTGCGCAGAAGCTCCAGGAAGACGATGTTCTCCAGTACTCTTCCGTAGTCCCGGTCGCCAGCTATCGGTTGGGTGTTCCTCAGCCCCGTGTCCACGCAATAGATCTTGGGCATGGTGGACAGCACGTCTTTTCCCTTGACATCGAACCGCTCGGCCTTGTAGAACAGAAGCGAGTCCATGATAAGAGAAAGGTATCCTCCCGCGGTGGATGTGCTGATCTTGAGTCTGTTTGCCAGGTTCTCGGCGGACAGCGGGTTTCCCGTCTCCGAGAACATGTAGTCCACCATCCTCCTGATTTTTACGGAGTCGATCTTTTCCTTGCGGTTGCAGACGTCCTTCAGTATTATGTCGGATTTTATCTCGCCGAGGCGTTGGAACACCACGTCCTCGTCGTTCCCAGGCCGAATGAAAGGCATCCCGCCCAGGCGCATGTATCTGGAGAACTTTTTGGGAACGTCATAGAGCCCCTCAGGCGGATCGATCTTCAGGAATTCTTTGAACGACAGCGGGAGGATCATGAAGGATACGCTTCTGCCAGTCAGCAAGGTGGATATCTCTGTTGACAGCAGGTACGCGTTGGAACCCGTCAGGTATATGTCGCAGTCCATGTCTGCTTTCAGGGAATTGACGACCCGTTCCCATCCGCGTATCATTTGCACCTCGTCCAGGAATACGTATAGCCTGCGTTTTTTGCGGCTCTCCAATATGTGCTCGTATAGTGCCATTCCGTCCTCGAAACGGTGGTTCGACAGCGATTCCATGTTCACGTAGACGATGTCTTCCTCGGGTATCCCTTCGTCCAGGAGCCTTTGGATGTATTGCCTCATTATGGTGGATTTTCCGCACCTGCGCACTCCTGTCAGAATCTTGATGACGTCTTGATCCCTGAATTCGGATATTCTCTGGAGATAATCCTCCCTTATGACGTCGTTCATGCTATCAGGAACGTCTGCTGATTATTAATTAATTCGTTTAATCGAATTTATTTGTTATTTTAATGTTTAAATTCGATTATTTTAGTGTTATCCGAATTCTGTTTTCAAATCTGAACTTGATCGATTCCCCTCTGGACAGGGCCATGGTGACACATCCTGTCTTTCCGGCATCAGGTCGGCGAGGAAGAGTTCTTGAATCCATTGACGGAATCGCACATTTGACTCGTTTGATGCGTTTCTGCGTACTGTTGATATCTGAGTAGGGTGTTTCCACTCGCAGGTGCATTGCAATGAAGATACAAGCCGACTGCGTCCCATGCCTGATGAAGCGCGTCCTGTTCCAGTCCAGGCTGGACGGGCGCTCCGACGACTATGCTTCCGTCGAGGCGGGGCTGAAGGCGTTCGCCGAGAACATAAGCCGGGACAAGTCCACCGTGGAGGTGGCCACCGCCGTCCATGCCGCCTCCTACTCCAAGCTTTCGACCGAGGACCCCTATCGGAAGCTCAAGGTCAGTTCCGACGCCGTCGCGGACCGTCTGACGCCCCGCGCCCAGGCCTTCGTGGACGCGGCCGAGGACCGCTTGTCCGCGGCCCTCCTGGTCTCGGCCATCGGGAACATAATGGACTTCGGGTCCACCGCCCAGGCGATCGACGGGCCGGAGGAGTTCGAGGCCATGTTCGACAAGCTCGCAGCCGAGGGCCTGGGGCTGTACGACCAGGAGGTCATCTCGTCCCTGATCCTGGGCGCCAGGAGCATAATGTTCGTATTCGACAACTGCGGCGAGTCCCAGCTGGACAGGATCCTCATCAGGGAGCTCCGCAAGAACGGCAAGCGCGTCACCGGCGTGTTACGCGGCAAGAGCATCCTGAACGACGTGACCGTCGCCGACGCCGAGAGGTCCGGGCTGGACATGGACCTGGACAAGATGGTGGACACCGGGAAGTTCTTCGTCGGCGTGGACTGGAGCACCATGCCGGACGAGCTCAAGGCCGAGGTCCTCGTCGCCGATTTGATAATCATGAAGGGCATGGCCAACTACGAGGGCGTCTCCGACGTCCAGATCCCCATCCCGATAATACACATCCTCCGTGCCAAGTGCATCCCGGTGGCCGAGTCCATCGGCGTCCCGCAGGGCACGAACGCCGTGTTCGCAGTCCTGAACGGGAGGAGAATGGGCGAATGAAGGTCCGGCAGGCAGTCGTCATGGTCGGGGGGAAGGGGACCAGGCTCCGTCCGTTGACGGAGAACCGTCCCAAGCCCGTCCTTCCGGTGGCCGGGAAGCCTTGCGTCTGGTACCTGCTGAGGTCCATGGCGAGGGCCGGGATAGAGGAGATAATCCTGGCCTGCGGGTATCGCTCGGAGATGATCGAGGAGGCGCTGGGCGACGGTTCCGACCTGGGCGTCAAGATCATCTATTCGGACGAGGACGAGCCCGTCGGCACCGGAGGGGCGCTGAAGATCCTGGAAGACTCCTTGGACGAGGTCTTCCTGGCCGCCAACGGCGACGTCTTCGCCGACATCGACATCACCGGCCAGGTGGACCGCCATTTCTCTTCCGGCGCCGACGTGACGATCGCCCTCGCCTCCGTGCCGAACCCTTGGGAGTTCGGGGTCGCCAGGGTGTCCGACGACGGGTTCATCACCGAGTTC
>JAEEGH010030706.1_pt1 | contig 10427 bp, 6 predicted proteins | sample 9134181 | NCBI WGS metagenome assembly JAEEGH01 (sample SAMN16246544, study PRJNA631951) | gut metagenome | biome: gut microbiome; feature: rumen; material: DP-attached | host: Bos | place: Iran: Karaj | collected 2018-10 | reverse complement strand
GGCATTCGACAAGGATTACGCCAAGCTCAACGCATTCAAGGTTGACAAGCGCGGAAGCAAAGTCGCCTTGATCGGTCTCGGCAGCTATTACGCCCTCGCCGAAGAAGCCGCGGCAGAACTAGCAAAGTCGGGAATCGATGCGACGATTATCAACCCGCGATTTGCAACAGGCAATGACGCAGAAACGCTCACGGGATTGCTCGCCGACCACCAGGTTGTCGTGACGCTCGAAAACGGCGTTATCGACGGCGGCTTCGGCGAAAAGATCGCCCGTTTCTACGGCAACACCGACATGCGCGTTCTGGTAAAGGGGCTCAAGAAGGAATTCTACGACAAGGTGCCCTACGGCGAGCTCATGGAAAGGAACCGCCTCACGCCCAAGCAGATTGCTGAAGATGTGAAGCGCCACTTCATATCTCCGTAAAAAAGTGGCCAAATTTCGCAAATTTTGGCATTCCTCTGAAAAAATGTCCATTCTGGCTAGTTATTCGTCCAAAAAAGTGTCGAATTAATCGATTCATTCGTCCGAAAAAATGTATATTTAAGGTATGGAACGACTGCTTTACAGAGATTTGTTGGTGTGGAAGGCCTCTAAACACCGAAAACCGCTTATCTTGAACGGGGCGCGTCAGGTTGGAAAAACCTGGCTTCTCAAGGAATTTGGACAGCGTGAATACGAATCTGTCGCCTATATCAACTGTGAAAAAGCAGTAAATCTAGATGATGTTTTTGAAAATTTTGACACCAAGCGCCTGGTGCGTTCACTTTCGGCGCTTTCTGGAGTGGACATTCGGCCCGAAAAAACTCTGATTATATTGGACGAAATCCAGGAGTTTCCTAGAGCGCTGACAAGCCTCAAGTATTTTTGTGAAGATGCTCCTGAATATCACGTTGTCGTTGCCGGTTCCTTGCTCGGAATCGCACTCCATGCGGGGGTATCTTTCCCTGTAGGCAAGGTGGATTTTTTAAGGCTCTACCCCCTAACATTTGAAGAGTTCCTGCTAGCGAGCAAAAAGGAAATCGCTGTAGAAGTTCTGAACAAAAAGGACTGGGAGACGCTTAAATCGCTTTCGACGATGTTCGTGGAACTTTTGCGCCAGTATTACTATGTGGGCGGGATGCCTGCTGTTGTGTCAGCATTCCTTGAAGGGAGTGGCCCCGCTGAGATTCGTAAATTGCAAAAGCAAATTCTTGCTGATTACGAGAATGATTTTTCAAAACACTCTCCTCCGCACGAACACGCGAGAATCAAAATGATTTGGGATTCCATTCCGCGCCAGTTGTCGAAAGAGAACAAGAAATTTCTATATAGCGAATTGAAAAAAGGCGAACGAGCATCCAAATATGAACTAGCATTGCAATGGCTTTTAGATGCGGGCCTCGTGTACAAAATCCAGCGTGTAAACAAAGTGCAAATGCCTCTCCGCTTTTACGAAGAACCAACCATTTATAAACTATTCATGCTAGATGTTGGGTTATTGGGAGCACAAATGGATGTGAGTGCCGAAAAGGTGCTTATCGGAGAAAAAATCTTTTCGGAGTATAGCGGCGCCTTTGCCGAGGAATACGTCTTGACTCAGCTTATGGCAATGGAGAAATTTGTTCGTTATTACTCTACAAACGATTCCCAAGTGGAACTGGATTTTGTTGTGCAGACAAATGACCGCGTCATTCCTGTTGAAGTCAAGGCCGAAGAAAACGTTCGTTCAAAATCGCTGAGAACCTTTATTGAACGCAATAGTGATTTAGTGGGACTCCGCTTCTCAATGAAACCCTACATAAACCAGCAATGGATGGAGAATGTTCCGCTATTTGCCGTGCAGGGATATTTTAAGGATAATTAGGAATATCGCAAAACTCCCCAAGCGCGGGGCCGGGGAGAGAAGTGTCATCTAATTTTTTTTCATCTTACTTAGATCTCTTCGAATTCTCGCTAATGTCGCCATATCAGGTTTAAAATGTGAGGGACTTGCTTTTTTATTAGCATATCCCATACCTGACAAGGTTTGATTCGATTCTTTTTTTGGCAAATATTCTTCTAATTCATCGTAATTTTTCTGATAGTAGTCGGTTACTATTTTAGATAATTTTTCTTCAAGCGCAAATTTCCTATCGAATTTTTTCACAGAAGAATTAAATTGTCGAATATCGATTCGTATATCATAACTATTAATATCACTAATGAAAATGAGCGCTAAAAAGCGAATGTTTCTTTTGTGTTGTTTAAGTTTAGTATCGGCAAAATCATAAAATGTTTTTTCTTTGAATTGACTATTGAAAAAGATGCTAAAATCGCTTCGTTTGCTGACTAATGCGCCATAGGAGGGATTGTTTTGATGCTCTATAGTTGCAACACCTTTTTCTGGCTGTCCTTTTTTATGTGTTTGTATTAATTTATAACCAGAGAAAGTGTTGATTATTCCTTCACTAACTTTATCTATTGGCTTATTGGGATCAAAAAATTCATTATTCATATCATTTTTGATAAAGTCAAATCGGTCAAGCATTAAAAATTCGAATTCTTCTGTTTCAGTCTTTTTCGCTTTGGACTTTTTATTCATAAAGTTTTTCCCATCCAAAGTGACTTCCAATGTATCATTGACTGTTTCTTTAATGAATCTGTTTTTTAAGAGATAATGAAATTGAATATTGACAAAGCAATCCTCTTCTATTCCAAGAAAATTGAATATTTCGGAGTATGTATTAATCCCACTATCAATTAATTCTAGGAGAATGTGACTAAATCTATCGACTTCAACATCTTTTTCTACAATGACATTCTGTTTACATTCCCAAAAAGGTAAGTCAATCTCAAGAATTTCAGCAAGAAAAAAGTTTTCAGTTCGATGATCACCTTTATGAATACGCCATGTGTTTTGTTTTACGCTGTCATTCATTGAAAATTTCCTCCATACTATTGAAGACAAGTCCTTCCTTTTGGAGCTCTTCGACAATTTGTTTTAATTTAAATTCAGTAAAATTCTCCGATTTCGTAAATACAGCCCTATTTAACAGATAATCACTATCGCCTATAATAAATAGCAGCCGCTTTGCACGAGAAAACGCCACATTGATGCGCCTATAATCGGCTAGAAAACCAATATTGTCATGCCCATGACTACTGCGCACTATGTCATAGATGATAATATCTCTTTCGGCACCCTGGAATTTATCAACGGTATTTATTTGCACCAAAGGTTCATTGTCTTTGATAAAATTACCATATGCTTTAGCATCAACTTGTTTTTTCAAAAGTTCTACTTGACCTCGATAGCCAGCAATTACTCCAATATCAAATGGGTTATCGCTAGAAGCATTATGTGGGTAAAGACTGTTCAACTTTGAGAGCAGTTCCTTAATTGTGTCAACATTACACTGATTTTGCCTATTGAACTTGTCACCATTATCATAGTGGTTCTCCCTATTCGATGTATTTAAAAAGACAATAGAGGTTTCTTTTTTCAAGTTCAATTTATGAGATTTTTTTTCATCATAACCTTCAATATCAGGATTCTTTAATTTACCATCATAAAAATACTTGGATATCAATGAACCTATTTGCTTAGGCATTCGATATTGAATATCCAGCATCTTGACATATCGTTTATTATTTGACGATTCAAATCCCCTTTTTATTTTTTCAAACAGCGATTCACCATATGTTTTTTCAATATCAAGTCCATCATCTTCAACTTGTTCTTTGATATCTTTTTTAACAGCATCATCTCGTGTAATAACTGGGGGTAATTGTTTGTCATCGCCAATCAGAATGATGTTTCTTCCCATGCTTATAGGAACTAAGGATTCTGCAGGCGTCGCCTTGCTTGACTCATCCATAATGACATAGTCAAAATTGAAATTTACTCTACTATATCTACTGCTAGCAATATGAATACAGGTAGCCCCGAGAATATTCATTTTCAAAAGCATTGCCGTTAAAAAATTTATCTCCTCGCTACCATTGTTGAGCATGGACACATTTCTATCGGAGTCGTAATTTACAGAAGAATTGCCGATAAACGCAATCCAGTCTTTTTGAACCTTCTTTAGCTTAAAGTATTTCTCTCCAAATGTATCCTTAAAAATAGTTTCAACAGCAGTAAGATCCTCTGCATTTTCAAACAACTGTTTTAAGTAATCATTGCCCTTTGCTAGAGCCTTTTTAAATAACTTGATGTCATTTTTACTTTGGGCCTCTTCAAAGGCTTTGAAAACTTCATACAAGTTTCTATTTCCTTCTTGCGAAGGGAATTTTTCTTCCATATATTTTTTTGACTTCCGCTCTGTTTCGCTAACCCAGCTTTTCAATTTTTCTTCATAGCAATGTGACTTCATACTTTCAGAGACATTGTCATTTTCAAGAGCATTGTCACTTGCCAAACGGATAAAACGAATCTCCGTTTCGCCAACTAATTTTTCAAGCACATTATCTACGGCCAAATTAGATTGCGATGTCAACAAAATTTTCGCATTTGGGTTTTCTTTCACAATTTGCCGTATAGTTTCTACTATAACGGTCGTTTTGCCGGTTCCTGGAGGCCCCTGAATTATGTATATTGGTTTGTAATTAATAGCTTCCAAGACCGCTTCAAGCTGAGAATCATCTTTTGCAATATTTGAATTGAATAATTTGTCTTTGAATCCGTCATAATCCAAATCATGCACATTGCATTCTATAGACGCTTCTGGAGTAGCTATTATATCTCCTAATTCCTTATTAGCTACGCTAGATTTAATAAACTTTTGACACGCCTCTACCTGTTTCTTGTATTGACTTGTTTCTTGCCTAATATCCTCTGAAAGAATCCCTTGACTTGGTATTTCCTGAAATGTGCAAAAAGGATCCTGAATAGTAATGACTTTAGAATCTGAACGCCAATCTCCAATTTTACCAACAATTTGATCACCAACGAAAAGAATCTTCTTTTCGTTTTTCATATTCTTTATTTTGACCCAACTAATTTTAGGTGAATTTTCTTGTTCGTCATCTAAATAGAAAAATAACTTTGACCCATCCTTTCCTTCTTCCACGTTTTTATATGGAATTTTAAAGGCGCGCATTTCAATAAATTTCTTTTCTGTCTCGGGCAATTTTTGCCATACCTCAAGTTCATTATGCTTTTGGCGAGACAATTTTGCAAGTTTATTTTTTTCCTGATATTTTTCCCATAAAAAATCTATCCAATAATCAGATGTATTTGCGTCATACTCAACATGAGCTTCTAACAAAAACGCATCTTCATCTTGAATAATGGCATTGTTACAATTATTTCTGCAGTTAGTATAAGGAATAAAGAGATAGCCATCGTCATCTACAAAGAATCTTCCCGTCCATTCATTGGTTGTAAATCGTCCTGTAACTTGATCACGTTCGGATAATTCTGGATCAACCACCATCCATGTATTTTCGTTCATTGACGATATGACTTCATCAATATCATCTTCATATTCTGGTTGTGTTATTACAGCCAACGAGGGTAATTGAAACCTCTTTATCGGCGTCAATTTTTGTAACAAATCTATTAATTCGTAATATTTGGAAAACCTCTTCTTTCTGTCGGGATCAAGGGTCTTTTTGATAAGCTCATCTAGTACCGGCTTTTCACTTTCGATATCGCTATAGTTGTCTCGCAAAAAGGCCTCAAAGGTCTTGACTAAAGAAAACATGTCATCTTGATGATTCGGCGGTAATTGAGAATCGCCTTTATTATGCTTTAAGGCTTGCGGAGACAAATAATCTTCGTCTAGCACTTTTTCATGTAGGAAAATTTCATAAAGTTTTGGGAAAAGAAGTTTTGCCTCATTTTCTTCATTTACTAGTACGAACTTGGGAGATATGATAAACCCCTGATTATTTCCATTCTTCTTAAAATAGTCCAGCCCCTTTGCAATATTTGTAATGGCAGGAATATCAATATTGTTTGAAGAATCCTTTAAATAATCATCTGAAAAATGTTCATACACGATGTAATAAAAATTTTCGTCCGCATTATAGCTGACATCAATTGTTTTTACGAATCCCTGAACATCACAACCTATTAAAGGCTTGATTTCATTTTCAATCTGTCGATTGAGTGCGCGTCTATTTTCGATGGTTTCCTGTAAAACCAAAATATCGAATACATCTCCTGCAGCATCTTCACAATTTTCATAGAAGTGAAGATGCTCGCTGAATGTTTTTGGCTCAGAAGTGACTGTATATTTACCAATAGTATCCAATATTTGCATAAATACCTTTGATTTAGCAATTTAAAGTTTAATAGGCCTAACAAAAAGAAAAAGTAAATGTATATGAATTAAATCTATAATCATAATTGTCTCTTTCAAAAAGCACAACTAAAAAAATAGCCCTTATGTGAGATTCCTCACAAGTCTATCCCTAGATACAAGTCAACTACATTTCTAAAACTTACCTGCTCTTGGCCTAGGGAACAGCGGAAGGAACACCCGCGACGGGTTTCAGCCCACACGCTATCGATACCGCCATAAAGGGAGATGGCCCCCGAAAAGTTGGGCGACTCGAGTTCCCCGAACTTGGGTAAGTCTATCACGTGGGCGCCCCCCTGGTTGATATAGCGGCGCAAGTTCACAAATATCTTTTCGCCGTAACTGAGCGTGAAGCGGTGTGTGGAAGAAGGAGTGTACCATGGGGGCCTCCGTTTTTTACTATCATGGTCTACTCAACCAGATTTTTCCCAATGGGTCTTCGGAACCCAAGCCATCAACACGGAAAAAGAAATCGTTATCAACAAGAATGGGCTTGTATTCCAATTCCCACTTAGTCACCTCGCTTTGATCATTCCAGTAAATAACTGGGTCTTCTTCCGCCTTAAGGCTACACCATCGCCTTTTATTAAGATTGTATAGAACGCTTAGATCAAATACATGGTTGGAACGATAAGTGAGCCAAACATGGCAATCCAAAGATTTTTCGTACACTCGTCCCTCTTCTATTATTTTCTGAAGGCTTTCCGTGCTGACCTTGTACATCCACTCACCCCTAAACGCAACATCTCCTATTGTCAGGCTGACCTCCTCTTCCACGTAATTCGCCTGCAGTATGGCGGTCATCATGGCGCTGCTAGATACATTATGACATGCGCTTTCTGGCACACCACGAGCATACAACCAGTTCATCAAAAATCGGTGCGTAAACTCATGAAAATCACGGCTATTTTGATGAGCCTGCTCTAATCCGAACCCTGCCAAGTCTTGATAGCATACCCTAGCCTGATCAGCTGGCACAAATTTGGCTCTATTCTGAAAAGCCTGAAGAAAATCGTCTCTATATGACATGGTGAAATCTCCTTTTTGGTTGATGTTTAGGCGATGATGACGCCCGTCTGAATGAGGAACGCACGAATGTAGCGGTTGTAGTCGCCCCTGAAGTTCGCGAAGGCGCGTGGATCGCTTGGTGTGGAGGGGACGATAAGGCATTTTTTTGACCCCTTTGCTAGGTGACGCAAGATTACGTGCTTTGCATGTCGAGCCAAGGCCCATCGGCCGCTCCTGAGCATAGCGTTGCACATTTCGTTGATTTTGGAGTCGTTGGAGAGGTTTGACATAGTTTAGGGTCCTTTTTTAAAATGAGTAGCCTAACATCAGGCTACTCACAAAACAAAAAAAATCCCCTTGGAAATGCCAAGGGGAAATCAAGGAACGTTTTTTTTACTCCATCAAAGGCGCCAAAAACTTCAAAATAAGCCTTTGTTCATTTTCGGAGGGAAATCTTATGCCGTTTACATTTCTAACATTCCATTGCCACATAGCCTCTACAAAATAGGGTTTCTTCATTTTTTCCCAATGATCTCTGTATGCACCCTTAATGTATGAACACAAACGTTTTACACATTTAAGCCATCCCATTTCTATTGCAAAAAGAGCGCAGTCATAAAAAGGATACTGTTTGGAAGGAAAATCACCTGGTTTTTGAGGAATATCCTTGCAGGGGTCAAAATGCAGTTCTATGAGCTTATCAATTATTTTAAGGAGTTCGTTTTCATTTATAAAACTACAATGACTGTCAAATAAGAATTCTTCCTGAGACAATACTTTGTTGTAAAATTTAGATTCTTCTCGTTTTTCTTCATTTCCTACAAAATTTTCAGATTCAAGGTATTGATTAAGACGGTCCACATACCCAATTCTTCTTCTACATCCATTACGGCAAGCCCATAATTGGTTATATGCCTGAAGAACAGCCAAAAAGTAGTTCTCAGAATCTTTTTTTAGTTCATTAATGTCGACTAGCGGTATTGCGTCCTCTAAAATTGAATATTGACCAATGCTGCAAATAGTGAAGAAAAAATTCCTGTTTTCAAAAAATTTCATGGCAGAAACATTGAATTTGGAATCCTTGTACATTGGCAAAACCATTTTGAAAATTTTATACGCATTGTTCAGTTCTTCTGCATGCACTTTATTATAATCGCAATACTTCCTAAGAGTTTTTTTTCCCTTGGGAATAATGAAGTTGAGAACTTCCTCGTCAATGATATGTTCTATAGAATGAGGAACTGCTTCGAAGCGCCAAAAACCTATCGGTATAAATTGCAGCATGTTGTTGACACTCCAATACAACGCATTCTGAAAACCATTTTTCGACTTGAGGACATTCCCCCCTTTGGCAATAATTTCTTCCACTTTTTGGGGATTGTTGATACGAGCCGCAATTTCTATAGCATAACCCGAAATATTGCCAAAGAAAATAGTCTTTTGATTTATCTTAGCTTCATCGTATGTCAATTCCAATAATTGATTTTTTCTTTCATAAAAGGAACTCGGCAAGTAAAAACTATTAAATTCAGCACTATGTTTGTTTCTTAGCTCCTCCCATTTATCACTATTTTCAAAAGTGAATTTCCCACTATTGTCATAACCTATTATATCATAATTGAAATTGACTAAATACGAATACTTTAGTAGTTTCGTAAATAGTTTACTACTTTCCGTCTTAACTTTGGAATCATCAGCTTTATTAGATGCATAAGCGGCAAAACAGACTAAGCTATGATACCATTGTGCTGTAAATTCACTGTATAGATACTCTCCGTTAGAACCTACATAGAAAAATATGTCTGAAACTATTTTTGCAAAACGGCTTGCTTCCGCATAATTATTTGAAAAAAGGGCATGTTTGAATTCTTGATAAAGTAATACAGGGAAATCCGTGGTTGGAGCATTGTTTTTTAGAAAAGAAAATTCTTTTTCTATTTTTTCTCTTGATTTTTCTTCTTTTTTCCCATCAACTAAAAGAATTAAATCGTCAATACGATGAGTAAATGGCGATTCCTTCGCATCGCCTTTGGAACCATATTTTTCAATGAGGCTCTCATTACATGGAAAGTGTTTATGGCATTTGGAATAAAACCAATTTATCAAGAAATTTTCTTTGCTGACAATTTCTTTTTCTGAATTTACATCATTTAGAAATGCGAGTGCGGATTTGATTTTTATAAAGTCCTTTGAAATTTTACTATTTTTTTTCCAATACGCGAATTTTTTTCTATTTCGGACATCCGCAAGATTGTTCTTGATTTCCTGTTCGTCAAGACAATCCAAATACATAAAGAAATCATTCCCGTCTTTGGACGCGGGGACGTTTCCAAGCCATTTCCAGTTAGTTGTAGATTCTCTTATTCCATAGGCTTTTGCGAAAAAAAATCTAAACCACAATCGAAGATAGGTGTTTTTTGTGGAACCCGATGCCATTCCTTTGTTGATGGCCTGGATGTACCATTGGAGAATGTTTTCTACGGATTCAGAATACTGACCAAAATCAAAACACCCTATGTACCTTTTGATAGTATCTTTATCAAGAACTTTTTTATGATCTGTAGCTTTTAATCCGTCATTGATTTCAGAATATAAGTTTTCGTAATCAGTTCTGTCCACACTGTTTTTTAGCACAAAGAAATCGTCAAAGGCAAGTGCGAATTCTTCAATTGTTGGATATCGCTCTTCTAGACATAGAGGATTCTCTAAAAACTTATTGTAATCTTGTAACGCCATAGTGGTAATATAATTTTTTATATTACAAAGACAAATAAAAAAGAGCGGCGGTTCTTACGAACCCCGCCCACGATATATCTCGCGCCATCAGGTAACACAATTTTTGTGCCGTTCAATGGCAATTTGTTTTATAAGGCGCCCATCGTTTTGCTCCTTAATAGCACGTCTCCATGCATTTCAAGGCCATTCACTCGACGAGCGCCCAAAACAAAAGCCATTTCCGAATGACTATTGGACTTTTAACCCATTTCGGAGTAAGCCCAGCGCCCCATATTGGGGGCGACTAATCATTACGATTGTTTTGGTACTCCGAATATACAAACAAAAATTGCCCCAGTCAAGCCCCTAAGTGAAAAAAATCATATATTCCCTATTATGGACACGGAAAAGAAAATAGCCCTGATTATCGACTGCGA
>JAEEGH010030703.1_pt1 | contig 10428 bp, 9 predicted proteins | sample 9134181 | NCBI WGS metagenome assembly JAEEGH01 (sample SAMN16246544, study PRJNA631951) | gut metagenome | biome: gut microbiome; feature: rumen; material: DP-attached | host: Bos | place: Iran: Karaj | collected 2018-10 | reverse complement strand
TAGTGGCAGGCGGTGCAGGGAATGGACTTGTCTGCGTCCAGCGCCTGCTGGGCCTGGTTGATCAGCTCCATTTCCTTTTTATCCAGGGGACGGAAGTTTTTGAATGTCTTCAGGTTGTCGTCCATCTGGGCCAGGTTGCTCATGCCGCTGAGCACGGCATGGACGCCTTCCAGCCCCGCGGCGAAGCGCAGGGCCCAGCTGGAGTAGGACACGTCCGCGCCGCTGGCGTCAAAGACGGCCTTCACTTCCGGGATCGGGTCGGCCAGGATGCCGCCCTTTACCGGTTCCATGATCATGACGGGCTTGCCGTGCTTGCGGCAGATTTCCCAGTTTTTGCGGGAGGCGACGCCCGGGTTTTCCCAGTCGGCGTAGTTGATTTGCAGCTGGACGAATTCCGCGTCCGGGTGGGCTTCCAGCAGTTCCTCCAGCAGGTCCGGATCCGCGTGGAAGGAGAAGCCCCAGTGGCGGATAAGCCCCTTGGCCTTCTGCTCCTTCACGAAGTCCCACAGGCCGTACTCGTCATACTTTTTGTACATGGAGCGCTGCAGGGCATGGAGCAGGTAGTAATCGAAATACCCGGCGCCGGTGCGCTCCAGGCTGGTGGCAAACTCCGCCTTGGCGCTTGCCTCGTCCACAGCGCCGATGGCGGCGTGCAGCTTGGTGGCCACGGTATAGGCCTCCCGGGGATAACGGTCCGCCACAGCCGCCTTGAAGGCTTTCTCACTGTCGCCGCCGTCATAGACAAAGGCGGTGTCAAAATAGGTTCCGCCCGCGGCGATGAAATGATCTGTCATTTCGCAGACCTGGGGGATATCAATACTGCCGTCCGGATTCTTCGGCAGCCGCATTAGGCCGAAAGCCAGGCGAAGCGGATTGGGTCTGAATGGCTCTGTCATAGGCGAATCCTTTCTGTGTCTTGTCAGTTATTGCTTTATCAGTCACCTCATTATAACCGAAAATGCGCGGGAAGGGAACGGAAGAATGCTGTCACGCTCCTGCCGTGGCTTCGGTTTCGTTGCGTTACGGATAATTCAATGCGTTTACGTTGTCATTCCGAGCGAAGTCGAGGAATCTCCTCCGGAGATGTAAACCTTCGACCTATACGGAACTTCTTTAGTAAAAAGACAAAACTAATTATGAATTATGAATTATGAATTGTGAATTGCTGCAGCGCTGCGCGATGCAGTTTAAACGTTTGGCTGGGACTGTAGCCAAGCGCAGCGGCGACCTCCTCCCAGCTGTAGCTTTCCAGGTAGCGGAGTTCCATCAGGTGAACCAGCCGTTCATCCGGCAGGGTGGAAACCATGATGGCTGCTGCTGCCAGCGCCTGCTCCAGCTCCGCCTCCAGCAGGGGCAGCTGCTTTTCCTCGTCCGCGGCTTCCGCGAGGAGCGCCTGCATGCGGGTGGGATCGGGCGTGCTTTTGACCCTGACCTCCCGGAGCGGGGAGGTCAGGTGCTCCGCGAAGCGGCGCAGGGTTTCAATCCGCATTTGTTTGCGTTCGATTTCCCGCCGGATTTGCCGGGGCTTCAGGAGAACATCCGGTGCGATCATTCCTTCTTCGCCTCCCTTCGGACAATCCGCAGGATGGCGCTTCCGTCCAGGCCGGTGAGGCTGTGGAAGTGATCTGACAGGAAAAAGTTCTCTATCTCCAGCAGCCGCTGCCGGGCAGAGCGGCAAGGCAGGCACCGGTGGGCACGGAGATAATCCTCCACCGCCAGGCGGACCAGGGCTTCGATCAGCTGGAGGCAGCCCTCCTCGCTGAGGACGAAGACTTCTTCCTCCCGGTGGGACATCACATGCTGCATGGCCTCGGCGGCTGTGCGGTCGGGATAGTGTTCAGCGTTGTAGTAATCCATGGCGATTCCTCCTTTACAGTGACAGCGTAAGGGAGGAAAAGGCAGAATACCCTGAAAGAACGAGGCAAAAATCAGGTGGGAGATAGGAAGTAGGAAGTAGGAGGGGAGCGAGCTGAATGTCAGCGCAGTGCGCTGTCGACGAAGTCGAAATGAAGCGAACGAGTCAACCGAAACGAGCGGTGAGCGCGCTCCAAGCGCGAACAGCGACGATTGAGGTTGCGGATAGGAGGTACGACTATTTCCAGGCAGATATGTTCCGATCGCGTTCCCTAAATGTGAACGGGGGAGGAGATTCTTCCACGCGGCCGCTATGCGGCCTTGGTCAGAATGACAATGTTAACGTGTGGGATCATTCAAAGGATGACGGAGTCATCCCTCCACCATTTTTCAGTTTTAAGTTTTAAGTTTTAAGTATTAATTAAACAGGAAACCGTCCCCTGTCCGGAGGCTGCCAAAGTCTGGCAGGGTTAAAACAAAAAAAGAAAGAGAAACAGAAAATATTGGTAAAGAACAACAAAAAAGTGTAAAATATATAAGGTTATTGTTTCCGAGATGAACCCGAAGGAGAAATTGACGATGAAAAAAGGCCTTCCTTTATTCCTGCTGACGCTGTACTGCGTGTTCTGCATGGTGATGACGCCCACCCAGGCCAGCGCGTACATTGATCCGAGCACAACCACTTTTATTATCCAGGCGGGTATCGGCCTGGTGGTGGCGATTGCCGCCGGCTTCTCCATTTACTGGAGAAAGGCCAAGAAGAAGATCAACAAGGCGGTCGGACGGGAAGAGGTCTCGAAGGACGAGAGTGACGACCTGGAAGATCTTTGATATCAGAGTAAGAGAGAAGAAGTATGCAAGTAATCTGCGCACCGCTGGGGTGGCTGATGCGGGTGGCTTACAGCCTGACCGGCAATTACGGCCTGGCTGTGATTGTGTTCACCCTCATGACAAAGCTGGTTCTGCTGCCCGTCAGCCTCTGGGTGCATGCAAACGGCATCAAGATGGTCCGGCTGGAGCCGGCCGTGAACCGGCTGAAGGTTAAGTATTTCGGCGACCCGGACAAGGTGGCCGATGAACAGGCACTGCTGTACAAAAAAGCACATTACAGCCCTTTCGCCACCGTGATCCCGGTGGCGGTTCAGGTATTGCTGCTGATCGGCCTGGTCCAGATCATTTATCATCCGGACGTATGGCTCCGGCAGCCGGATCTGAATACCCGCTTTTTAGGCTTTGATCTGTCCGCGACGCCCACCGCCGCAGGCGGCATTCATCTGCTGATTCCGCTGTTGGCGGGTCTCGCGGCCCTGATCCTGAGCCTGTGCCAGAACAAGCTGAACCCGCTGCAGGCCAGCCAGGGAAAGGCGGCACAGTTCTCGTCCATGGCGGTTTCCGTGGGCATCAGCCTGGTGCTGGGCTTTACGGTACCGGCAGGCGTGGGCTTTTACTGGATCTGGAGCAACTTGTTCACCATTGCCCAGCAACTGCTGCTGAACAAGCTCCGGCCGCCGGAAAAGGAGATCGACTGGGCAGAGCTGGAGGCTTCCCGGAAGGAACTGGCCGCCTATACCGACACCGGCAGCGAAACTGTGCGCAGCCGGGAGGAAAAGCACCGGGAGAAGGAAGACTACAAGCGCTTCTTCTCCGTGGGCAACAAGCACCTGGTGTTCTACTCCGAGGGCAGCGGCTTTTATAAGTATTTTGAGCGGATCATGAACTGGATCCTGGAGAACAGCAAGCTGACCATCCACTATGTGACCAGCGATCCCAACGACCAGATCTTTGAGATCGCGAAGAAACAGGACCGGATTGTCCCGTACTATATTGGGCAGAAAAAACTGATTACCCTGTTTATGAAGCTGGAAGCGGACGTGATGGTCATGACCATGTCCGACCTGGGCAACTACCAGTACAAGCGGAGCTATTACAGCAAGAACATTAAGTATGTCTATGTGTTCCATTACCCGCTGAGCACCCATATGGTGCTGCACACCGGCGCCCTGCGGCATTATGACTCGATCCTCTGCGTAGGTGACTTCCAGTTTGAGGAGATCCGCCAGACAGAGAAGCTCTTCGGCGATCCGGAGCAGGAACTGGTGGCCTGCGGCTACGGCCAGCTGGAAAAGCTGTATGACGCGTACCAGGCCACGCCCCGGACAAAGCGGGAGCGGCCGAAGGTGCTCATCGCCCCCTCCTGGCAGGCGGACAATATCCTGGACAGCTGCATCGACGATATGCTGACGGAACTGCTGGGCAAGGGCTTTGATGTGACGGTGCGGCCCCATCCGGAGTATGTGAAGCGCTACGGCGACCGGATGAACGCCATTGTGAAGCGGTATGAGGACTACCAGGGCGGAGATCTGTTCTTCGAGCTGGACTTTACCGGGAATACTTCGATCTTCGATTCGGATATCGTGATCAGCGACTGGTCCGGCACAGCCTATGAGTTTGTGATGGTGACCGAGCGGCCCTGCGTGTTTGTGGATACGCCGCCGAAGATCAACAACCCGGACTATGAAAAGATCACCGTGCCGCCGCTGGAAATGACCCTGCGGGACCAGGTGGGTATCCGGGTGAAGCCGGAGGCGCTGGAAGGCCTGGCGGATCAGATTCGCACCCTGCTGGAAGATGAAAGCTACGGCGACCGGATCCGCGGGATCCGGGAAAAGACCATTGCCAACTTCGGAAAGAGCGGAGAAGTCGGCGGAAGTTATATTCTGGATCAGATAAAGAAACAGATAAAGCAACGCAGTCAGCAATAAACATCGCTGACTGCGTTGCTTTTAATGAAAACTGAAAACTTAAGACTGAAAACTTAAAAATTCAACAGTATCCTGACGCTATGGGTATAATCGCTGCGCCCACATTGTCATTTCGACCGACCGGAGGGAGTGGAGAAATCTCCTCCGGGGATGTAAATCTTCAGCATATACGGAACATCTTCAGCAAAGAATCCACACCAATTATGAATTATGAATTGTGAATTATGAATTGGAACTGAGAACCGCTTTGCGGTCCTCAGTTCCTTCTCCTGTCAACGCCGATCTCTTTGTAGTGGCTGGCTTTTTCCGCGTACATCATTTCGTCGGATTCCTTCATCATTTCGCTGACGGATTTCCGTTCGTTCCCTGTGCAGCTGTAGCCGATAGAGCAGCTGTATTTTGTTTTGGAAACGTTCTTCCGGACCCGCTCAACCAGCTGGAGAACCTCTTCCGGGGTGCTTTGCCGGCAGATGACCAGGAACTCGTCCCCGCCGATGCGGTAGACGGACTGGTGGGCTTTGGCTGCCTGGGTGAAGCACAGCGCCAGGGTGGTCAGCGCTTCATCTCCTGCAGCATGGCCGTGGGTGTCGTTGATTTCCTTCAGGCCGTTCATGTCGATGGAAACAAGGGCGGTAATTCCTTCCGGATCGGTTTCCAGCTCAGCGTAGCAGGCCTGGCGGTTCAGGACGCCGGTCAGCGAATCTATTCTGGTCAGGTTCTGGATGGAAAACAGGTAGTAGGCAAACAGTGCGATCGAGATGGTCTTGCAGAAAATCTGGGAGTAGGCCTGCCTGATGAAGAAGGGAAGGATCACCATGCTGCCCAGCGCGAGGGAGAAGAAGGCAACCGGAAAAAGATCGTTGATCTGCTTGTTGGTGCGCTTGTACAGGAAATAAACGATGAAACAGCCATAGATTCCCGGAACAATGAAAGGGAGCAGCCTCAGTGGGCCGTTCTGGATCGAGCCGTCCGGCAGCACCCGGGTGATGATGCCGGTGTAAATGCTGATGAAGCAGATCACCGCTGTAAGGATAGCGGGGATAAAGATGATCCGCGGATACTTCTTTACCAGGGAATAAAGAACCTGTGCCTCAAGAAGAGACCCTGCGCTGTACCGGATGAATATCAGGTAAGGCCTGCCTTTCCATATGATCCCCAGGTCTTTCTGCTCAAATTCGATAAACACAATAATGGAAAGGATCAGGACTTCAAAGATCAGCAAAAACATGCGGCGGGCAAAGGATTTATCCAGGAAGGCTGTTGTGCGAAGAGATATCAAAAAAGCCAGAGACACCAGGATCAGGGCCCAGTTCTGGATGATATAATCTCTTAGCATTAACACGTTGACGATCCCCCGCAATAGATGCTTTTCATGTTCCTTGCAGCTGCGTGGATTATATCACACAACCCTGGAACAGAAAAGGTTTGCAAATATCTGCTTTCATTCTTTCTCCGAAGTGGATTTAATCAGGTAGGAGGTAGGATGTATAAGGCTGTCACATTCTCCACAGCGCTGCGGAGAAGTAAACAGTATCTATAATTCTGAATTCTTAATTCTGAATTGAAACTGAGCACCGCTTTGCGGTTCTCAGTTTCTTCTCCTGTCCTTGCCGAATACTTTGTAATAGCTGGCTTTTTCCACGTACATCATTTCGTCGGATTCCTTCATCATTTCGTTGACGGACTTCCGGCTGCCCTCTGTGCAGCTGTATCCGATTGCGCAGCTGTATTTTGTTTCGGAGACGTTCTTCCGGATGCGCCTGACCAGCTGGAGAACGTCATCCAAGGTACATTTCCGGCAGATGATCAGGAACTCGTCCCCGCCGATACGATAGACGGACTGGTGGGCTTTGGCTGCCTGGGTGAAACACAGCGCGAGGGTGGCCAATGCTTCATCCCCGGCGGCATGGCCATGGGTGTCGTTGATGACCTTCAGGCCGTTCATGTCGATGGAAACAATGCCCGTTATTTTCTCCGGCTCGGTCTCCATGTCAGCATAGCAGGCCTGGCGGTTCAGCACTTTGGTCAGCGAATCGTTGGTTGTCAGGCCTTGGATGGAAAAAAGATAGTAGGTAAACAGCGCAATCGCGATGGTCTCACAGAAGACATGGGAGAAGATGGGACCGAAAATGAAGGGCAGGAAAACCCCGCTGCCCATCGCGAAGGCGAAGAAGAAGACGGGGATCAGATCATTGAACTGCTTGCTGCTGCGCTTGTACAGGATATAAATGATGAGCGAGCCGTAGATTCCCGGGACAAGGTAGGGCAGCAGCCTCAGGGGACCGTACTGGATCGTGCCGTCCGGCAGTATCCGGGTGATGGTGCCGGTGAAGATGGAAATGAAGCAGATCGCCATTGTGACAATGGCGGGAATAAAGATGGTTTTCCGGAGCTTTTTCACCAGAGTATAGAGCACCTGCGCGTCGATAAACGGGGTGGCGCTGTACCGGATAAACATCAGGTACGGCCGGCCTTTCCAGACAATGCCCCGGTCATCCAGTGCGAACTCGATATACACGGAAATGGAAAGGAACACCACTTCGAAGATCAGCAGGGTCATGCGTTTGGCAAAGGTTTTATCCATGAAGGCCGTGGATCGCAGGGACACCAAAAAGGCAAGCGAAACCAGGATGAGAGCCCAATTCTGGACGAAATAATCTCTCAACATGGTCATGCTGACGATCCTCCACAAAAGACAGTTGCAGAACGCCGGTCCTTTATGTACCGGTTTAATTGTGTATAATATACCATACAACCGTGCAACTGAAAAGGTTTGCAAACGGTTGCTTTCGTTTTTTCTCCGTACTTCACTTTAATGAAGCGGGGAGAAAGAGTTACAGATGAACGGGAAAAACGGCATAGAAGTATAGCAAACAGTCACAAAAAATGACATAAAAACACGCTTGAAAGTCACAAAAAATGTGATAAGCAAACGGGACCCCCGGGACAGTCCCGGGGGTCCGCTTTACATATTTAACAATACTATGACAAAAATGAGAATGTGTTGCAAATGGACGGATATTTTTGTATTCTGCTTGCAGAAGAAATCGTTTCTCAGTTCTGCATCTTCTGTTCTGCGCGCGAAAAACACAGCAAAAACATTTCAAACTACGGCATTTGGCCGCCTTGAAACGTTTGTATAAGCAGAGAAGCTTTTTGTCCGGGAGGAACCGGTATAACTGAAAAAAGGGGAAGGTTGGGTATGTTTGCAAACATCGGCACCAAACTGAAAAAGACGGCCAAGGTGGTCTGCGTGGCAGGGATCATTCTCTCGGTCATCTATGGGGTCTATATGATTATCAAGGGAATTGAGATGACAGATTATTACGAAACCCAGGCCACCGGGTACAGTGCGATTATTTGGGGCGTTGCGGCTCTCATAATGGGCCCGGTTTTCAGCTGGATCACGGGCCTGCTCCTGTACGTCTTCGGGGATCTGTCGGACCGGCTGACGAGCGTTGAGGCAGGCGTGAAGGAAATCTGCGCGGACCTGAATCCGTTGGCCGCCGCCCAGGAAAAGGCCTTTGCGGCCACGGAGGATCCGGACGACGAGAGATGGGAGTCTGTCCGTTCCTTCCTGGAGGAAATGGAAAAGGAAAAGAATGCCGTCAGCATCTGGATCCTCTGGCGGAAGTATAAGCTGAGCGATAAATACAAGGACGCAGACGAGTATATCCGCAAGCACAGGACCCTGGAGATGATGAACGGGGAAACGGAAAAGATCGGGGAACTCCGGAAAAACATCCGGAGCCTGCTGAACAAGTAAACAACAGAATAAGGGGGACGGGAAAATGCTGCGCAGGATCCTGATATTTTTCATGGCGCTGGTGATGGGCTGCTCCGCTTGCCTGGGAGAGGCGGCGGAGGATACAGCGGAAGAGAATAAAACCCTTGCGTCCTTTGACAGCTGGCAGACGAAGATCGGCAATGTGGTGGTCGCGCTGCCCGGCATACCGACTGCCTGCATCCATGAAGGCGATATGGAAACCTTTTGGAATGACAGTATCTACGTCTGGGGCAATTGCGCCTATGACAACATGGATTACCAGCTGCGTACGGCGGACATCAGCCCGTGGATTGAGGATCTGACGCAGCTTTATCCGGAGGAGGATCCCGCGCAGCTGCGGATCAGGGCACTGGTCGATTTCGCCACCATGCAGTTCGACGAGTTGGGAGGGACGATAGAGGGCAGAGTAGGCGTTGATCCGACAAGGGAAATGATGCTCTGTGCCTTTACCTATCCGGATACGCCGGATGTGACCTATTCTGCCAAGGCTTTTCTGGACGGCACGCAGGCGACGGTACTTTATATGGGAGAGTGCGATCACCTGGGTGAGGCGCAGGAGCGGTTCCGGAAGCTGACGGATGAGGAACTGGCAGCACGGAGGGAAGATGATCCTTACTGGCTGTATTTCATGGGCTTGTCCCTGACGTTCCCCCGGGAACCGTTCATCCTGGAAAATCATGGGAGATACTCGCTGTCCTGCCTGGCAGACGACTTCACGCGGATTATCGCGAATTATAACAATGTCGGGCTGACCATCGGTGCGGACAGCCCGGAAGAAATGGAACCCATGATGAAAAAAGCTGTTCAGGACGATATCGACGCGCTGGGCAACGGTACCATCCTGGAGGGCACAGTCTCCGGGGATGAATCGGCGTGGGTGTATGAATATACCTTCATGCTGGACAACTCCTACAATGAGGCCCATCCGGACGCATTCCGGTGGAAGGGCGTGCTCATCTACAGCGCAATGGGTATCTGGAGCCTGTATTGTAATGATACTGAAACAGGCCGGGCGTTCATCGACAGCATGGGAGAAGTCACGGACGCCACAGTTGCGCCCCGCTACCGGCTGACGAACAGCACCCTGAAGGCTGAACCCCGGAAGAAGGATGGATCTCCGGCGACCCTGGGCCAGTTCGTACAGGATTTCGCGGCCCTCCTGCAGGCCGATGAAGACGGGGAACTCCTTTATGAAGAGTATGTCAACGTCGGAGATGCAATGCTGTGCGACGGCCGTTGGGTACGGACGGTGATGTGCCAGGCAACGGACATTATGGCCCTGCTGTTTGTATCCTCGGACGAGGAGGACGCGGTAGTCAATGAAATCCATGTGGTGGTAGGTGAAGACTATAACGAGGTGGTGTTTGACATCCTGGCATCCTGCTGCATCGAGGCGGCGGAAGGAAAAACGGACACGGCCGTGAAGCTGCTCCGGAATGAGGAAAAACGCAAGGACGGCGCATCCTTCCAGTGGAAGGGTGAGCGCTATGAGGCTGTGAAGAGCTTCGTGGACAACTCCATGCCCTATTACCTGATGACCATCACGGCGCTGAATCCGGTGGAGCTTGAACATATCCCGGAGGAAAAAGAAAACCCGGACGTCTTTGCGGAACCCATGGGAACCGTCAAGCAGTTCCGTGACCGGTGGTACCGGCTGAACCAGAATATATACAGCGGACAGTTCAGGCTTTCCCATCTTGATCCGCAGGATGCGGGCGATGGCAAAGTGGCCTGGGTGTCTGTTTTCGGAGATTCAACTTCGGTGGGCCTCACCACAGCATCCGAAGGAGAAGACGCGGGCATTATCAGTGCCAGGGTCTTCAATATGCACGGGGATATGCAGCAGACTTTCCTGGGCGGGCTCATGGCACTGGCGGCCCTCACGCATATGCCGGACGAGCAGTATTACTTCATGACGATGATGCTCATGGAGCACCCGCTCTGGGATGACCTGACGGCGCTGAATCCCGTGGCCGGCTGGAACGGCAAACAGCTGGTGCTTGTGGACGGAGAGTTCAACGGAGA
>JAEEGH010030699.1_pt1 | contig 10430 bp, 11 predicted proteins | sample 9134181 | NCBI WGS metagenome assembly JAEEGH01 (sample SAMN16246544, study PRJNA631951) | gut metagenome | biome: gut microbiome; feature: rumen; material: DP-attached | host: Bos | place: Iran: Karaj | collected 2018-10 | reverse complement strand
GATAAGGATTATAATAAGGTATTAAATTTTGTTGTTTATTCAACACAGAAAGATGAAGATGTAGAGACTAAACACAAAACTGTATATGATTTTAGTCAAGGCTATGATAAGCTTGTTAAAACAAATTATATATTTAAAGATGGAGAATGGATCCTTATTGAAAACTGATTAATAAAAGAGAAAAAGGGGCTGTAAAAAAACCTAGGTTTTGAAAAATATCAATTCCTAGGTCTAACACCCTTTTTTATTTTGAATATTTATAACTAGATTTAGCTTCCTCGTTAAAGGATTTATTTTTAACTTTGGAAGTTTTTTTGATAATCTTTTTGCGCTTGGTTTCTTGAATGTTTCAGGTTTTAATCCGTCTGGAGCTACCCAATAATTAAATTTTGCTTCTCCTGAATAATATCGAAATAATTTTCTTATATTATATCCTAAACAAACTAACATAAATTCACAAGATACTTTATTCAATGAACGCCTTCTAAACCTTTCATATTGGAAATCTTGTTTTATTACACCAAATGCTCCTTCAACCTGTGAAGATCTATTAACTCTCATTTCTATTCTTTCTACAGATAATAGATTTTCTTCGGCTTGTTGTATATATTTTTGAAGTTTAATAACTACCTCAAAAATTTTAAAATCCTCATCTTTATTTTTCATGTATCTTTTACAATATAATTTAAATGCACATGTATTACATCCAGTTACCTTATAAAATATAGAATCTGCTTTTCTATGATGCCAATTTGTTTTATCTTTATAACCTACATTACCATCTAAACAAGTTAGATTCAATAATGCCATCATTAGGAATCCCTCTCAAAAGCTCATATTCTTTTAATAATACCCGTATCTTATGAGCTCGTTTATATGATTTACGCAAATTTATTTACTACAAATCAATTTGTACAAAGATGTAGAATAGAATTAATAAATGAAATTTTAAATAATGATGAATTAATGATTTAATAGGATAGGTAAAAATAACTTGTAAGAATAATTTGTTCGAATACCATTATCTTATTCTCTACCACTTTATAGATGACAAGGTATCTTAATTGATACCTTTTTATTTTTATCATTTTACATTTGTGCCCAAATGTGATATATTCATATTGTAGATGGAGATGATAATATGTTTAATCAACAAGAATATATCAATAATTTTATTAAAAATACATATAAAACAGTGAAATTAAGGATTAGAAATGATGATAAAATCATCATTAATAAAATTAACAGTGTTGATAATATAAATCAGTATTTGATTGGATTAATTACTAAAGATATATATGAAAATAGAAAATATAACTATATTAATAATGATATAAAAATAGATTTTGAATTATCTCATACTATGCAAGATTTAGTTGATGAAGCAGAAAAAGCTGATATCTTAGAAGATTATGGACTATATATGAATTTAGCTGATGCTATTGATTCACAAGCTAAAAAAGAAGTAAATAGGCATTTAATTACTGAAACTGAGTGGAGAAAACTAGTAAGGAGATATGAATTATGATAGATAAGAATGAAACAAATAAATTATTTGAAAAATATATAAAGAAATTGAGAATAACACCAACATGGGATGTACGATTAGAATTTGTGGATGATCCTAACTGGAAAAACTGTCTCCAGTAAATATAAGATATATGGAGAGATTTTATTTGTTGTATAAAGATAAAATACAAATATTTCCACAACTTGTGGAAGAATTGTTTTCAATTCCTTGGGGTCATCACAGATACATAATAGATAAGCTAAGATAATTGTTTCATTTATTCTTGATGTTATGTTTATTGGAACTATTGTTTGGGCAAATTTGCCACCAGCAGTGGCATAATTGTAAACTATTCTTAAAACTTTAGATACTTCTAAATTTTTAACAATTACCGTTCAAACTTTAACAATTACCGTTCAAACTCTTACAATTACCGTTCAAACTTTAATTATCATCGTTCACCAATATTTATTTCAAAGTATGGTGAATTTAAAACAATAATTAAAAAATCATTTGGTGAACTATATTATTTCGTATATTCTAGTATAATTTCTAATTGAATTATAAAAAATATTATATTTATTTAATTAAATTTGCCAATGCCGTTGGCAAATTTGTTTATGAGATATCTTCTATATTTTGCTATCATCCAAACAGCTTATTTTGAGACGTTTTGGGAATGATTTTAGTAGTGTTCAGACACTGTCTAAACACTTAATATGTTTTGATTTTTTATATTTAATGTTATATAATTTATTTAGTTTATGTAGTTATAGAAAAGGGGAGTTTTATGAAAAAGTATTTTAATTTATATGTTATGTTGGGTATTTCATTCTTTGTGTTATTTTGTCTTTTAGTAATATTACTATCAGTGGATAAAAGAGTTATTACATTATCTGGTAAGGAAGTAGGATTATCTCATTTAAATGATTTAGTTAAATATGAAGAGAATAAAACATTAGATAAAATATCAGATATATTCTTTTATTTTTCTTTTGTAAGTGTGGCATTTGGTATTGGTTTAGGAATATATCAATTAGTTAAAGGTAAAAGCATTATGATGGTTGATTCAAGTGTTGTTACTTATGGTATATTTATTGTATTTGCGGTTGCTTTCTGGCTTTTATTTGATAAGGCAATTAAAGTTAATTATAGACCTATTAATGGTAATGAAGCATCATTCCCATCAACACATATATTCTTAACAACATTCTTTATGTTATCATTACATAATTTATTAACTAAAGTATTTAAGAATAATTTAGTAAAATATTTAAGCTTATGTGTTGCAGTATTCTTTATTGTTATTGTAACATTATTTAGAGTGTTATCAGGTATGCATTATATTACTGATGCAATTGCTGGATTATTCATTGGCTTAACATTCTATTTCTTATCATTTGGTATTGCTAAAATATTTACTAATAATAATGAAGAAGAATAAAATATATATTTAAAGATAAAACGCATAATCTTGCGTTTTTCTTTTTGCATATATTTTATTTATATGCTAAAATATCTTCCGGTTAATTAAAGTTTGGAATTTAGTTTAATTTAGAGGGGAAATGATAATATGAATAAAAAGATATTAAAGAAAGCTTTATTCGGTATGTCTTTACTTGCACTTAGCTTAAGCTCATGTAAGGTTAGTACTACTAATACATCAACTATTAAAACAACTACTAGTGCCAAAACAACTACAACAGTAGAAACAACAACTGTAGAAACAACAACAGCCCAAGAATGCATGATTTCTTTAACTAAAAACATTGATGAAGCTGGTAGTATTTCAGGAGAAGGTAATTATTTATATAATTCAGTAATTATATTATCTTGTGAAGTAAATAAAGGTTATTTATTTGATGGATGGTATGATGGTGAAAAGATGATATCTGATTCTAAAACATTAGAATATACTGTTTTATCAACAAAGACAATTGAAGCTAGATTTTCATATGATAAATATAAGGTTACAATAGAAAATCATACTGAATTAGTTATATCAGGTGCTATAAGTGATAATGATTATAGTTATAAAGATAACATAACTATTACTACTAATAATGAATCAAGTAATTATGTATTATGGTATATAAATGATGTTTTAGAAGCATATGGTAATTCATATACATTTACTATGCCAAATAAGAATATTAATATTAGAATAGAAATAACTAATTCTATAGGCGATATTACATATGATAGAGATGGAAATAAAATATATTTTGGCAAATACCCACAAGAATTAGTTACTGATGATGAATTAAAAAGTGAATTAAATAATATCGCAGGAGAATTACCTAATTCTTCAAATTTAAATAATTGGAATGATTATAATTATTATTTTAATCGTGAGATATCAAGTTATATGTATTATATAGATATAGATTATGATAAAGATGGTACATATGATTATAGAGGAGTTTATTTTACTGAATATAGACCTATATATGCTATTTCAGCAAAAACTGATAATACATTTCAAGAAAAAAATAATTATCTAACTAACGAAGTATATTGGTTTAGCTATGATTCAATAGAATGGGATATATTATTTGAAGATAATGGTAAAGCTTTAATTATTTCAAATCTAATATTAGATTCACAAGAATTCTATCCAAATGATACTACACAAACATTTGAACATAATGGTAGTATTGGATATACTAATAATTATGAATTATCTAATATAAGAAAATTCTTAAATGATACATTCTATAATCAAGTATTTAACAATATCCAAAAGGGATTTATAGAAGAAACATTACTAGATAATAGTTTAGAATCTACAAATGAAGAAGAAAATCCATATATTTGTAATGACACATTAGATAATATATTCTTATTATCTTGTAGTGAAGCTTTAGAATATTATCCTACTAATGACGAAAGAAAAGCAAAGGCAACAGATTATGCGAATTCTCAAGGCATAAGAGATGATAGTTCATATGACTGTAATTATTGGTGGCTACGTTCACCAAAAAGTAGCTATGGATCAATGGTTTGGATGGTATATATTGATGGTCAATTTTCAGCTAATATGGCATATATGACACATTATGGTGTAAGACCTGCATGCTGGATTAATTTAATATAATTATAAAAAGGTATCGTTTGATACCTTTTTACTTTTTCGTATAAATATTGAAATAAAGTCTAAAAATGATTATAATAAAAATGTATTTTACATTTTATAAAAAATTATATATAAGGGAGTAATAAGAAATGAAAAAAAGAATTTTAGGTTTAACAGTTTTAGCTCTAAGTGCGCTTAGTCTTGCATCATGTGGAGGAACTAATTCTACACCAATAGATAAGGGAAGTAGTGTAGATTCAATTACTTTTAAAAATAACAAAAACGAAGATGTTACTATTAAAAAGACTGATTCATATAAAGAAATGATTTCTAAATTGGATAGTTTGCAATATATTGCAGTACAAGATGAAAATGGTGGAAAACCTTTTAAAGAAAAATATTCATATAAAAAATCAGAAGAATTAACTAATGTAGTTAGTTGTGAAGTTGAAAAGGATAGTGATGGCGATATTGTTCCTAAATATGATAGTTACACTACAGGAACTATAAAAACAACTAGAAGTATTGATTTTACGCAAGAATCATATGATTACTTATATGAATGTCTTTTTACAATGACTGATATAAATTATAAGCTAAATGAAGAATACGATTTAAAAAGTGGTAAAGTGTCATCAAATAAAAATGATAGTTACAATAATCAAGGACTTTATTTGAATTTTACAGGAGATTATAGTAATGGTGGTTCTATTGAGGTTGCAACAACTGCAATAGATAGTGCAAATATGCTATATTCAAATTCTGATTCTACAATTGATTTAGAAAAAGATCATAAATCAACATATTTTAAGGGAGATTATAATGCTTCAGGTGAAGAAGGAAACTATGATGAACTAATGAATGAAGCTTATAAAGCATCTGATAAAGATATAACTTTTAGACCAAGAAGTATTAATTATTTAAAGTCATATGCATCATCTAAAAATCCTTCAGGTTATGACTGGGTTGTTGCAGATATTATAGATGATAATTATATTTCAAGTAATTTTAAGGATTATTATGATTTAAGTTTTGAATTAACTGATAAATACATTGTTATAAAAAATAAATTTAATACTGATATAAGAGCAGCTTCTATGTATGATGAATCAGGTGAAACAACTAATTTAACTGAATTTTTAAAACCATTTGAGGGTTCATATTCATATATGGAAGTATGGCTAGACTACAATAATATTCATATTGGAGAAGAGATTATTGGAGGCATTCATAGATCTTCAATGGGATATGCATATTATAAATATGATAATGTTCAAAAAGTTAAGAATGAATATGTTTATACAGAAGATGATACATCTAGAAAAGAAACATTAGAAGAGTTAGGCTTAATTGGTAAGACAGCAACTAATGCATATGTAGATGAGACACATATTGAAGTATCATTATTAGATATATCAAGGGATGAAATTAATAATAAGAAAAATGAATTTATTAATAATTGTAAAAATAATAATTTCTTAACTGAATATAATTTTAGTAAAGTGGATTAATTTATTAATAATATATTCTATAAAAGGGAGTAATAAGAAATGAAAAAAAGAATTTTAGGTTTTACTGTTTTAGCATTAAGTACGCTTAGTCTTGCATCATGTGGAGGAAGTAATTCTTCAACAATAGATAAGGGAAGTAGTGTAGATTCAATTACTTTTAAAAATAACAAAGATGAAGATGTTACTATTAAAAAGACTGATTCATATCAAGAAATGATTTCTAAATTAGAAAGTCTACAATTTGGTGTTGTAAGAAATGATAATGGATATCTTCCATATAAGGAAGAATATGAAACATCTTATGCAAGAGAATCTACTAATATGGTTTGCTTTGAAGCAGTAAAGGATGATAAAGGCAGTGTTGACTTTAATTATGATAAATATACTAAAGGTAAAGTTAATTTATATTCTAGTCGCACTATAAATGAAAAAATATATGAGTTTAAGGAAGATAGTTTATTTAGTATAGGGGATCAAACTCGTGTGTTAGATGACTGTTACGACCTAGTAACTGGTAAAGTAGAAGAAAAAAAGAATCTTGAAGATAAGGATCAAGGATTATATATAAATCATACAGGTAGTATTAAAGATGGTGGTTCAATTGAGATTGCAACAACATCACTTGATAATGCATATAAATTATATGGTAATAATGATCCTATAGTAGATATTTCAAAAGACCATAAGGCTACATACTTTACTAGTGATTTTAATGGATATAATGAAGAAGGAAACTATCAAGATTTAATGTATTCAACATATAAATCATCTTCAAAGAATATTGTATTTAGAACAAACAATATTTCATCTTGTACTACTCTTGCAGCAGACGTAAATGGTAATGGTAATATTCAGCCTGCTGCAACTATAATAGATGATGATAGGATACCTGATTATTTAAAGAATTATCATGAATTAAGCTTTGAATTAACTGATAAGTATTTAGTTATTAAAAATAAAATTAATACTAGTAATAATTTAATATCATACTATGAGCAAACAGAATTTGAAGAACTAGTTGATTCATATGAAGGCTCATATGTATATAATGAGGTATGGTTAGATTATAATAATATTGCAAAAATAAATGATTATTACTATTTAGGTTATGCATATTATAAATATGATCAAGTAGATATATATAAAGATGATTTATTATATACAGAAGATAATGCATATTATGATAAAGAAGTATTAGAAGAACTAGACTTAATTGGTAAGACAAGCAATAGAAAGCAAACTAATGAAATTCATTTAGAAGTATCTTTACTAGATATATCTAAGGATGAAATTAATAATAAGAAAAATGAATTTATTAATAAATGTAAAAATAATAATTTCTTAACTGAATATAATTTTAGTAAGGTAGAATAATATAAAAAATATCCCTAAGGAAGCTTAATCTTCTTTAGGGATTGTTTTTATTTATCTTCTTTTTCTAAATGATCAGGTATTCCATTAAAATCTTTATCGTTACATAAATTTCTTAATATGAAATATACTACTGCAAGAATAATATAAATAGCTGATGTAACAAAGAATACAACATTATGTATATTGCTATATAATAGTACTCCTATAATACCACCAATTATAAAGCTTAGGATAGCTAGTAGAGGTATTATACCTGTAATTGCTTTTTCATTTTTATTTCCTCTAAGCTTATATCCAATAAATACACCTAGGTCTGTAATATTACCTGACATGTGGGTCATTCTTACAACGACACCTCTAAATGATACAACCATACCATTTTGTAAGCCCATTGCAAGTGCAAATACTAATACACCATATTTTACTGGTAAGAAATATGGAACTATTAATAATATACCTACTGAAAGAATAATGAATCCATATCTTTTATGTAAATAGAATGCACGTTCTCCTGTAACAAAGCCTGATATTATTGCACCTAAGAAGAACAATAATATTACTCTTAATACTTCCCAAACACCCTCAAGGCTACCATTAGTAATATTAATTGCAACCTTAGATACTAAACCAGTTAAATGTGAAACTGTTGTTCCATCATAACCGAAAATTGAAATTGCATTAACTGCACCAGCAAGGCATGTTAGGATACACATCCATAATAACAATAATCTTTTACTCATATTAAAAACCTTCTTATAATGAGAATATATAAACATATATATTCTAACAAAATAATAATTTTTTTAAAAGACCTTTAATAAATAAAAGTCTACAGTAATAGCATTACTGTAATGTTTTTAGTAATATGGGCCTTAAAAAGTGTAAAAAACTATACGCTTTTTCCAAAATGTGATAAAATAATTATGTAATTATTCTATTATTAGGAGGAAGAAGAGAAAATGAATAATTTAATTAAAAAGGCTATTGCTGAATGCCTTGGTACTTTCGTATTAGTTTTCTTTGCAGTAGGTACAGCTATTATTAGTCATGGTGATTTAGTTGCAACTGCACTTGCATTCGGCTTAGTTATTGTTGCTATGGCATTCTCAATTGGTAAGATTTCAGGTTGCCATATTAACCCTGCAGTTTCTATTGCATGTCTTATTACTAAGAGAATGTCTTTAAAGGAATTCTTAGTATATGTATGTGCACAAATTGTTGGTGGTCTTTTAGGTGCAGTAGTATTATTTGCTATTATTGCAATGTCAGCTAATGTTAATGCTGAAATGACAAAGGCTATGTTTGTTGATGCTGGTTCTAACTTCACAGTTGGTAAGGAATTAAAGGTAGGTCCAATTGTTGGTGCATTATTATTTGAAGTTATTTTAACATTTGTATTTGTTTATGTAATTTTAAATGTTACTGCAAAGAATTCTAAGGTTTCTAAGTATGCTGGTTTAATTATTGGCTTTACTTTAACTTTAGTACATTTAATCGGTATTGCATTCACTGGTACATCAGTAAACCCTGCAAGAAGTATTGCAACAGCATTTGCTGATTTATTCTTCTCAGGTAATGCTAATGCATTAAAGCATGTATGGATTTTCATATTTGCTCCACTTGCTGGTGGTGCACTTGCTGCATTAGTTTATAATCTTTTAAATAAGAAAGATGATGAAGCATCAGAAGAATCTAAAGAAGAAGATAATGAATAATTAATGAAATTGACTTATAGTTTTACTATAAGTCTTTTTTTTACATATTCATTTTGCTAAAATTAAAGTAGTAGGTGATATTTATGGCACTAGGTAAATCTGTTTTTCAAGACCAAATAAATGATTTAAAAACTTTTACAGAAATTAATATTAGAAATATGGATAATCAGGATCCAGCATTAATATTTGCAACAATGGTAACTAAAAAGACAATAGAAATATTATATACTGCATCCTATGCATATACTAATAGATTGCTTGATGTCCTACTTTCAATGATAAGACTACTACAAGATAATTGCTTAGCAATTGAATCAGCAAAGGAATTAGGATTTAAGACATATATTAAATGTCTTATTGATAATAAGCCAATTAATTTACAGCCAATTCCAGAAAAATATATTACAAATAATCCAAATAACCCTCAAAATCTTATGACAGATGGTCATGTAAGAGATATGATAGGTAAGCAATATAAAGGATTTATTAATGTATATAGATTTACATCTAAATCAGTTCACTTTAATGGACAAAGCTTTAATACAATATTAATTCCTGATGAGGAAGGAAATAAGAAGTTAACATTTGGAATAGGAAATAAAGAAAAGTATTTAGAAAAGAATTTCATATGGTCAAAGGCTACAATTGAAACATTAGCTAAAATAATATTTGATATGCTACAAAAGACCCCTGAGTTAGGTTTGTTGACAAAATAATTAAACTAAATTAAAATATAAGTGTAAGATTATCGTTTTGAATTTAATATAGGGGTGAGCTTTATGAACAAATCTACGATGAAAAGATATAAATATTTTGATGATTATGATCAAGATTATTCATTTGATTCTTTAACAAAGGTATTAACTAAACAAGAAATAACAGGATTCGTTGAATATTTAATAAAAGAAAAAGTTTCATTTACTTTAGCTATGATAGATATAGACAGCTTTAGTAGTATTAATGAAACATATGGGTATATGATTGGTGAAGAGGTTTTACAAACATTTGCACAAAACCTAGAAGAAGCAATAGGCTCATATGGCCTTGTTGGTAGATATGGCGTAGATGTATTCATGGTAGTCTTACCTTATATTACTGAATATAATGATGTATGGAGTATATTCCATGGTATAAACCAGAAAATACCTTCAGTAGAATATAAAAGAATTAGTGAGCTTTCAACAACAATTACATCAGGTATATCTAGATATCCTATGGATGGTAAGACATATAATGAAATTGTT
>JAEEGH010030698.1_pt1 | contig 10430 bp, 11 predicted proteins | sample 9134181 | NCBI WGS metagenome assembly JAEEGH01 (sample SAMN16246544, study PRJNA631951) | gut metagenome | biome: gut microbiome; feature: rumen; material: DP-attached | host: Bos | place: Iran: Karaj | collected 2018-10 | reverse complement strand
GCAAACAGTGGTTTGTCAACAGTTATTTGTAACAGTTCCAGAAAACCGAAATTCTTTCGCAGACTACTTCACCGTCTTTTTTGATTTTTGCGTCGTAATAATCTTTGATTTTTTTCTTGTTGTCGAGAATGTATTTTTTGTTCTCTTCGAAGTTCTCGAGCATCTTTTTGATGAGTTCTTCCGAATCGCTGTAATGCCAGGAGTTGGTCAGTTCAACAGCTTCAACTTTCGAAAAATATTTTTTAAGCATTGCTTCGCTGTCAGCCTGTGCTTTCTTTTGTTTCTTTATGCCTTCGTCCATAAAAGAAGTATCAAGCCCCATTGCTTTGAAATCATTCTTAAAGAACACATACCACCAGTTTACGGCATAACCGTTGTATGAAAATACTCCGTCTTTTGAAAGGACTTTGCTTGCACGTGCAACGATATCTTCAATGTTCTTTACTTCAAAATACAGGTAGTGAGCAAGGATAAGCGAATACTCTTTTTCTTTTTTAATCTTCTTCCAAGCAGCCTCTCCGGTCAGGTCTTCAAACTCGATTTTAAATTCCACGCCGTCTGCAAGTTCGCTCTTGTTCTCGGGAATAAATTTCGCAAAATCATCGGCCCAGCTTCCGTGTACATCATATCCGAAAACCTTGGTTCCTTTGGGAATTCTCTTCCAGTTGTTTCTCCAGATTTTTGCATATCCGCATCCGAGATCCAAGACCTTTTCATTCTCTTTTACATTTACGGCATTAAACAAAGTTACATGCCAATCCTCAGAAGTATGTTTAAGTGCATCCCAATGCCACTCATCTGCTTTCTGGTCAATACTGACATTTTGAACTATTCCTGCAACATCGTCCCAGTCAAGGTTTCCGCCCTTGCGATCAAGAGTTCTGTTGATGGAATCAATCACCTTATCAATCTGATAACGCTTCTCCTCCATTGCTTTAAGCTGCATTCTCAAAGCCTCTTCAACGTTTCCTGCTTCTCCTTTTATGAGATTGTCTCTTATCTCCTCGAGAGAAAAACCTATCTGCTTTAAAGCAACGATTTTTTCAAGAACCTGAAGTGCTTCTCTATCATACAAACGATAATTTCCCTCAGAGTAATCTGAAGGTTTTAATAATCCTTTTTCATCGTAGAGGCGAACTGCTTTTTGTGATACGCCGGCCTTTTTTGCTATCTCGCCGGACGTCATTTTCTTTTCCATTTGGGGAACCTCCTTTTATTTGATGATTCCACTTTAACGGGTGCCCTAAGGGGAGAGTCAATACATGATTTTAAATTTTTTATTCTCCATCGTATTGTATCTCAAGCGCATCTAAAATCCTCTTAAAAGAATCCTGCGAATCAAGACAGGTATCAATTAACCAGCCTTTCTCATTTCTCCACTCGCTTAGACCTCGATAGTAATAATTCTTCTTTGAATCTTCTATGATAAACGGAATCAAATTATGACGTAAGCATTCCTTTAACACTACCAGACGCCCAACTCTTCCGTTGCCATCCTGAAATGGATGTATCAGCTCAAATTCAGCATGTAATGCAATTATATCCTCTATAGTTACCTTTTCTTTTTCATTATATTCGCGAAGCAGAGCTTCCATGGCCTTATGAACATCAGCAGGTTTGGTTGTTCCTTTTCCGCCGACTACATTCGCCCTTTTCTTATACTCTCCAACCGCAAACCAGGATAAAGTCGAGTCTTTCGTATCATGCTTTAAAATATAATGGAGTTCTTTTATGATATCTTCTGTTAATATTTCCTCTGCGTTTTCTATCACATAATCAACCGCACGAAAATGATGAATTGTTTCCAGAATATCATCAACAGGTATTCCGGCTCCTACATCAACAGTATTTGTCTCAAATATATATCTTGTCTGATCTTCGGACAGTTTGCTGCCTTCTATGTGGTTTGAATTATAAGTCATTCTAACCTGAAGTTCGTGATAAAGGCCGCCCGGCAAATTCATATCCTTTTCATCGCGAAGAATCTGAAGGATTTTGTTGTTGCTGATTTCTCTCATTAACTGCTCAGAAGGAACTCCTATGTAGTCAGAGATTCTCTGAATACTTCTTTTAGAAAGTTTCTCCCCCTTTGCAATCTTAGCAACTGTCCGAGTTGAAAGCCCCAGTTCTGTTGATAGCTCGGTTTTTCCTATTCCTTTTTCTTTTAATGCTTTTTCAAGACCTTCATATGAAAACATATAAAAAACCTCCAAATTCTTTACTTATTTTACCATTTTCTCATAAAAAAGTAAAGATTTGGAGGTTTTGACCCTAAAAAAGTAAAGATTTAGTATCAATCTTCAAATCCTTCAGACTTCTGTTTTCCTGCCATCCCCCAATTATCAAGCGGAGGTTCTTCGATTACTATGAATATATCTTCGGGCGCAACAGACAATTTTTCGCTTATATTCCTTGTTACAGTTTCGATTGTTTTCGCTTTTTGTTCCTTCGTTCTGCCGGGGAATAAAGTCAGTTCTATTATCATAAAATCATCGGACTTGAAGGACGGTTTTTCAAAATCATTCTTTTCGTACTCAATGATTCTTTGAAATCTGTCCCAGTCCTCAATTCCAAGAGAATCAACCATTCCGTCATGAATACAATCCAATAACGTTTTCTTATATTTGGGATCTTTCCCTTTTAACATATTAACCTTAACTAATGGCATATTTTTATTCCTTATACTTTATCGTAGTTTATTGAATTCGATTTCTCTTGTAGGCCAGAAAGCACATAAATGCAGTCCGGTAATTCGCGCCATAAAAGGTTTAAAAGATTTAACAAAAATCTTGAGTGCATCATTTTATTGCCCTCAAAGTAGATGTTGACTCCCAATTATTAAGCACTTCAACGCGAGTAAATCCTGCTTCTAATAAGGCTTCTTTTTCGTGCTCAACAGTAAGCGGAGTATCGTAATGATAAAAGACACCGTCGGGTAATTCCTGTTCTTTTCTGATTCTGAGTAATTCCTGTCCGTAGAAAACTTCCTCTTCTTCGGACTCAGCAAAATAATCTGTCAGAATAAAATATCCTCCGGACTTGAGTGCCTTATTCAGTTTTTTATAAAGGGGTATTTTTTGCTCTTTCGTAAAATGATGAAGCGATTCAACAGATACAGCAGCATCGTATATTTCTTCACCAAATGGAACGTCAAAATATGATTCGCAAACCGTAGTAATATCTTTGTCCGGAAACTTCGCTTTAAGCGTCTCCAGCATCGCTTCCGTCAAATCAATTCCCGTAACCTTGGCATAAGGATTCATTTGAAACAGTTCTTCCAACTCAAGGCCCGTTCCGCATCCTAAATCCAATATATTTGTATTTTTTTCTGTCGGCAAAAGGGAAGCAGTATAATTATAAAATTTCGACGCTCCCTCTATATTGCTTTTCATATGCTCGTCATATCCGTCTACGCGCGCAGTAAAAAAATCATCCATTTTTTCGAGCATTTTTTTATCTCCTTACAACTCTTTTATGATGCTGAAAACTTCCTTGCCGTTTTCGTCCAATTCTCTTTCTTCAACGCTGTCGGCTTCGGAACGATGTGCAAGTTCTCCGTCTTTTAAATATGTTTGTATGAGACGGACTCCGCCATGTTCGAAATTGCCTTCTTTAATGTTTATTTCCGGATCAGCATTACTCCTTATTTCTTCGTCTTCTTCTCGCTTCAATTTATCTGCGATTTCGTCGATGCTTAACGCTTTACGAAATTCCATCTGTTTGTTACGATTTGCTTTTTTGTTGTAATCCGAGATATTTTTGTACAAAGTGATTCTGGTAACATCATTATCAAGTACAACATTTTCATGGCAGGAAAAACTTCTTAATGCATTCTTATCAAGTATTTCATAGGCGCCTTGGCCGAACCACATTCGATAGAATGCGCCTATTCCATATCCATATGTTTTAAACCTGTACCCTGGATACTTCTTAAAATCACTCGTTATCGGCTCAAAGCTGTATCCTATTATTTCACCTCGCTTGGGATTTTCAGTTACTTTACCGTTCTTCAACGTGTAAATAGTCTTCGAATTTTGTTTTAATTCGTCGTTATAATCGCTTTCCGAAGCGAACATGGCTTCTTTTACAATAAATGTTTCAATTTTCTCAAATAACTCGTTTGAAAGATCCTTCCTAAGCGAAAGCAGTATTCGAATATTTCTGTCCAATCTTTCTTTTCTGATAAGAAAATTAAAATCATCTCCTTCAAGAACAAAGCGAATCCTTTTATTTGATTCGCTCATTTCTTCTTCAAAGGCTTCCTGTAATCTCTTGGGAAAATATCTGTATCTGTGGCCGGACTTATATTGATTCGCTCCGATTTTATTAGGCGTTAAATACTCCAATAAGACACTTATAAAGGCAAACAGTTTTTCCCCGTCAATCGACTCTTTTACAGATATGTTATAGTCTTTCCAGTTATCATATTTGTTTTCCTGATTAATGTTGGTCGACCCGTTTTGTTTATTCTTTTGTAGTTTATCAAACAATCCCATAATTTCTAAATGTATTAATTAAACTCATGGCATCCGCCAAATTCTTCTACATCATTAACAACATATTTCCAATATAACCTTGTATCGTACCATTCAAATTGGATAGTATCTGCTTCTTTGAGAGTTTCTATAACCTTTTCACTTTGATCATCTAAATCTTTGGCTGTTATTGTTCGGTTATCAAAGACATATAAATATACTTCATTTGTGTCGGGATTATAGCCAAGAATTCTATTGGTCGAATCTTCATACAGAGTCTTTTCTTCTGAATTAGTATAATCCGGTCCTTCTATATATGTTATTTCATCCATATTCCAATGTTTTGTCTCACATCCTTCAGATGAACCGTATCGAAGAGCTAGCCAATTATCTCCGCTATTCTTAATTATCTCGGAAGAAAGACGAAAAGTGTAAATCTTATTATCATAACAATTAGTCTTACACCAAAGGTTGACATCAATTATTTCATTTATATCAATCATCTCTTTATTATATTCATCATAAAAATGGATAAAACCGACCCTTTCATTGGAACCGTTTCCCTCATAAAATAATTCAAATGAATCATATTTTTTTGAATAAAATCCGGTTGGAAGAAGATCATTTAATTCTTCTTCGGTTTTATCACTATAATCTTCTATAACCTTATCTTCGCCACTTTCGATGTCTACAAAATAAAAGTTTGACTCATCACGAATAATGATATTATTATCAACTACTATTGATATAAATGAACTAAAATGTTTATCAATTATTTGTTGCTTGGTTTTTGATTCAAAGGAATATTTCCATATAGTGTCACTTAAATGAATAGAAGCTTCACCCTCAGGCTTTGTATCCATCATAAGATAAATAATATAGTCATCTGAAGCATATACCAATGAGCCGATACGAGTGTCTTTTTCCTGTTCAGTCTTAAATACTAATTCTTTTTTACCGGATTCATATTTATACACCGAATCATTTTCTAAAGTGTAAATTATTTCACCGTTTTCGACAGCAAATAAGGGAATTCCATATCGCCCGGTGATATGACCGGCGCCTTTTTTAAAATCTTTATAACAATCTCTGACATATATATCAGGTTTGCTTTTTACCGTGCTATCATATTTTATATTGGGTTGTATCTTAAAACATCCGCAAACAAGCAATATACAGCACAAAGCCGATAATATTCTTATTTTGGCAAACCCCTTTTCCATTTTATATCTCCCAATACAGTTATTATCCCATCAGTAACTTAATTAAACTCATGGCATCCGCCAAATTCTTCATTTCCATCTTTTATGTATTTCCAATATAGCCTTGTGTCATGCCACTCCTACGGATCAGCATATACCTTCTTTAAACATTCTCATCATTTCATTTGTAAGACTTAAGTTGTTTGGCTGAAGTTCAATGTCTTCTCTTTTAACCCACTCTGCGAATTTTAACTCGTTCTCATCCATGTTGATTTTCCCATCACCTACCGCATCACAGAAATATCCGACTAGCATATCCTGAGCCATTCCCCACGGCTGTGATTTGTAATATCTGATATTGGTAACTTCTACTCCGGTCTCTTCCTTCACTTCACGTTTAACGGTCTCTTCTAATGTTTCACCGATTTCCGTAAAGCCTGCTACTAGTGCGTTATGACCATAACCTCTGCGATACCTTGTAAGTAAAATACAATCGCCCTTAGTAACTCCCACTATAACTGCGGGATTGATTCTAGGATAAATAATATTATTGCAGTCGGGACATACTAGTGAACGTTCCTTTTCACCGGGTTTTAATTCACCTTTACATCTGCCGCAATACTTATTGTCGGCATACCATCTCCAAAGATGAAACGCTGTAAAAACAGCATATATTTCCTTTTGTGAAATCTCAGAAAACTTGTCGCGAACTTCTCTTACTGTGTAGTATTCGAAGCCTTCTTTGTTGTAATCACCATCGCAAAAACTTAAGAAAAATCTGTCATCATCTATGGCAAAAAGATAAATGCATTTGCCCTCTTTTATGTCTGATACATCGGTGAAAACTATTCTTCCGTCTTTCTCTCCGAGTAACACTTTACCGTCTTTATTAAACATAAAAACTTTATCGCCGTCTTTTGGAAAGCAATCGACATATTCATTTTTCAATTTACTTGGTGAAATATCCTGTACCATGTTTTTATTCTCTTTCTGATTTTACGGAATCTATGTAATAATCCAACAGTTTCAATATACGGTCTTTCAGATTTGAAAATTCAAAACCTAGGGCCGATGCTTTGTCTGTATTTATGCTGTATTCGGGCTCTCCGTTATAAGGAGCTGCATCTCCGTCTTCGTTTATTACGGCTTTTGCTCCGGTTTTGCTTTCAACATATTCAATAATTTCGCGAACAGAAATTGTACCGTTTGAGCATCCGTTAATTGCTCCGCGAAAATCTTTATCCGCAAGATATGCAATAAACTTTCCAGCCTCGTCGGAAAAGATAAATCCCATTTGACAATCCATGTTATCAATATTCATCGGAATGCCTTTGATAACATGTTCCACATAAAATAAAAGCCTCTTCGTGTAGTCATCTTTTCCGATCACAAACGGATATCTTACCGCAATATAGTTTCTGTCAGAATACTGCTGCCAAAGTGCATATTCTGCCTGACGTTTTATCTCATCATACGGGAAAGCCGTTCTGTCACACCATATAAGCTCGCCGGCCATTGTGTCGAAATCTTCTTCCACGGTATTAATGTGCTTCGGATTGTATACGGCTGTGCTTGACATATAAATGTACTTGTCGCAATCCACATTATCCAACAGATACTTTATGTCGTTTGAACAGTAAGCAATTTTATCGATGATGACATCGTAATGTATGCCGGATAATGCATCTTTTATGCTTTGTTCATCCGTTCTTTCAACCTTGATTCTTTTAACGGTATCTCCAAAATCATCTAAAGCCAGTCCTCTGGTGGCTAGGGTAACTTCATGCCCTTTTGCAAGCAGTTCTTTTACCATATGTATTCCGAAAAATCTGGTTCCGCCTATAACTAATATTTTCATTTTCTCACTCTATACTTTTTTTAATTCAATCAGTACCCAGTCGTCTGACAGTAATTCGTATTCGTTGTTACAGCTTGGACAGAATTTGTTTTTCATTGCATTAAAACTCGTACCGCATGTGGGGCACTGAATTCGCGTCATTGAAAAGTTTAAGTCAACCGGTATGTCGGTTCTTCTTTTAAAAGTTGCGCTGTAAACAGGATGTGTATAAGAAACCTTGTTATCTTTTACGGAGAGAACATCAAAATACGATTTGATCTCAACCGTTACAAATCCGTCCTCTTCTCTAAAGCCTTTAAGGCCAAGTATTCCCGCATAGTTTAAGTCGATAATATCCTTAAATTCTTCGGGAAGTTTTTCACCCTGATAGCTTAAAAGTTCGCTTTCATCCTTTGAATAAACCGCCTTCTTAATTAGGGAAATCGCCTTGTTCTTAAAATATTCAAAAGAAAACTCGGGAGTGATTTTTTTCATCCTTGCTTCAAAACGTTCTCTGGATGCTGCGGTTCCCATTCTTTGCAAATCAACGATTGCCCTGGCAATCTTAAAAAGCAAATGCATAAAAAGGAATAAAAAGAATCCGTACATTGCTCCTAAAATACAAAAGAAGATCGGACCGTACCGGGAAATCTCTTTTATGGTATTCGCAAATATAGGATCATTCTTAAAAAGAGAGGCAAATATAGCCAAGCCGATTGTACAAATAACAGAACATATAGGCCAGCCGATAAATACCTGCTTTTTGGTCATTTGAAGCTGGTCGAAGAAATAAAAGCTTGTAATCTTGGGGAATAAATCGTCCATTTTATACTGTGTGCCGCAGTAAGGACAGCCGTTTTGAAGATCGGCTATCGTCTGGTCTGCACCGCAGTTTGGACAGATGTGTATTTCATTATCGGGATGTGAACCTGAGACAATGTCGGTCACCGTTCCGTAAAAGACGTATCTTAAAGTGTCTTTGTAAAGAATTTTTTCATTCTGTCTGACTCTTCTTTTAACACCGAGCACACCGAATCCGACTTTACTTGCGTAATGTTTGTCTTTCCAGTTCTCGGCATCAAAAAAGGTATTGTTGACAGATGAATTTTTCGCTCTTTCATATACCTCGTAATCGAATTCGATATTCTTGCTTTCAATACGCTCATGCTGAAGATTAAGCGTATATGTTAAATCATTATCCGCGAAAGGAATTGTCTCACCTTTGCCGATTGCCTTGCCTAAAGACGATGTGAATCGCAAGAGTTTCTTTTCGTATGAAGGTTTAATCGGTATAGCCTGAAAATAGTTTTTCCCCATTTTTACCCCTTTCATTTACTCCAAAAACTATCTTATATCCAGCTCGTAACAGAAGAAATCCTGGTTGTACATACTGCACTCTCCGACGTTTTTAAATTCAAATGAATCGTATAATCTGAGTGCCTTCGGATTGTATCTGTTGACTATAATATGAATTCCCTTAAAGCCCTTTTTCTTTAATTCGCCAATCAAAAACTTTACCAGGATTTTGCCGATTCCCTGCCCCTGCATATCGGGACTTACAGCAATTCTTGCAAACTCCGCTTCAGGTTCAAGTTCACTGTTCCAATAAGGAATTTTGTTTACCTCTTCGTCTTCTTCGATTGAAATTGCTCCGACTATTTTTCCATCGGTTTTTAATACATATAACGCATCTCTTGAAAGATCAAAATCTATTGTTTCGTTTGACGGATATTCATCTGTCCAGGGACACCCTTCTCTGCCCACCTGGGATTTATACAGTGAGAGTAACCCTTCTCTGTCTTCTTCTTTTGCCAATACTATCTCGTAATTCATTTTAATTTACCTCTATTATGATTCCGCATTTATTTCATCAATAACGGCAATCGGTTTAATCGTCATCTCTACCCATGTCGGGATAAAAGCGCTCTTAAAAGCGTTGCGCACGGAACGGATATTTGACCATGCGGTACAATAAAAAGGTACCTTGTCGCATTTAAGAATCTCCAGTGCAAGCCTTGATGTCAGCGCCGATGCAATTCCTTTTCTTCTGTATTCCGGAAGTACATCAATACCTATCTGCCACATCTTATCCGCATCAGATGAACATCCGGAAAGTCCGACTAATTTTCCATTATCGTATGCCCCGACACCCAGCACATCCAATTCTTTTCTGTCTTTGCAAATCGCGTTGGACCATTCCGGCAAATACAGATTTTCAAAGTCTTTTTGCGTAAGAACTTTGAGTTCGTAATCGCAGGGCAATTCTTTTAGGAGTCTTAAATCCGGCAGATAATATTCCGCCATAAAACATACTCCGTATCCCTTGGCTGCAAGCTCATTGTTTAGCCAGTACATATTGGGATTTTCGAAGCAGTGATAGAAATGAAATTTGTTAATGTATGTATCAATTATGTCTCTTAATTCTTCGTTAACCGACACAACAATATTGTTGCCGTAGGATATGCAGTTACAGCCAATCGGAAGCTTGTAATAATTCTTGGCATGTTCCCCGAGTTTAAACGGAACAATTACATTTTTATCGCTTAAAAAATCTTCTACTCTGCATCCTAAATCTTCGGCGGACTGCTCCATCGCAATCCTAAGTAAATCCTGATTGTTCATAATAAAACCTCTTGTCATAAAGCCATCTAATCTATTTTATCATATATCTTTAAAACATCATATTTTCAAATCAATAATTGTGATTTTTTTATGATTTCAAGTCTATTTCAGGTTCGGCGTTTATCATCAGATTTGTCAAATAAAAAATGACCAATTTATTGTTTTTAATAAAGGAGTGATATATATGGAAACCTATACTTATGAAGAAACAATTAAAACACCCGAACCTAAAAAAACAAGAAAAGGTAAAACAGCTTTAAAGGTCGCTGCTCTGGCTCTCGGATGTTCTCTTTT
>JAEEGH010030697.1_pt1 | contig 10430 bp, 11 predicted proteins | sample 9134181 | NCBI WGS metagenome assembly JAEEGH01 (sample SAMN16246544, study PRJNA631951) | gut metagenome | biome: gut microbiome; feature: rumen; material: DP-attached | host: Bos | place: Iran: Karaj | collected 2018-10 | reverse complement strand
CAAGCGTTATTGCATAAAGATTATGAGTAAAAACAACTATACAGAGGAGGAACATTATTGGATGACTGGTGGAAATACTGGAACTCTGCCTAATCGTATCACTCCATCGATGATTAATGTACTGGAGCCGAATGAGATATTTGTGTTCGGTAGCAACATCCAAGGGATGCACATGGGAGGTGCTGCCAGAGTCGCATACAGCAAGTTCGGTGCAGAGTGGGGGAATGGTGAAGGGCTTCAGGGCCAGTCGTATGCTTTGCCAACGATGGAAGGTATCGAGAGTACGACAGAAGCAGCTCGTCACTTCACCACTTGTGCCAAGAATCATCCTGAACTGAAATTCTTCGTGACTCCCGTAGGATGCGGCATTGCAGGATATGTTCCAGAGGATATTGCTCCAATGTTCAAGGATGCTGCAGAACTTGAAAATGTCTATCTTCCAGTGAGTTTCTGGAAAGTCTTAATGGGTATAGATAAGGCATGAAGACGTATTTGGAGATACAGGTTCCGCTAAGATACAATGCGTCTTGGTTTCAGGAACTGAGAATTGCCTGCCGAAATATTGATGTAAGATGGCAAATGGCCTACTATCATATTACAATGGCCTTTGTTGATGAAACGCCTGAAGATGTTGATCTTCGTCCCCTGCTGGAGAAACATCTGAATACGTTTCCAGCCCCGACACTGACTTTTGATAAGTTGGATGTCTTTACAGCAATGTCTGGAATGCATATTATCAACTTGACGGCTACCGATGCACCTCAGTCCTTTCTTTCTTTGATAGAGAATCTCCGCTCAGACATGAAGGCTGCTGGTTGTGTGATGGACTCTTGGTTTCGGTTACATGTGACATTGGGCAGGGTAAAAGAGGCAAACATCCAGTTATCGGCTATTCAAGAATTGACAGATTCCGTTTCCTTACCGGCTTTTTCCTTAACCTTGGAAGATGTTGACTATAGAATATTCAGGGGGAAAACAATATTTGAAACAAGATTGAATAGAATTTAAGGTTAACAACATGAAAGGAATATGTCCTATTACATTAACTGAGAGTGAGATTCGTGATTCTCACATTTTCCCTAAGTTTATGTATGAATACCTAAACGCTCATGGGGGAAACAGAAACTTTATTGATTTCACAAATCCCAAAAGAATAAGTCAAAATGGAACAAAAATAAAAATGTTGGGAGCAGAAACTGAAGAATCTTTCAGTAAAAGCGAAAAATGGTTTGCCGAGAAAATATTTGTTCCTTATAATACGCATCGGTTGTTAAACAATGAAATTGAATATGGTAAAGAGTTATATTACTATATAGTGTCTCAACTATGGAGATTGCTTCATTATAATGAGATAATCTCTAGCAGAGATAACCATCCATTATTCAATCCGGATTATGAAGAACTTAATGAATTGTGTTCAAAAGCAAAAGAAGAATGGAGGATATTTCTTAATAATGGAAATATGCCACAACAATTTTGCAATTTCTACCTAATGCCGCTATATTCATTTCTTTCAATTATACCCAGTAGATATTTTGAAATTGAATTCTACATTAGGAGATTTTTTGATAGTAATATCTTTTGTAGTGAAACTGAAGATAGAGTTATGTATTGTAAGTTGCCAAATATGATTATTTGGGGACTACTCTCTGACTGTGAGCCTCATTGGTGCTATGGAAGAAAAATTAATGTAGATGGTGGATTTTTAAATATGGAATTTGATCAATTCGATGACGAAATCATGGAATACATATTTCACAGAATTGGTGTCTGTTCACAAATAATGAGAGAGGATGCACATAATTTCTCAGAACAGCATGTAAAAAGATTGCATGAAAAGATGAGAAAATCTCCAAACTTAAAAAACAGTGAGTTAGGCGAAATCCTTTCTTTACGAAAGATGCCTACCGTGGAACGTCCAGACGAAGATACAATAATTTTACGGATAGAATAATTATCTGCTTCATTCTAATTCAATGAAATCTGTAAACGTGTAGGTGAATAATTATGTTTTTCTGCCCCTAAAATACAAGAATAGATTGTAATCTTGCTTGCCTGCTTTCAAATTTGCTTCTTTTTTATGCTAAATTCGTTAAATCACGCATAATTCCGCTAAATTTTGAGTACTTTTGCAAGCCGAATTAATATAGTACATAACAATTAGAGACAATACAAATGAAACAAGAATATGCAAGGGTATCAGTGGAAATGCCCGAAAATGAAGAAAAGAATACTCTCCATCAGGAGCTGACATACGAGATAGAGAACGATGATATCCAGGATGAATACTCTGTGAAATTCTAATCGCGCAGCAATGACGGAAGACGAAAGCAAGAAGATAAAGGTAGAACTTGACCATGAGCAGAAGGTGATATACCTTGGTTGCTGGTTCTACGACCTCAAAGGAGTCCTTATTGCAGAAGCAACCGAAGAGGATAAGAAGAAATACTACTGTGGTAAGTTCATGACTTATCCTATTGTCGATGATGACTGGCAAGTTCGTGATGACGAGTGCATCAGTGTAGGCATCGGCTCTCTCGTTGTTGGCAAGAAAGGGGAAACAATACCGCTGATCAAGCTTCAGGAGGTGCTTGACCTTAACGCAGACGAGCGTAGTGGTGACTATTCTGATATTCTCAACGATGCAGAACGTCATGGATTAACCATTTCCAATCGCATGGAGGATAACCCACAGGAGGAATTCCCTGAGACTATCACGCTTGAAATAGACAAAATCAGGAAAACCGATGTGTATAGGATAGATTCTGACTGGAAAGGCTATTATATCCCTCGCAGGTTCTGCCATGTCGGGAAAGACGGCATATTGTATCAGGGCATAGATGAAAAAGAAAATGAGGGTAGCCAGTATCAAAAGATCGTCTATCAGATTGCTGATGATGTCAATTGTCTCTCCTGGTTCTTTAACAAGCACAACCTGAAGGTTCGATGCCAAAATGCCAGGTCTAATGACGATGCCCAACCCGGCAACGAGCATAGCATACCAGATGACTGGCATATATCCCTCAAAACGCTGGAAGAGGATATAAACACTGAAATCGAACGTATGCAGGGAGAATACCCAGATGACTATAACCGTCATAAACGCCCCATCTTATAGGTATGTCAGAGGTTAAAGAAAAAATGCAGAATTACCTTCAGTTGGCGCGTGAAGCAGTACGGCAGAAGGACTATGATACCGCCACTGACCATCTTATCTCTGCTCTCCAGCTGGATAAGAGCAACAGTGATGCTTATGGCATCATGGGCGACATGGCACTGTCAAAGAAGGACTATGATACGGCTGAAGGCTACTATTTCCGTCAGCTGGAACTGGACTCACAGAGCTATGAAGCCCACAAGAACCTTGGACGTTTGTATTTGGAGCGTTCGGAATACGAAAGTGCCATCAGCGAGTTTAAGGCGGCCATGCAACAGGATAAAGAGCATGTTCAGGGCGATCCCTATCTGTATCTGGCATCCATCTATTTCAGTCTCGGACATTACGAAGAGTCATACGAATGGCTTTACCGTCTGTCTTTTGAGGTACAGAAGCAACTGCCCCAGTCTGACATGGATTTCTTCAACAAGGCGTACTATGGTATTAGCAGTACCATCAATGATAACCAGTCCATCAACGACCTGGATAGTCTGATTGGACAGATAGAAGCCAAATACGATGTCAGCATATCAACGCAGCTCGTGGTTAATCCTGATGCGCCGCTAATGCCGTTCCGTAAGAATGGCGAGAAAAGTTATGAAATAGACTATGACCTCGATTCAAATGACAAGTTCTACGAGGTTCTGACTTCATTGATACTGTTGGATAACTGCCTCGGTGGAGAGCATTTTGACTTCCATCACTTCCCGATGCCTACAGACGAAGGAAAAGAGGAGTTTGCAGAGATGACTAGAAACACGCTGGATGCCGATTCAACGCTGTCTTTGGCCGATCTGCTCGACTATATGGTAGTGGATTTGCGGACTACCTTGATTCGCATTTATACCGATGAAGTGATTCACGACACGCCTGAATACAACAAATTCCGCCCTATACAATGGCTGGGAATGGGAAATACCATCGGACAGTCATTCAACTATATCAAAAAGCTGGAAAAGATTCATGCCCCATGGCTTGTCATCCACGTCCACAAGGTGCTGCTCTATATGAAGTCCGGCCCTCTCTTCGATTATTTCAGAGCCAGTGACAGAAGGATTGATTTCCAGTCTGAACTTAATGAGCACAAGCTGGGACGCTCCATCTATTGTGAGTACAAGGACATGAAGGATTCGGCAAAGGGCAGGGACTGGGTAGCGTTCTACAGGTCTTTTGTCAATCAGGTTTGTCCCGTTCTCCGCTATTATGTGAAGCTTGACGAGATATCATAACTCAGTTGTCATTTTACTTTGAACTTGTTGATTTCATCTATCATCTTCTTGATGTCAAGGTTGACATTGACAAAGTTCTGGTAAAGGATTCTCTCTTTTGCATCCTTTGACGGGAACTGGTAAAACTTGGGAAGGGGTACATATTCGGACTCTTCCTGCTGTATTTCCTTCATGTCAAAGTCTGTCTTGCAGTAGAACTTTGATGTCTGAAACTCCTCGGACTCCTGAATGTTCATGGTTCCACCGTGTCCTGTCTTTGTCTTCACGAAGTCACGAGCCACCTGACCACATATCCAGCCTGTAGGCATATCACTGATTTTAGAGGCTGGTACAAGGCTATCCATATTCTCATTGAGATTGATGGAAGTCTTATCACGATCTATCGTTACGCCTTTCTTCAGCTGAACAACTTTTCCAAAGATGTCATTACTGAGCCATTCCAGCGTCTCTTTTGCTCTGGCAGAGCCGGAAACGACGTTACCTACAGTCGTGATAATCTTCTGCATACCTGTCTTTCCGTAGTCTGCCTCCAGCTGTGGCAACTCCTGAAAGCCCAAGGCCACACTCACTTTGTTGCTTCGAGCTGTGCCTATCAGACGGTCAATCTTATGGAAATAAAGAGTAGGAAGCTCATCGACGATGATGCTTACAGGTATGTTCTTTCCTTGGCCGGTATTGACACGTGTGACAAGGCGGTTCAGAATCAGAGCATTCAAGGCTCCAATGATACTCTCCATTTCGGGGTCATTGGCTATCAGCAGGTAGCTGGGATTGGCAGGATCACTTACCTTCAGGTCGAAATCGTCACCGTCTTTGTGGAAAATCCAGTAGGATTCCTTGGTGGCAAGTCTGGAGGTATAGACACGCAGCGTACCAATCATACCTTCCAGCTGTTCCATTGCCTTGTTCTTCATGGCCGTCTGGAACGGGCCGAGTAGGGGAGCTACCTCGTTGTCGGTTTCAAGAACCTCAAAGATAGTCTGGTAGTCGAGGTTAAGGAAGGACAAGATATGTGGCATATCCGAGTATTTGCCAAGCCAGTAGGCTGGCTCGACCTCTTCGCCCATTTTGTTGAATACCCTGCCTGTAGGTTTCGGCCTATGTGTCTTCGGCTCTTCTGTCATTTCCGCTATCAGCGGATGCCCATCTTTATCGTAAGGTACTCTTTTGTAGTTTACAAAGAAGTAGATACAGGCTGCAAGGAAGTTCACGGCAGATGTCTGGAAAAACTGGTCACTGCCGCCACCACCTTCTTTTTTGCCTTTCTGCAAGGACTCCAGAAGTGTTTCTGCCGTTTCACTGGCTGCTGCAAGGTTCCCAATGTACTTCTGCTGGATAGGATTAACCCGACGTGAATACTCCACATCGACGAAGTTGATGATGTTGAACTTACAGCCCTTGGGCAGTTTTCCCTCTTTCTGGTTCTTCTTATAGTGGTAGTAGAGCTTAGTGGCCAGTGTCGGGAACTTATAATCGTAAACGACCATCGCAAAGCCTTTGGCAGAATGCTGACGGATGAACGGCTCGATGATGGAGAATGTCTTACCAGAACCAGGCGTACCTACAACCCATGTGCCTCTGAATGGATTCACGATGTTCACCCATCCCTTACGGAACTTACCCTTATAGTAGTATCGCATGGGGATATTCACGCTATACTTGTTGTCCTGACGTTCCTGGCACTGCTCAAAAGACTCGTTTTCAAAGTTGAATCGGTCTTTCAAAAGCCCTTCCTTCAGGAACTTTGAGATATTATCAAGGGCTACATGGATAAGGATTGTTCCAAGAATGGAAGCTGCCATATATAGCCAGATATTCAAAGAAAGGGAATAAAAACGTGTGTCCATCCGATGACCAAAGAGCCACACGGACATGACAGTGATGAAGAAACCGCTGACAAGAGGATAGTACACTTGTTTACGGGCATCGAACTCCAGATGTTTCTTGTTCCTGGTACCAATACAGGTGACGCAAATGACAAGAATCGTGGCTACTTTGCTCCAAATCAGATTGCCATCATTATAGATAAACCACCGCTTAATACGGTCGTGGATGTCACAGAGAATACCTCCCCAATAGTCAAGAAGTTCCGGGTGGATAGCATACTCGAAAAACTCTATGACAAGGGATAGATAGATGACAGCCCTGAAGATTTTATAAGCAGTCTGAAGCTCTTTTGTCTCTTCCATATCGACTTAAAGTAATTATTTCTTCTAATTGTATAACGTAATGATTGGTCGTGATTTATGTGCTTGGTCTTTTGGTGTTTCTTGAAGTGCTCCACTACCTAATGAGAACAACCAGGCTTTGACGGTTTCCTGTCCTTCTACCTCTGTTGAAGTCCAGTACCAGCATTCGTCTGGAGTGTCTGGAATCGGGTCACCGCCACACTTGATGATGATAGGATTTATGAGACATCGGCTCTCATAGAGTAGGCGCATCTGAGCCACTGAAGGGATATACGCACTTTGGCCGTAAGTCCATACGGAAAAGACAGATTCTGCCAATGGGGAGTCCACGTCTTTAGTCGTAAACATCTTGTAGGTATTCACATTCCCATCATAGGCGGTAACGTCTGCAGAGGTGTTCTGCTTGACGCTGATGGTGTCGGCAAACGCCGAAGGATAGAGATCATGAAGGAACACGGCATACCCAGTTCCTTCCATCTTCTCACTTTGATTGATGTTGAACACAACGGCAATAGGTGTTTTGCCCTGATCCTTGCATGTCTCATATGTCGTTACCTTGCCATCAGTACAGAGTACATGGCAGGGTTTCATGGCCGTATCGGGGAAGTCCCTGTGCTCATCACAGCTGACAACTGTAGTCAGCAAGGCCATTGAAAAGATGAATGTCTTTATTGATTTCATTGTATTGTCTTATTTTGTGGGTATCTTGATTCCGATTACAACTCCAGTCCTGAACAGGTCTTCGCCTCTTAGAACAAGGTCTGTCTTGACCTGCCAGAAGATGTTCCAGCCGTGACGAAGGGCATAATTGTGCTCATAGCCCAGATGTACGGCTCCAATGAACTTGTCGGTGTCGCTACCGCCAGAAGCACCAAACCTTATGTTGCCGTAGTTGTTCCTGCCTCTTACTACACAGGGCTTGTAGGCTATGCCGACTCCCCAAGTGTTGTAGTTATGCCAGAACGAGTCAGGGCATATATGGCCACATGACTCGCATTCATCCCATTTCAGATAGCCGTTGATGAAGTATTCCCAGGCATTATGATACTTGGTCTCGTGTTCCCATGACAATGTAGCATCGAATCCTCTCTCATAGAGTGCGCCCATGCCCAGTGAGATACGGTCACTATGGCTCTGAGCCATCATAGACATAGTACAGAATGCTATGGCCATTATCGTAAACAGTCTTCTTTTCATAGTCCTATTCCTCCTTCAGCATAAGATGGTTAAAGGAATCGGCAGAGAGAACATCCTCATAATCGATATTCAGGCTGATTGTTCTGCCACTAATCTGCTTCTCTGACAACTCAATGGTCAGCACTTTGTCATTGGGGAAGGTCATTTTCTTCAGGACAACGACGTTACGATAGCCATACTTGAATGATGTCGTGTTTTCAAGCGTCATGGCCGGTGTCAGCTCGATAACCTGTGAGTTTGTTGCTTTGGCCTGTTTCTTGTCTGCAAGCTTGAAACGCATTTCATCTATATCGAACTTGATATTGGTACGGTTCTCGATGGAAAAGTCCAGGAAGAAGTAGTCACCAACTGTATAGATGTTGTTCAGACGAATAATCATCCTGTGCATTTTCGTACTGACATTCCTGATTCTTGCTGGAGAGTTCCATATCTGACGGGCATAACGGGTCATATCCTCTGTTGACAGGCTGACAGCAGGGTTATTATAAGCAATCTTTTCTTCTGGCTGAATAGTCTTATCTGTCACGGCTTCCTGCAGCCTTGTTGTGTAGATAAGGGCGTACTGAGTCCTGTATCTCTCGGTTACAATGGTGACAATAGCAAGGATTTCGCCATCCTCATGTACGTCTGCACCTTCCTTGGGTTTCAGACGAATGGTGTTGTTGATCGGCTGGTCACCAACCACCTTGTCAGTGGAAATATCCACAAAGCGGACTGGCTCCGTCGCAGTGATTACAGTGGTGACTTGCTCATTGACGGTGAGCTGTTCCATCTCTTCATAAGTCTGCTGAGCCATGACAGGCATCGCAGAAAAAGCGCACAAAAGGAGTGCGGCCATGTTTTTGAATGTCTTCATTTCTATGATGTGTTTTAATTGTTCTTCTTCTCTTTTCCGTTGACAAGGTAAACAAACGTGCCATATTTCAGCTTGGCACTGTTCTTCTTGATGGCCTTGCCGATGGCGTTACTTGTCTTCTGGTAGGCGTTTGTCAGGGCTTGCATACCCCATTGTGAAAGGCTGTTGTTGGACGAGGTGGTTCCCATGTTCATATTGCCACTCATGGCTCCAGAGGCCACATCCTTGGAGGTTTCACGGAATGCGCTTCCTGGCACATACAACCCTTCAAGACCGTCTGTATCGTAGATGGAGAGGCTAACCTTGATCAACTCATCGTCAACAAGGATGCTCTTTACGCTTCCCTTGACGCGCTGGCTTCCGAAGCCGCTCATAATGGCATAGATATAGGAGCCTTTCGGTACGACAGTCTCATTGATTTCAATGTCATCAAGTAAGCGAAGCCTTACACGGGAGCCGTCAACGGCTTTCACATTCTCATCGATGATAGCCTTGATAAGTTTCTTCTCTGGCTCGTTCTCGCATAGTGTGTTGAAGTAGTCGGAGGTCACTTTGACCTTTTTAACCACCTCCTGGGCTTCCTCATCTTCATCAATAGCCTTCACGCTACGCTCGTTAATCTCAACCTTACCTTCGACCTTTCCGCTGCTTGGCTGCTGGACTTGCTGAGCCTGTTGGGACTGTTGGCCTTGTTCTCCCTGTGTCTGGGGAGTAGGGGAAGTGGCAGCCTGTCCCTGAAGACGTGCCTGTGCCAAAGCCCTGTTCAACTCTTCCATCGCATCTTTTTCTCGTTGCTGACTAAGGGCTACTCGCTCATCCTCAGTCATAGGTGTGCCATTGTTCATGTCTTTTCCTTTTTGGGCACTTTTCTGCAATTGCTCCTGCATCTCAGCAAGTTTCTTCGCTTCTTTCGATTCCAGAGATGCACGCTCTTCATCGGAATAACGGCTGTTGTATTCTTCCTTTTCTTCTTCATTGTTACGGTCGATATTATCTACAGCTGAATAATCATCGATCTTACCGTATGACTTCAGCATACTCTCATATTTGCTGCCTATACCATCGCCCTTCACCCTTGCATCTGGCAGTTCCGGGTTCAGGTATTCCGTGGTCTGTAGGTTCTTGTTGCCAATATCAGCTACCTCTGTGTCAAAGATGTCAAAGATAAAGTAGCCTGTAGCCAACAAAGGGAAATAGATAATGAGAGGCAGCATATACTTGGGCTGCTTGAAATTGATTTTCTTGAAAATATCCATTGCCATATTCTAACTGTTTATTTGTTGTTATTATCATTTTGAACAGGTGGCATACAGTGAGCGTTCTTGATGGCCTTGTCCAGACGCTGATGACGTTTCTTCATCATCTCTTCCTGACGCTCTGTAGCACTTGCTGGCGTTTGGTCAGAACAGTACACTCTGGCCAGCCTGTATAGATTAAGGGCAAAGCAAGACAGAACTACCCCAAAGACGATGGCAAGGAAAAGCTTTCGATGGGCATTGGCAAAGGATTGTACGCTGATAGCTATCTTGTCAATCTTTGCAGCCTTGGCAAACTTCATACCGGCATTGACCTCTTTCTCATAGCGGTCTTTATACTTCGGATCATCCTTGTCTGGCATCTTCTCTCCGAGAATGAATTTCTTGAATGAACTCATGGCTTCCAGGGATTAATAGGTGTTCTTGTTCTTTTGCTCGATATCCTTATTGAGAAGCGTTCTCCAGTTGGTGATTAGCAATCCATGAGGATTGTTGTCTGTCCTGGGAACACGTTTCAGATGACCTGCTGTGACAAGCTCACGAGTC
>JAEEGH010030696.1_pt1 | contig 10430 bp, 7 predicted proteins | sample 9134181 | NCBI WGS metagenome assembly JAEEGH01 (sample SAMN16246544, study PRJNA631951) | gut metagenome | biome: gut microbiome; feature: rumen; material: DP-attached | host: Bos | place: Iran: Karaj | collected 2018-10 | reverse complement strand
CTGAGACAGATAGTTATTCTGCTGGCCACAACGAGAGCCAGAATGTACAGTTCGGCGTACGATTTGAAAAATCGTGGGGCGAGGTGGCAACGGGACGTCATCGCATCCAGATTTCGCCTTCATTTGGCTACAACGAGACACAGACGGAGGATTACGACGAGTCGCACAACTACCGTAGCGACAGTCTTTCGTTGGTCGAAGACCACCACTACATCTCGCAGACGCAACGCCGTTACGAGATGAATCAAAAAGGCTACAATGCCTCAATTTCTGGCACTTACAGCTACATGAAGCGCAACAATCTGGGAGTTCGCCGATCCAGCATCACGTTGAGTGTGAGCGAGAACATGAACGACGGAGAGGCATACACCCGTTCCTACACGAACTACGGCAACGACTACATAGATTTCAACCGCTTGGCCGATGTCACAAGCATCACATCGGCTTACCGCGACACCCTCATCAACCAACGTTCCACCGAGGATTCGCACAATGAAAACTACCGCCTCCGCCTGACGCATGTCGAACCTGTGGGCGAAAAGCAGACCGTCGAACTGTCGGCATCAGCCAACCTCTCCGACCGTCGCCACGAACAGATCTACCACTTTTGGGACAAGACGGAAGAGGCTTGGTGCGACAGTGTGAATGGCCGCTCTAACGATGATTACAACAACGACTCGTGGACACGCAACGTGAATTACACTTTGTCGGCAAGTTATCGCATTACATCTGACACCTACAATTTCAACGTCGGCATGGATTTTCTGCCTCAGAGTCAGGAACATGTCGAATACAACGACCATTCGCGCGACTACAAGCGTCACTACATGAACTACGCACCACGTCTGGAATATCGCTACAACTGGACACGTCGCACCAATCTGCGCATTACATTGGACGGCAGAACCTCTCAACCTTCCCAGAACCAGTTGCAGGCTCGCAAGAACCAGACATCGGCCACGCGCGTCGCTTTGGGCAACCCAGATCTTGACCCATCATTCTCGACCAATTTCTCGGCTCGTTTCCGCTCGTTCAACGATGAGACTTATGCCTCCATCGAGGCAGGTCTTTCGGCACGCGCATCGTTCAACAACTTCGTAACCAAGCAATGGTACAGCGATGACTCGTTGCAGATTGATACGACCATGACGGTCAACCTGCCTGGTGTGGGTAACTGGAATGTGCAGGGAAATTTCCGTGGCTCGTGGCCTTTCTACGACAACATTTGGTATGTAACTTCCAACACCTCGTTAGGGTACAGCGAAACCGACGGCTATGTTTCCTTGAGTACGACCACTATCAACGAAAGTACAGGTAAGGCTATGACTATCAAACTTCCGTCGCAACTCAATACCACTCGCACCTATAACGGTTCGCAACAAGCCGGCATTGCTTACCGAACCGAGAAACTGAACGTCGAATTGCGAGGAAACTACAACGTACAGTTCAGTGAAGCGACGGTTTCCACATCGTCCAATCTGGGCACGACGCATCGTTTCGGTGTTTCGGCCAATATTTTAGCACGTCTCCCTTGGGATTTTACACTCTCGTCCGACTTCAACTACACTGCCAGACGTGGATATAGCGCTGGATTGACCCGCAATCAAAGCATCTGGAACGCACAGCTGTCGCGCTCCTTCCTCCAGAAGAAAAACCTCTCGGCCTTCGTCAAAGTGTTCGATATTCTCCACGAGAAGAGTTCCATATCACGTTCCGTATCAGCCACAAGCATTGTTGACCGTGAGACAACTGCCTTGGGACAGTATTTCCTCGTGGGCCTCAGTATGCGCTTCAATCGCATGGGTGGCAATAACCGCCAACGTGGTGGCAATTTCAACGGAGGCGGTTCTGGCAACAATCGTCAACGTGGAGGTGGCTTCCCGATAGGTGGCGGTGAACGCATCAACGAATTTGATATGTAATTCATTAAGGACAAAACATTTACGACACACCGCACGCCTGTTCCTCTCCCGAAAAGTGACATCGAAAATGAAAATGACACCCGTGACATTCTGTTGACTATTTTGACCAAAAGACGGAAACAAAATCACCCCTGCGTAGGAGGACTTCCCAAGCCCGACAACGAGGAAAAATCCCCACGCTTCGGAAATACTCCAGAGCGTGGGGATATCTGAAAAGGCAATGACAACTTTAGCGCCGAAGGTTTTAGCATGCAAATCACCTTTAGCGACTCAAAGAGTCCATTAGCGACAAGGCCATAGCGCGTGGGGGCTATTCTTCCTGCACGATGCGGCGGAAAACCAAGACACTGCGGGCAGGGATGTAGAGCTTGAGCCAACCTTTGTTGTCGGCATCATACATGGGGTCTGGCTGCGTGTGGTAGAGTTCATCCTCCCCGATCTGGACGTTGCCGAAGCCGCCGTAGCGCTTGTCGTCGCTGTTCAGGACAAGCTTGTACGAGGCATTGCGGCAAAGGAAGCCATAATCGGTATAGGACCGGCTGCCATCGAAGTTGAAGACGAAGAGGAAACGACGACGCTCGAAGGCGATGACATGGTCGCCCCGGTTGTCCCAAATGGGGATGATAGGAGCCTCACTGTATTTGTGTACCGATTGCAGGAGGTGAACGGCATCCATATCCCACTGGTTGAGGTACTTGTAGTTAAGGTCTTCCCTATCCAGCAGGTCCCATTGACGACGGGCATACTTGTAGCTCCAGCCGTTGCCCTCACGCGGGAAGTCAATCCACTCGGGATGGCCGAACTCATTGCCCATGAAGTTGAGGTAGCCGCCGCCCATCGTTGCCATGGTGATGAGGCGTATCATCTTGTGGAGGGCAATGCCTCGGGTGACGTTCAGGTTCTCGTCGCCGATGCGGAAGTGCCAGTACATGTCACTGTCTATCAGGCGGAAAATGACGGTCTTGTCTCCCACCAACGCCTGGTCGTGACTCTCGACGTACGAGATGGTCTTCTCGTCCTTGCGCCGGTCGGTGAGTTGCCAGAAGATGTCGGTGGTGTTCCAATCCTCGTCACGTTTCTCCTTGAGGAGCTTGATCCAATAGTCGGGAATACCCATGGCCAAACGGTAGTCGAAACCGATGCCGCCATCCTCGACCGATGCGGCCAATCCTGGCATGCCCGACATCTCCTCGGCAATGGTGATGGCCGTTGGTCGGAACTCGTGTATCATCTTGTTGGCCAAGGTCAGGTAGCAGATGGCATCGCCATCCTGATTACCATTGTAATAGTCGGCATAACCCGAGAAGTCCTGCCCCAAGCCATGATTCAGATACAACATAGAGGTGACACCATCGAAGCGGAAGCCATCGAAGTTGTAGATGTCGAGCCAATACTTGCAGTTGCTCAAGAGGAAGTGCAGCACGTCGTTCGAGGCATAGTTGAAGCAAAGACTGTCCCAAGCGGGATGTTCCCTCCTGCCGTCGCCATAGAAGTACTGGTCGGGTTGGCCGCAGAAGTTGCCTAGACCCTCGTTCTCGTTCTTGACAGCATGACTGTGCACGATGTCCATGATGACAGCAATGCCCATGCCATGCGCATCGTCGATGAGGTGCTTGAGTTCGTCGGGCGTACCGAAACGGCTGGAAGCGGCAAAGAAATTGGAGACATGATAGCCGAACGATCCATAATAAGGATGTTCCTGAATGGCCATGATTTGTATGGCGGTATAACCCAGCTTGCGCACGCGTGGCAGGACGTTGAGGCGGAACTCCTCATAGGTGCCCACCTTCTCCTCCTGCGTAGCCATGCCGATGTGGCACTCGTAGATCATGAGGGGGTCAACCGATGGCTTGAAGTGGCGGTGCTTGAAACGATAGGGTCGCTCGGGCATCCACACTTGGGCGGAGAAGAGTTTGGTCTGCTCATCCTGCACCACACGGTCGGCATACGATGGGATACGCTCACCACAGCCGCCTTCCCAATAGATCTTCAGTTTGTAGAGGTCCTGATGATGGATGCTCTCCTGAGGCAGACAAATCTCCCATATTCCGTTGTCGCCCAATCGCTTAAGTTCGTATTTCGGGAGCTCTTTCCAGTCGTTGAAAGTGCCTACCAGGAAGATTTGAGTGGCATTCGGCGCCCATTCGCGGAACAACCATTGCTGCGCCTTCTTATCGTAATGAAGACCAAAATAAAGATAACCTGAGGCCATTTCGCTCAAGTTATTCGATTGCATGGTCAACTCATGCTCTTTCCAAAATTGATATTTGTACCTACCCAGGATGGCATCGCCGTAGGGTTCGAGGTAGGGATCTTGACGGATGATGCGAAGGGAATGGGGCTTCAACTTTTCCATCCAACGCTTGATGGTCTCCTCATTCTTGGTGGCCAATACCTGATTCGCCACCTTGGGGAATGCGGCGAACGTTCTACTGATCTCCTTTTGTGTTTTCATACGATAATAAAATATTAACTAATTCGCAATTAGTCAATATTTTAATTACTAATTACGAACTACGGATGACTCTTTCCTTGGTATTATGAAATATCAGGATTTAAGGAAGTTAAGGAAGATAAAGGAGATAAAGACATCTGAATCAATTACGAATTACTGATTACAAATTACGTTTTCCTTATGAAATAACTTCTTGTTCTCCTTTATCTTCCTTCAAGCTTGCGAAGCTTGAGCTTTACAATTTCACCTTGACGATGATCTTGTGGAACTGACCTTCGGCAATGCAAGGCTGATGACCATCCTCGGGGAAGAAGATGCAGAACTGACCTGGCTGAACGGTGATGAAGTTCTGAGCCTTGTCGTAGAAGAAGGTGATATCCTTCTCAGCATTGTAAGCATCCTGTGGTTCCTTCAGGTCGCAGGTCGGGGTGTAACCCATGGTCTCGGCCTTCTCGATGGCAATCTGGATGTCGATGTAATCCTTGTGGGTCTCCATCTTAGCCACATCAGCGGTCTTGCCGGTTGCCAAGGTGTAGTTGACGAAAAGGTCTTTGCCATTCAGCATGGTCTTGCCTGGCTCCATCTTGGACCAATCTGTATTCTTGACGAAATCAAAAGCCTGCTTGAAGGCAGGATGAAGCGATTCATACTTTGCGCTGTTCTGAAGTGAATCTAAAACCATAATTTTACGAATAAAATTAAATTAAATTATAAATAATAAATATTACTTACGAAATAAAAAGGGAGTTAACAGGAGTTATCGCTCCGCTTGGGAGTTAATGGACGTTACTGAAGTTCTGACGACTTGCTTCCCCTTTGTACTTATTCCCTTTGTCCCTTCTCCTTGTCCCTTGCATTGGGTCTCCGTTGCATGAAGCTGTTCTTGAACTTGCGGTCGGCCACCATATAGGAGAACAGTTGCTTGGGCGTCAATATCTTGGCGAATTTCTCCACATATTCACGCTCCAAACGAGCATCCTCCTCCTGAATCTTGGCATCATTCATCACAATCTTCAGGTAGAGGCTATCGGGCAGTTCCTCGCCGTTGTGCAACTTACGGAACACCTCACGTCCGTTTCTATATTTGTGCATCAACGCGCCCTTCTCCTTCTGCAACTGCATGTAGAGGGCAACGAAACGGGTCGAGTCGGCCGCATTGAGGCACATCTCCTTGACCATGAAGTTCGTCTTTTCGGCCAAGAACTGTTCAAACGAAGGTCTGTTGCCATTATTACCTCTTCGGTTCTCGTGGTTTTGGGCATTGACACAGCCGATACCCAACAAGAAGACAAGGAGGGATACAAGAATCTTTTTCATATCTACGAATCCGTTATAGTTCACAATACAAATCATACAATTCAAAATCATTTACCGAACGCATCACCATATCCTCCATGCTGTATTCCTCTTCCTGGGATTCCGTCTGGGCGAATGATGATTCCTCCTGCACTGGCAGGTAGTCGGCAGAATGATTTGAAGTGAAGACATACACACCGATGCCAATCAAGATTGCAACACTTGCAGCAATGGACCAGCGGAAGATTCGATAGTTAGACTTTTTCGGCAAGGTCACTTCGGCTGGAGCCTTCAATGCCTCCAACGTATCAATCTTCGCCTCCAATTGTTGCTGAAATTGTTCAAAGAATCCCTCAGGAACAGTCATGCCTGCCTGAGTGCGCTTCTTCGGATCAAACTTAATTTCGTTCAAATCTTTCATCTTCAATTATTTTTGATTTCTTATTGGATGAAGTGTTTTCCAAAAGGTTTAAAACAAATTAACAAAAATTTTCACTTTAGGTCTTAATTCGCTCAAAAAAGAGGGTAATTCGCTCAACGGCGAAGTGATAGGATGCCTTCAACGCACCTACCGAAGTGCCTAAAATGACGGAAATCTCTTCGTATGGCAATTCGTCGTAGTACCGCATGTTGAAGACCTGTCGTTGCCTGGCCGGAAGGGTGGCTATGGCTTGGAGCAGATTCTTCTGCGTCTCGTCTCCATCGAAGTATTTGTCGCTCTCAATCTGATTTTGCAAGTATCCCTCCGGATCGTCCAGAGCCAGCTCACGTTCTGCCCTCATCTTGGTGAGAAAGGACAACGCTTCGTTGTGGGCAATGGTGTACATCCAGGTGGACAGTTTGGAGTCACCACGAAAGTTATCAAGATTCTGCCATATCTTGAGCATCGTGTTCTGAAGCACATCGGCCGTGTCATCGTGGTTGATGACCAACTTTCGGATCTGCCAGTACAGTTGCTCCTGATAGGTGGAAACCAGTTGGCTGAACGCCTTCCTGCGCGTGTCAGGATTGCGTAGCGCCTCGGTGAGTTCCGCTTCTTGATTGCTCAAATTATCAGTCATCTTTCGTATTTTTATTGCAAATTTTCAAGAACTTGCAGTATTTACAATTATCTTCATTCTCGGTTTGAACAAAGGCAACCGATGGGTCAAAAATCTCTTCTATCAGGCGGTTGACCTGTTCCTGGATGGTGGTCTTCCACTCCGTGAAGTTGGGCAAAACCACCGTCTCGCTATCGACGTCCTGATTGAGGAACTGACGCGTGAAGTAAAGGTTCGGTTGCACCTGCTGATAGGCGTTTTCGGGCGTACGGGGCGACAGGTGCATCTTCTCTTGGTCCTCCTTGCTTATGCTATCCAACATCAAGCAATAGAGCAGGACTTGGAATGCCTCCTTGGAACAGGTAGAATCGTGTCCCGTGATGTTGTCAATCTCCTTCTCCGAAACTTTGACCTTATCCTTGTTCTTATTTCCTTTTGGATTGCCCGTCTTGTAATCGACAATGCGTAACGTGCTTGTCTTGTCCTTGTTAACGACGATATCCACGCGGTCGTAAACCGTGGTGAGGTTGACGCTCAGGGAGTCATTGACGGGATAGGCAATCACGCTTCGGCTCTCTCCTGCCAGATATCGGAACGGCGTCAGTTCTCGGTCGTGCTCCAACACGCTCCTTACGTTTGCTTCAATCAGGGAACAAATCAGAAGTTGATATCCCGTTTCGGGCTCGCAACTGAATTGTCGCTTATATTCCTTCTTGACCAAATCGAGCAGGTAGTCGGGATGATTCAAAGCTTTCTTCAACACGTCATCCTGCACTTGTTGCCCCTCCAGACGTTGATAGAAGACCATCAAGGTGCGGTGCATGATATCGCCGAAAGCTGCATCGGCCAACTCCTCGTCCATCTCCTCATCGACCGACAAGCCACAGACGTGTGCAAAATAGAATTGCAAGGGACAAGTGATGTAGATCTTCAGGTTGGAGGCCGACAACTTGAGTTTGCCTCCTGCCTTGAACTCGTTCAACTGTTGCATGACGCGCTCGTCCTTTGCAACGGTGACAGATTGATCTGTTGGCTTGAAGATGCGTTCCGCAGGTACCATGTCAATCAACTTCGCACCATACAGATACTGGAGTTGCATGAGATAGCGACTCTGTTCGCCCGTCTGCATTCCATCGGTTCGACTATCGTAAAGGAAGACGACCTCCTTGGCCCTACTTATCAATCGATAGAAGTGGTAGGAGAAGATGTAATCCTTGTGCATTTGTGTAGGCAATCCGAACGCGCGACGCAGCGAATACGGCACAAAGGAATTGTTGACAGCCTTCGCTGGCACAATGCCCTCGTTCATGGAGAGAATCACGATGCGTTCGAAATCTACGGCACGGGTTTCCAAGACACCCATGATCTGCAATCCCTTCATTGGCTCTCCGCTGAAGCTGACACTCTGACCCTGTGCCAGGCGATGAATCAAGTGGAAGAGAGAATAGTCGTCCAACGACTCCATCTGTGCCTCCTTGAGTTCCTTTTCGACTTGGTCGATGACCTGCAGGTAGCCGATGATGCACTCGCGGTTCAAGACATACCGGTCGTTGGCAACTGAGCTGTCCGATGACTCTTTCTCCTCTTCCTCCTGAGCGCGGAAGGCTCTCAGGAAATATTGGAGGATGTCCTGCAAGTAAGAGATAGCAACCTTCTTCTGAAAGATGAGTTGGAACAGGGCATTGCCTTTCAGCATGGATTGCGGCACTCGGAAGAGCGACCTGCGGTTGATGTCCTTCGCCAGTTCAGAGCATTCCGTCATCTGCAACTCCAACAGGAAGGAGTGCGACAGGATGGGCAATACCGCTTTGTAGAAGAAAGACATATTGCCCTTGGCATCGACATTGACGTTCCTCTGCAAGAAAATCAAGGCTTCGACCAACGAGGCTACTGGAGTGCTTCGCAGCGAGTAACCCATCGTGACATTGAACTCCTGAAAAGCGCTGGGCAAACTGTACAAAACTGGGTACAACAGATGTTCGTCGGGCAAAACTACGGCGGTATGAAAAGCCTCCTGATCGACCCATTGCCTCAAGACAGCGGCTGCCGAATCGGCTTGACCCACACCCGAAGGCACGGAAACTCGCTTCAAGACCTTCTTTTCTACCGGCACGATGCCCTCCAGCCACTCTTCGGGGCTTAACGCATTACCAATGAAAATATCTTTATTCTTTCCTACAAATTATTAACTAGCATAAAGCTGGTTTTTTGTTTGACAAATATGGCTTTTAAGACTATAATATAGCCAGTTTTTTATGTTATATCAATACAAATCACTTTTTTACGAATCTATAAAGGGGTAGGCTATATGAAAAAAGAATATGAATTAATTTTAAAGAACGCTGAAACTATTAAGTGTGATATAAGAGAGTTATTTAATTATAATTCTAAATTATTATTGGTTGACTCTAATGGAAAAGAATTATATTGTTGTAATAATATACAGTCTTTATATTTATATCCATTATCAATTGTTGATTATATAAGTAATTTATCAATTAAAAAGATTATTTCATTAAATATTATTGAGATAGATGAATTAATTGATTATGTAGAATTACTTAGTAGAAATGAATTTAATTCATTAAAAGCCGTTGAAATATTAATTAAAGATACATATAGCGATAAGCAAATAAATAAAATTAGTGAAATAATACAATTTTTATCTAAAAGAAAAAGATTAGTTAGTTTAAATATAAAGAATATATGCAAATTAAATAGTTCATTAATTAGTTTTTTTAAAAATATTACATATTTTAAAATATTCTTAGATAATATGATTACCCCAGAAGAATATCAATTGTTTTTAGATAAATTATCACTAATTCGTAAAGAATCTAATAATAGTGCTTTGTTACATGTTAAAACATATATAAATCTAAATCAAGTAAAATTATATAATCAAATAATGAATGATTTTGTAAGAATTGGTGTTGATGTTTTTCAAGTATCTAAAGAGTTAATACCACTTGATACTGAAAACATTTTAGTTAATGATGATAATCAACAAATTATTAGACAATTAGAAGAAAAATATTCTTCTAATAATCAATGTAGATTTATAAGTGTAAGAGATATTTCTATATTATATTATCCAAGATTTGAATTAGATGAAAGAAATTCTAGAAAATGTTATGCTTCAAAGATGAAACCATACTTATATCGTGATAATATCTTGCCATGTAAAGTAGCAAAGGTTTTAAATAATATTAGTGAATGGAAATTAGACTATAATAATTCAAATCACTTAAATCAAGTATTTGATAAATGTGGTACTACATGTGATGATTGTGCATCAATTTTTGAAAATGATTTATTATATGATGTTGAAGAAATTATTTCTGCTAATGAATGCAGAGTAATTCTAAAGGAGCAATAATTATGATACAGATACTAGGGAAAAATGGGTCAGGTAAGACATTTATTGCTAATGAATTATATAAGCAAGGATTTCAAAGAAGTGTTAGTTATACAACTAGACCTAAACGTAATGGTGAAACTGATGGTATAGAGTACCATTTTATAAGTAGAGATGAATTTGAAGAAAAAATAGCTAGTGGTGAATTTGTCGAATATAAATTTAAAAATGATAATTATTATGGTATTTTAAGGAGTTCTTTGTCAGAAAATTCAATTATAATATCTGGCGATAGTAGGAAAATAGAAGAAGCAACAGGGTTAAGTATAAAAAAAGTATATATTAGTTGTGATATGACA
>JAEEGH010030691.1_pt1 | contig 10433 bp, 5 predicted proteins | sample 9134181 | NCBI WGS metagenome assembly JAEEGH01 (sample SAMN16246544, study PRJNA631951) | gut metagenome | biome: gut microbiome; feature: rumen; material: DP-attached | host: Bos | place: Iran: Karaj | collected 2018-10 | reverse complement strand
TACGTCAGCTCTGTATCGGCTTTATGGCCGGGGTCGAGTCGAATGAGGATTCCATCGAGCGCTATGAAGTATATAAGTCCGTACTGGAAGAGTGTACGGAAACTTTTAACCCTGTTGTTGCCCGTTTCGGCGGAGATGAGTTCTGTGCTTTTTATCTGGAGGAAGAGGGGGCTGATTCCGAGAAGCTGATCCGCGGGAGAGCGGGGGAGGAGACGGAAAGGCTGAATTCGCAGACTGATAAGCCGTATTATGTTTCAATGAGCATGGGCTTTTGCACCTTCAAATGCGGTGACGATGTGAACCTTTCAGACATCATCGACCGGGCCGATACCGGATTGTATGTGGATAAGAAGAATAAGGAAGCGAGCGTCCTCAAATAGAATAATAGAAAATACCTGAAACAGGAATATTCGTTCATGAAGATTTACGCTTCCGGATGAGAATGTTATAATGAAAAAAGCGTATGATCATGAAGATACAGCGGGATAAGGAACAGATATGAAAGCACGTTTGATTAAAGGATCATCAGGCATAGCCCACACAATAAAAACCGGTCTTGCCATGGTGATCCCGATTTTGTTCATAGGCAGCATCACCGTATTTCTGAACGGTTTTCCCGTTCAGCCCTTTCAGGATTTTCTGGACAATTTCCTGGGAGGGGCATTAAGAAGCATTCTGCTTGCGATCCAGTATTCGACTGTGGGCGCCCTCGCGCTCTACATCACGATAGCTCTCAACCAGAGCTACCTTGATCAGACGGAGGAAGGTCTTCGCCTGGTGTCGCGGTTCGGAAGCCTTCTCGGCTGCCTTGGAGGTTTTTTTATCCTTGTAGGTTTTTTTTCAGATAAACCGGATCTTTCACTGCTCAGCGGTCAGGGCGTTTTCAGCGCTCTGCTTGCCGGGATCTTCGGTTCTGTCCTGTTTTCGAAATTTGAAACCCTGTTCAGGACAAGAAGAGCGATCTTTGTGGATGGTGCGGATTCCGTATTCAACACCTCTCTGCACAATCTGCTGCCGGTACTTTTTGTCGTTCTTTGTTTTGCCGTCGTAAATTACCTTATTACTGTCTGTTTTAAGGTCCAGAGCGTTCAGCACCTGTTCATGAAAGCTGTGGATACCATCTTCTTAAGGATGCACCGTTCCTATTTCAGCGGGCTTGTTTTCATCGTCCTTATCAGTGTAATGTGGTGGTTTGGTATCCATGGAAACAATGTTATGGAACAGGTTGCTCAGGATATGTTCGCTGTGATCGTTGCAGGCGAGATCGTGTCTAAGAGTTTTATTGACACCTTTGTAAATATGGGCGGAACGGGATGCATTATCGGACTTCTTCTGGCAACAATGTTCCTGGGAAAACGCAGCTCCACAAAGAGGTTGTCTATCATGGCTTTTCTGCCCTGTGTGTTCAATATCGGAGAGCTGATCGTATTCGGGCTTCCCGTGATCTACAACCCGATGATGTTCATTCCGTTTATATTGGCTCCGGTGTTATGCTATTCCAATGCCTTCCTGTTTACAAAGATCGGCTTTATGCCGCAGGTGACAAACTCCGTTGTCTGGACCACGCCGGTTTTTTTCAGCGGATATCTGGCCACCGGTTCCGTCAGGGGCATAGTGGTCCAGCTTGTTAATATTGTGATCTCCATGGCCTGCTACGCGCCTTTTGTGAACATGTACGAGAAGAAGTCCCTCGATGAATCCTCCTCTGCCATGGATGAGCTGGTAGGGATCCTCAAAAAAAGTGAGGAGACTACCGAAGAGGTGGTTCTTACGGAGTGTGAGGGCAACGCGGGAAGGCTTGCAAAGCTTCTGGTGAATGATCTGCAGGAGACTCTTGACTCTGTGTCCGCAGACGGCGGGCACGGCGATACCGAAAGTCCTCTTATTATGAAGTATCAGCCCCAATTTGATAACACCGGACATTGTATCGGAGCCGAATCTCTTTTAAGATGGAATCACAAAAGATACGGGATCATATATCCGCCCCTTGTGGTACGTCTCGCAAAGGAAAGCGGGGATCTGTACAGGCTTGAAAAGTATATTATAGAAAAGTCGGTCAGTGATTCCGCAAGCTTCCGGGAATGCTTTGGTGATAAATTTAAGCTGAGCGTCAACGCTACGGTAACGACTCTTTATGACAGCCGCTTTGTCGGTTTCCTTAAGGAACTGTCGGAAAAATACGGTTTAGAGCCCGGAAATATCTGTGTTGAGATTACGGAGGAGACTGAGCTTGTTACAACAGAGGAGACCGGAGAGCTCATCAAAAAGATAAGATCCTTCGGATATACCTTCGCGCTGGATGATTTCAGCATGGGACACACCTCTCTTCAGTATCTGCAGCATAATCAGTTTGACCTTGTAAAGCTGGACGGAAATCTGGTAAAGTCTATTCTGAGCAACGACCGTACAAAGGAGATCATTAATTCGATAGTATACCTTTCAAAATCACTGGATTTTAAGGTCCTTGCGGAATTTGTGGAAACCGTTGAGCAGAAGGAGGCTCTCGAGCAGATCGGCTGCCTTCTGTATCAGGGTTATCTCTACAGCCCGGCTATAGACAGGGATTCCCTTATCTCGATGGGGAAAGAGAAATAGTGTTGTTTGTGTGGATAGTTTCGGGTTTCGGATAATAATAAGACGATGGATATTGTAACGATCATAGTATTTATTGTGGCCTGGCTCCTCTGCGGAGGCCTGGCGGGCTTTATGGTTTATGTCACACCGGATTTTACAAAGGGTCATGTTATTGCTGCCGTTGTTTCCAGCTGGCTGATCGCAATGACGATAGCTGTCCTTGTGCATTTCAAAAGAAATCCCTTAAAGCACATTGATGAGAAGGCCGAAAAGATGGCCGGGGATAACAAAGATGCCGGGGAGGAAGCAAAAAAGGTTGATGATATAAGTATTGAAAACCCTTCCGGTGATAGTTGAGGATCTGTAATTGTAAAAGTGTGTGTGAGAAAAGCAGATATCGGAAAGCGTAAAGCGAAAGGAGAACTCAGAATGAAGAAAAAGCTTTTAGGGAAAAGGGCGGCGGCTCTGTTTTTGGCCGCGGTGATGGCCGTACCGGGCGCCTTGACCGCTTCGGCGGGAGTGATGCTAAAAGAAACGACGAAGGAAGCGGCAGAGGAGGGGAGTAACCTTTCCTGGCTGCTTCACAATCTCGGGCAGTATGAGCAGAACGGCGAATCGCAGGTTGTGCGTGACCTCGCGGAAACCAATGCCGAAAAGGTAACAGGGGTCGAACCCTGTATGCCGGCCGAGGGGGATGTGAATACGCTGGTCATCTTTACCGAGTTTCAGGATTATAAGTTTGACCCGGAGTTTAAGAAGGAGCTGAAGGAGAACATTTTTAAGGATGTGACCGAGTCTGATCCCGAAGATCCGAATTACCCGAAGGACAGCTTACGAGCCTACTACCAGAGAGCCTCCTTCGCGAAGCTGAATATCGGCGGAGAATTCATCGAATATGAGTCAGAGCATGAACGCTCCTGGTACGATGAAGCGGCCGCAGTCAACGAACAGCCGGAAGAACTCTGGCAGGAGGCTCTGGATGACTGGGCAGATAAGATCATCAGCCAACGGCCGGATACAGAGGAAACGGACAGGGAATATTTAAACAACTATCTTTCCCGGTTTGATCAGAACAACGACATGGAGATTGACGGTTGTTATCTTGCCTGCGCCGGAGGAAATACGGGATGGGGCTCCGTGTGGTGGGGCTACCGTACGGATGAGAGCACGGTTAAGATCGGAGATTACAGCTTAAACCATATCATCCAGGTGGTGGATACCTTATCGGAAGCCGGTGTCGCAGGGCAGGATGATCTGGGAGACTATGTCGAAACCTTCATTCATGAGACCGGCCACCAGCTCGGTCTTCTCGACTATTATTCCTATGGGGATCAGGACGTTGAGAAGATGGAAGGTTTTGCCATGATGAACGAGAATAACGGCGACCAGGACGGCTTCGCAAAGATGCTTCTCGGGTGGCTTCCGAAGGAGAGGGTGCAGTTTGTGACCCAGGACAGTACCGTTAAGTTAATGCCATACGCTTCCACCGGAGACATCGCCGTGATCCTGCCAAAGGAGGAATACGAGGAACACGGGATCTACTCCCAGTTCATCCTTGCGGAACACTATAAGGATGAGCTGAACGATAATATAACAAAATACAGACGGGAAGGCGATGACAGGGTGAAGAGCCGGCTCGATAAGAGGGACGGCCTCCGGTTTTATCATGTCTATGCGAGACTGAACAAGGATGAAACCGAATTCCTCGCCTCGAACGAGGAGGATGACAGGATCCCGCTGATCGCGGATTATGTGAATCCGGACGATGTGGCGCCGGAGGGGCTGGAGTCTCTCGGCTTTTATCGCAAGGGAGCAGAGCTTACTCCGAAAACCGACCCCTCTACCTTCTTCTATGTGGACTATGTGGGCTCCGGGCTCCTCAACGATTCCCTGAATGAGGATTCCGGCATCTCCATTACCGATATTTCGGAGCCTTCCGGGGATGGTACCATGAGCTTTACGGTGGATTTTGCCGATAAAGTGGAAGGCCCGATGATAAAGGATGTATCCGTTTCCGTAAACGCAGAAGGGGCGGATGTTCTGAGGGCCACCTTCGATCAGCCGGTGAATATCGGTACAGGACTGGCGTCCGTTTACGACTATGATGCGAAAACAGACTCCTGTAATCAGGAGGAGCCATGGGGAATTGGATGTAAAATAAGCATGCCTTCCCTGTATACCAAGCACACGAATTATGTGGAGATCATGGTGGACTCCCTGAGGTATACCAGGGGCGTTCTGGTGCTTCCGAGGGGCGCAGTCTATTCGAGCGGGGGTGTTGCCAGTCCGGCTCAGACTTATGTTTTCTCGAACCTTCTGGAGGGTATGGGAGAGTTGAAGGCGTCTCCGGAGGGCGGTAATTATAAGGAAGGCGTTAACGTCACGATCTCGGGCGCTCCGGCGGGCTCACAAATCTATTATACATTGAATAACAAGGAGCCTGACCTGGATTCCATGGTTTATGAAGGACCGATCTCGATCGACAGAGCTGCTGTTCTGAAGGCGGTGGCTCTGGATCAGTACGGGATCCCGGTTACCGACAGGCTGCGGGAGACCTATGATCTTGCGAATCTGACCCTGAACAGGGATAAGGTGACGCTGGATGTGGGCGAGAGCTATTATCTGAATTATGAATGTACCTGGAACGGGGAATATTATGAAACCTGGCCTGAGTTCAAAAGCAGCGATGATACGGTCGTGTATGTGAATGATGGCGGGATGCTTTTAGGGCGTAAGGAAGGAACGGCCACAGTGACGGTTTCCAGCGGGCTGACGGAAGCAAGCTGTGAGGTTACGGTAGAACCCGGTGCGGCCAAGGCAGTGACGGATGCATTGTATGAGGCTTACGGGAGAAGCTCTGATATGGTCAGGGCAGAGATTACCGAAGCGCTGAACGGCAGGATGACGCTGAAGGAATTCGCAGAGCAGGGGTATCTTTCGAAGCCCTGGATCGGAGGACTGTACCCGGCTGTCTACTCGGGTATGGCGAACGAGCAGGACGCTCTGGTATACGACGGGATCAGAAAACTTACCGGGGGCGAGGATTATACCCTTGCTTACAGGAATAATGTGAATGCGGGAAAAGCGACCGTTACAGCGGCTCTGAAGGGCAAGTTTAAGGGCAGACCGGATGCATCGGGAGAATTTGATATTTACCCGGCCCGCCTTGGCACTCAGCTCATAGGCCTGGATGTCGGCGTAAAATATGACGGCAAGGCGAAGACACCGGTGCCGTTTCTTCTGTGGAATCTCTTCGGCGAAGTCATGAAAATGAATAAAAAGGACTTTAAGATCACATATCTGGACAGTCAGTGGAACGAAGTCGGATCCGTTAAGGCAGAAGGACAATACTATGCGGTCATTACGAGCAGGAGTCCGAACTATAACGGCGAGGCCTACTTAAATATCTATGTACAGAAGAAGAATATCGTCGAACAGCTGAAGATCAAAAAGAAGGCGAAGGTCCTTAAGCTCGGCGATGAGCCTGTGGAACCGAGGATCGGGAAGGACTATAAGATCATCAAGCCGCATGGCTATGTAAATTCCGCCGCTTCCTATGACGGAACGCTTCTGGATGAGGATCTGAGTGTGTATTACTATAATAATGATGTACCGGGAAAGATGACCATGATACTGACGGGCCGGGAGGCAAGCCCCTACAAGGGCACCCAGGTTGTGACCTTCAGGATTAAATAAGTCATTTTGGGGGAAAACTATTATAATGTTAAATCTCTCTCTATCCCGGTTTCTGCCTCAAAACCGGAAGGAATATCAGCAGGTTCAATCGCAGGAGTTTTGTTACTATTCACAGCCTTTTGGGCTGTGAATAGTAACTAGTATTTTTCACTTGTTGCATCAAGGTGTTGTCTCATTCTTATTATAGTATCTGTATCTGTTTTACCCACATATGCCATCACTTTATCATCTTGTTTTCCGGTAAGTATGTATACTGAATTGGTTTTAAGCACCGGCGCATAATAGAAAACCGAATAAGTCATAGCAGACAAATTTGAGGTTGTTTTAGATCGCCATATTGACAACGACTAATGGATATGCAACACTGCAAGCAGATTAGTGTGGGAGCAGGGGAAACAGTGTAGCTATGCCCGGTTGATTTCCGGCATAAATTTAATTAATAATTGTGGGAGGAAAAGGATGAAGAAGAGAATGAAGAATCTATTGTCATTAGCGCTGGCTGCGGTCTTATGTATGCCGACGGCTACGGTGCCGGTATTCGGAGCACCGGTAAAGGATGCCGATGTCGAAGTCAGCATGGTTGCCAGTACTAAAGCCGCAAGTTTATTGACCACCGATGATCAGCCCGAAGAGATAGATAAAATGGGCAGCCTGCCGGAGAAATTTGATCTTAGGGACGCCGGAGTTGTTACGGAGGTAAAAAACCAGGACCCCTTCGGTACCTGTTGGGCGTTTGGCTCCACCGCAGGAGCGGAGACCGGAATTCTTACGGACCTTGGTATGACAGTAGATGAATTCAGAGAAAAGGCAGGTTATGACCTGGATCTGTCGGAAAAGCATCTGGCTTATTGGGCCTATCATACTGTTCCCGAGGGAGGGGATCCCGCGCATTCGCAGGCAGGGGAAGGTCTCGCTCTGTTCAAGGAAGAAAATGCATTAGATGTGTATGACAATGGCGGAACAGCTATTATTGCAACCAGTGTATACGCTTCAGGAGTGGGGCCTCTCTATGAAGCGCTCTGCCCGTATGAATTTAAGGATAAGGATGGGAATCTTGTTACGAGTTGGAGTGAAATTGGTAATATTACAAGGGAAAGCTGGGGACTACCGTCAACCACCCGTGCCTGGTATAACTTCCAGCTGAAGAACGGGAATCTTCTTCCTCTGCCTGTTTCATATGAAATTGATGGAGACAGACTAAAATATGCGGGTTATAACGAAAACGCTACCTCGCTCATCAAACAGGAACTCTATAAAGGACGCGGCGTATGCGTTTTTTATGCGGCAGATATGTCAATACCCGGCAGGCCGCAGGAGAATTCCCATATGAATACGGAAACCTGGGGACAGTATGATGACAGCCTTTATCCATCCCCAAATCATCTGGTTTGCATTGTCGGCTGGGATGATACCTTTTCCAAAGACAAATTCCTTACCCCTCCTCCCGGAGACGGTGCCTGGATCGTAAAGAACAGCTGGGGTAAAGACTATGGAAAAGACGGATATTTCTATCTTTCCTATTATGATCATTCCTATTATTCTCTGGAAACCTTTGAATTTGATCTGACAGATCGCTCTTTTGATCAAAACGGGCTATACATTGACCAGTATGACTATATGCTCTCGCTTGCCAACTACAGCACCATGGATACTATCGAGTTCAAAAGCGATTCCAAACCGATCTATATGGCAAACGTGTTTACGGCAAGGATGAATGTAGATCTCAACTCAGTCGGGGTATCTACCATATATCCGAACAGTAAGGTTATGGTGCAGTTCTACAACCTTGGCACGGACGGAGATATGTCACAGGTGAAATATGAGAATCTGGTCGATCAGAAGGTTGCGACCTTTGAATATGCCGGTTTCCACAGGATTGATCTGAACGGAGCGTACCACTTCAACACAGGCGACAGGTATGCCATCGTCGTATCCGAGCGCAGCACCGATGAGCATGGACTTAAGTATCTGCTCCATGCCGCAACAGAAGGCTCTGAGGACTTAGTAAATAAAAGGAACAGTGAGATTCCCGATGATGAAAAAAAGTGGAATCAATATGCAGTCGCTATAGTGAACAAGGACGAAAGCTACATGAATCTTGGAAGCGGCTGGGTTGACTGGTCGACAGTAAAAGATGACTATGCAACCGGTATCTTCGAGGGCAAGGTCGTTGACAACTTCCCCATCAAGGCCTATGGGACTCTGACTGCTCCCGAAGCTGTCGGCAAGGTTAAAACACAGGCAAAGAAAAAAGCTATCAAGCTTTCCTGGAAGCCGGTAAAGGGAGTTGACGGATATTGCATCCATTACGGAACGGATCCGTATAACCTGGATGGAGTAATGGAAGTAACCGGTACAAAGGCTACGATCAAGGGACTTAAAAGTAAGACAACCTATTATGTGAGGGTGTGCTCATTTCTTTCAGCTGGCTCTGAAAAACCTGCAATAGAATCTGAATCGTCTGTCATTGAGGTAAAAACCAAGTAAGGAGAAAAAATGAAGAGAAAAAGTATTACTATATTACGATCAGGGCAGAAAGTCATAGCGACCCTTCTGTCGGTATGTTTGCTTTCGGGACTTTTGACGGGCTGCGATCCGGCGTTTGTGGATTCTATCAACGCAAGTCTTGAGGCGGCAACTGAGCAGATCAGCCAGGCGACAGGGCTTGAGACGGGTGCTGTTACGGGGACAGAAGAGGGAGCAGCACAGGCATCTGCCTTTCCGATGGATCCGTCTGTTATGAAACCGTGGATCAACAGCAACATTATTGGTATGGTTACGGATGATGTAAATGCGGATCTGAAGGATGATTTTTATCTTAACGTCAACCATGATTGGCTTAAGGATGTTAAGCTCCGTCCTGGACATTCTGATGAATTGCCCCTGTATGACGCAGTGGATATAGTGAAGAACAGATGTATTGAAATCTTGAAGGATGATACCCTGACGGGAGAGGATGCCGATCGCATCCAGAATTATTATGATTTATGGCTGGACTGGGACAGCCGCAATGCAGAAGGCGTTAGTCCGATTTTACCCTTTGCGGAGAAGATTGAGGCGGTATCTGCGTTAGATGAAATGTCTGCGCTTCTCGTGTCTGAGGAGGCCTGTCTGTGGAGGGCATCCTTAGCAAATGTGGGGCTTAGTGTAAATTCAGATGATTCATCTTTATATGAGGTGAATATCGCATCTACCAGTCTTTCACTGGGAGATGCGGCTGAGTATAAAGAGCTTACGGAAAATGGAAAACGTACAAAAGCATTGGTAGAAAAGCAGTATTCCTATATGCTCTCGAGGATTGGATTAAGTGATACTGAGATTGAGGATACTATCTCTGCGGTCTTTGACTTTGAGGCCAGGATTGCCGCGTTTATGAAGAGTACATTGGAATGGAGTGATGCATCGGCCCTTAAGGAAAGCATCAATCCGGTCACCATGGAAGATATTAAAATTCTTTCCCCTAATTATCCCCTGGCTGAATATATGGAGAATAACGGATGGGCAGTTTCAAAGCTCATTAATCTAAACGAGCCTGAGTGGCTGTTGGGTCTGAATGAGGTTTATACCGAGGAAAACCTTCCGGAGATCAAGGCATATATTCTTTGTCACTTTGCAGGTTCTCTGATCGGATATATCGATGAAGACGCCTACCGGACAATGCAGAAGATTGAAATGGAATTCTCAGGAGCGACAAGTGTAGAGCCTGATGAGGAGTTGGCCTATTCAGAAACCAGATCACTTTTCTCCGGCTGCTTTGGGCGTATATATGTGGAACGCTATCTGAATGAAGAAATCCGGGAGGAGATCAGAACCCTTTGCCAGGATGCCATTGACACATATGATGAGATGTTTGAAACAGTGGAATTGTTGTCTGAAGAAACCAGAAAAGAGGCGCAGAACAAGCTTCGCAATATCACAATCCACGCAGTATACCCTGATAAATGGGAGGATGATTCCATGTATCATGTAACCGCAAAGAAGGATGGCGGAAGTTATCTCAATGCGCTTAAGGAATATTTTGAGGCTAACCATGAGGATGCCCTTAGCAAACTGAACGGGAAGGTCGATAAGGAGTTATGGGGGATGGATATCCTTGAAACGAATGCATTCTACAAACCAACGGATAACTCGATCAATATCATTCCTGGCTTTTTCTGCGACGT
>JAEEGH010030690.1_pt1 | contig 10433 bp, 9 predicted proteins | sample 9134181 | NCBI WGS metagenome assembly JAEEGH01 (sample SAMN16246544, study PRJNA631951) | gut metagenome | biome: gut microbiome; feature: rumen; material: DP-attached | host: Bos | place: Iran: Karaj | collected 2018-10 | reverse complement strand
CACCTCTCCCAGCTCCCGGATCAGCTCCTGCGGCGTGGAGAGGCGGGCGATCCGCCCCTTGTTCATCAGGGCGACGTTCCGGCAGAGAGACTGGGCCTCGTCGATGTAATGGGTGGTGAGGAGGATGGTGAGACCGTCCCGGTTGAGGCCCCGCAGGAGGTCCCAGATCTGCCGCCGGGAGGCCGGATCCAAACCGGTGGTAGGCTCGTCCAGATAGAGGATCTCCGGCTTCGTCAGCAGCGCCCGGCACAGCATGAGCTTCCGCTTCATGCCGCCGGAGAGCATGCGCACGGTTTTCTTCCGATGCTCCGTGAGGCCGCCGAACGCCAGCAGCTCCTGGCTGCGGCTTCGGATCTCCTCCCGGTCCATGGCGTAGAGCCGCCCCTGCAGCTCCATGATCTCATCCAGGTTCATGTCGTTGCGCAGGGAGTTGTGCTGCGTGATGAGCGCCAGCTTCCGCTTCAGGTCTCCCCGCTTCCGGGTCAGCGCCTGGCCGTCGATCAGGATTTCCCCCTCCGTGGGGAGCAGCAGGGTGGAGAGGATGCCGATCAGGGTGGTCTTCCCCGCCCCGTTGGGCCCCAGGAGCCCGAAGAACTCCCCGGTGGGGATGGTCAGGGATACGTCGTCCAGTGCCTTCTCCGCTGCCTTTGGATAGGTTTTCGACACGTGCCGGATCTCGATCATGTGCTCGCCTCCTCAATGCTGCCCTCCGCCTGCATATAGATGCTTCGGAGCTTTCTGAGCGTCTCGCCGTCCGTCTCCCACATGCCCCGCTGGTGGGCCTCCAGGAGCCGTTCGGCGGCGGAATGGACGGCCCAGCGGTTGACCCGCTCCATCCACCGGCGGGTGTCCCCGTCGAAAAGGAACCGCTCGGCAAAGGACTGATACATCTTTTGCATGGATCATAACGTGCAGGGGGATTCCCGTCCCCCTGCACACATCCCCCATGCGTGTCGACAACCTGAGCCAACGGTTTGTCTGCAGTTTGAGAGCTGCGGCAAGGCTTTCCCCCTGCCGCAGCCCGTTCTGTGCTCGGTCAGCTCAGTGGATGGTAGCGTTGAGGCCGTAAGAGGCCACGATGTCCTTCAGCTCGGCCATCTTCTCGTCGGAGGGCGGCGTCGCCTCCATGGGCTTGCCGTCGCTGATGCGGAGGTATTTCATCACGCCCATGTTGTGATAGGGCAGCAGCTGCACCACCTCCACCGCGTCCCCCAGCTCCCTGCAGAACGCCGCCGTGGCGCGGATGTTCTCCTCGTCCCAGTTGAACATGGGGATCACCGGGATGCGGACCTGCAGCTTCTTGCCCGCCGCGGCCAGCTTCCGGGCGTTTTCATGGATCTGCTCGTTGGGTACGCCCACCGCAGCCTTGTGCTTCGCCGAGTCCATGTGCTTGAGGTCATAGAGGTAAAGATCCACATAGGGGGTCGTGCGCTCCATGGTCTCCCAGGGGGCGAAGCCCGTGGTGTCCAGGGCCACGTGGATCCCGTTATCCTTCAAGCCCTTCAGCACCTCCACCACGAAATCGATCTGGCAGAGGGGCTCCCCGCCGGAGATCGTCACCCCGCCGCCGGAGGTATCGAAAAAGCTTTTGTCTTGGAGAAGGCGGTTCACCAGCGCCTCGGAGGTGTAGTCCTTTCCGCAGAGGGTCAGCGCTTCGGCGTAGCACTTGTCGGCGCAGGCCCCGCAGTTGTCGCAGAGATCCCGCTTCACGTGCACGGTTCGCAGCTGCTCCCCCGTTTGCACGTCCGTCTTCAGGGGTCCCTCCTCGATGGCGTCTTTGGGGCAGGCCTTCATGCAGCGGCTTTTGCAGGCGTCCAGGCCCAGGCAGCGCATGCTCATCCAGCTGAGCTGCTTATAGAACGCCTGGCTCTCCGGACTGTGGCACCAGGGACAGCGCAGGGGGCAGCCCTTCAGAAAGGCCGTGGTGCGGATGCCGGGGCCGTCCTGCACGGAAAAGCCCTGGATATCGTAGAGGCGGCCTTCCGTCATATGCTCATTTCGGTGCGGCGGATCAGGTCGTCCTGGGCTTCCTTGTAGACCTCCACGAAGTAGGCGGAGAAACCGGCGATCCTCACGACCAGGTCCTCATAATCCTTGGGCTTCTCCTGGGCCTCCCGGAGCATCTTGGCGGAGACCACGTTGATCTGCAGCTCCATGCCGCCGCCCCGGAAATAGGTCTCCATGACGGCCCGGAGCTTTTTGTCGCCCTCGGCGCCCTGGAGGGCGGTGGGATGGAACTTCATGTTGCACAGGGTGCCGTTGGCGTAATTGGCCTGGTCGAATTTCAGGATGGAATTGATGGTGGCGAAGGGGCCGTTCTTGTCCATGCCCTGCACGGGGGAGATGCCGTCGGACAGGGGGGCGCCGCGCTTGCGCCCGTCGGGCGTGGCGTCGCAGAACATGCCCATGACCACGTTGAGGGTCACGGGCCAGCAGCCCGCCGTCCAGTGGCAGCCGCGGGGAGAGGTGCCCCGGGTGATGCCCTCACTGTAGGTGTCCGCCACGAACTTGAGATACTTGTCGGCCTCGGGATCGTTGTTGCCGAAGTGGCTGCAGCGGCCCAGGATGTACTGGTGCAGGTCCTCGTAGCCCTCCCAGTTGTTGATGAGGGCGTCGTAGAGCTCGCGGGTGGTGGCGATCTTGTCCCGGAAGCAGACCTGGTCGATGATGTTGAGGCTGTCGGCCACGGTGCCGTGTCCGATGCTGGAGTTGCCCGCGCCGTTGTACTTCGCGCCGCCCCACATCACGTCCCTGCCGCTCTCGATGCAGCCGGTCATGGTGGCGGAGAGGAGGGGCAGGGGATTGTTCATGGCGTAGAGGTATTCGTAGCAGTTGACCATGGTGACCTGCCACTTGGTGAAGAAATCGATCTGTGCCTTGTAGGCGTCCAGCACCTGCTGCATGCTGGTCATCTCATAGAGATAGCCGCACTGGGGGCCGGTGGGCTTCAGTTCCTTCTTCACGGTGGAGCGGTGCAGGGTGGGGAAGGGATTGATGCCGTTGTTGATGGCGCACCACAGGGCCGCGGGCAGGATCGTGTAGGCGTTGTTGCCGTCGCCGCCGGAATTGGCGAAGTCGCAGCCGCAGATGCAGGGCTCCACGCAGCCGATGAGGCAGTAGTTCCGGGCGTCCTCCAGGGGGATGCCCCGGCGCATCAGGGCCTCCATGGCGATGGGGTCCCACTCGAAGCAGGGGACGCCGCCCACCTGCTTGGTGGTCTCGATCCCCGCCTCCCACAGCTCCTTCGGGGTGCCCTCGTGGAGCCGCAGAGCCAGGGGAGGATTATGGAGCTTCAGCCGGGCGGAGGCCTGGAGCACCATGTAGGTCACGTCGTTGGTAACGTCCTTCCCCTCCTTGTCCGTGCCCCCCAGGGTGATGAGCTGGCCGGAGGTGTACCCGGGGCTGGTGCGGGTGGCCCGCTCGGACCAGGCCTTGTTCAGCTCCGCGATCTTCAGGATGAACATGTCCGTCAGCTCCTGGGCCTGCTCCTTTGTGAGCCGTCCCTCTGCCAGGTCCTTCTCCAGATACTTGCCGCAGTATTGGTCCAGGCGGCCGTAGCTGATGCCGTGGGGCTGGGAGTCCAGCAGAATGCCCAGCTGATACAGGAAGCAGGCCTGGAGGGCGTCATGGTAGCTCTCGCAGGGCTTGTCGATGATCCGCATCAGCCGGTCCGCCATGTCCATGAGCTCCGCCTGCCGCTGGGGATCCGGGCAGATCTCCGCCTGGCGGAGGCATTCCTCGCCGTAGCGCTTGGTGTAGAGGATGAGTCCCTCAGTGACCAGCTGCACCGCCCGGTAGAACTCATATTTCCGGGCCTCGTCTCCCTGGACGCCCTTTTCCGTCATGGCCCGGCGCTTTTCCTTCGCCTCCCGGGCAACGGCCCCCAGGCCCTTGTCCACCACGGTCCAGAAATTGCCCACGAAGTGGCCGATGGGGTGCTGGCAGTTGCCGCTGGGCCGGAAGTTCAGGACCCCGTTGCCCATGACCTCGTTCATGTACTCATCCGGGTACACGGCGTCGATGGCGGCGCTGACGCAGTTCTTCCGCCAGAAATCCCCGGTTTTGAGGATATAGTCCCGATCCTCGGGCCGCAGCTCATAGGGGTCCGTGGAGCGGGTGGGGAAGGTGTCGATCTCATCCAGAAACCAGGAGAAGGAATACTCCGGATACAGGGCGGAACAGCGGAATTCCTCCCCGGGATGGCCCACGATCAGCTCATGGTCCCGCACGGGGGTGGGCATGTTCTCGAACAGGTTCCGCAGATTCATGGCCCGCTTCAGGATCCCCGGAAGATGGGGGTTCTCCATATAGAACTCCGTCACCAGCCGGTAGCGGGTGATGTCGATCCGGGGCTTCTTTCCCCGGTACATGGCCCGGATCCTCCGGACCCGTTCTGAAATAGGCGCATTCTGATACATAATCATTTCTCCTTTGTCTGATACGCCCGGGAACGGGGCAGCCGCCCCGGTGCGGGATCAGGTTAATCCGTTACCGTCACGGGGATGAAGATCGACTCGCCGATGGGCTCCCCGTCTTTTTCGCCGGTGATGAAGATCTCCACCGTAGCATTGCCCACGGCATCCCCGGTGATGTACAGCATGGTGGCCGTTCCGTCCTCGGTCCAGCCCTCGTCCCAGCTCACGGTGATGACGTCGCTGCTGTAATTCCTGAAATTGAGCCAATAATTGGAATACCCCACCGCCTGCACCTTGAACCGGACGGATTTGGTGAAGTGATTCCGGACGGTCAGGCTGGAGGGCTCCGCGGTGAAGGTCAGGCTACGCTCCTTCACCGTGACCCGGCATTCGGCGGTAAGGCCGCTGTCGGAAACGGCGGTGAGCACCGCCTCGCCCTCGGCGACAGCCGTGACGTAACCGTCCCCGTCCACCGTGACCACCGAAGGATCGCTGGTGGACCAGGTGACGTGCTCATACATGGCGTTGTAGGGTTCGAAGGAGACGTACAGATAGTAGCTGTCCCCTGCGGCCATGGTCATTTCCCCGTCGCTGATGCTCATGCTTTCGGGAAGGGGATAGGATATGGAGATGACCGCGGTCATCTTCCGGGCCGCCTCGTCGTAGGCATACTCCGAAACGGTCACGGTGCCGTCGTCGTCCTCGGTCTCCTGCACCAGGCGTCCCGTGCCGTCGTAGATGCGCTCGGTCACATCCCGGTACCCGTAGGAGGTGGTATACTCGCTCCGGATCTGCCGGCCCTCGTCGTCGAACTGATACAGGCCGAGAACGCTGCTGCCGTCTGAATCCTTCCGCTCCATCCGGACCATCCGGCCGCCCTTGTCGTATATGTAGTCCGTGGAGGACTTGCTGTACGGGGAATCGACCTCCTCGTGGGTGAGGTTCCCCCTGCCGTCGTAGATGTAGGTGTAGGTCATGACGGTCCCGGAGCCGGAGGTATACACCAGCTTCGTGTTGTTGCCGTCCTTGTCGTAAGTGTATACCTGGGTATAGGAGAGATCGCCGGCGTTGTTGTAGGTGGTCTCCTTCAGCGTCCGCCCCTCCGCGTCCCGGACGTAATCGGTGTAATAGACGGAGTCGTCCACATAGGTGGATTCCGTCCGGGAGAGATATCCGTTCTCGTCGTAGCGGTAGAACGTGGTGCTCTCCCCTGCGTTGGTGCGGTAGGTGTAGGACAGTTCTCTGCCGTTCTCATCGTAGGTGTGGATGTACTCGGTGACGACGTCCCCGTCCCCCTCGTCGATTTCCTGTACCAGGTTGCCCCAGATATCGTAGACACGGGTGGATCGGTTCCGGTAGACCTCCGGGCCGCCCTCGCCGCCGTACCAGGTCTCCGTGCTGTCCGACCCGATCTGCCGGCCCAGCTCATCGTAGCGGTAAACGGTTTCTTCCTTGTAATTCTCGTTTTCCGAACGATAGGAGACCATGCGGCCTTCCTGGTTGTAAACGCTGACGCTGCGGGAGCTGCTCCCGTCGTTGCTTTTAGAGATATATTCCTCGGTCAGCCATTCCGTCGGCGTGGGAGCCATCTTGCTGATGATGACGGCGGTGTTGGAGGCTGCGTCGTAGTCGACCTTGAAGCCCAGCGCCGTCCCCAGATCCCGGAGCTTGAAGTAGTTGTTGCCGCCGATGTTGTATACGCTGAGGTCGCTCCGCTCCGCCCCGTCGATGAGCACCGTCTGCGCGCTGGGTACGGCGGTGGCGGATTTGTCCCCGCCGCTCAGATCCATCTCGCTGTCGTCGGGGACGTACTCCGCCCCGGTGACGATGGAGACGGTCTTCCTGACCTCGTCATAGCCCACGGAAAACTGGCTGCCGGTGCCGTTCACCAGCCAGGCGATGTCCCGGAGCTTGAAATAGTTGGATCCGTCGATATTGTACTTCTCGCAGGCGATGGTCTTTCCGTCCGCCCGAAGGCCCTGCCGGGAAAGCATGACTTCCGGGCCTGCCGCCGCCGCACCCGCGGAAAGAAGGCCTGCGAGCAGGATCAGGGCCAAAAAGAAGCTGAGATACTTTTTCATGCGTTCAACTCTCCTTTTCTTTTGTGTCCTTCATTCTCTAAATCATACAATAGACGGCGGCGGTTTTCAAGATTTCTCCATACCGAACCGGCACGGAAAAGCAGGGGATTCTCCCGCGTTTACCGGTTCAGCAGAAACACGCCGAAGTTGAGATACAGGGCGAAGGTGAGCCAGAGCTGGTAGGGGATCAGCAGCTTCGCCCCCGGGGGATCCTGCCGCCGGAGACGCAGGACCAGCCAGAGGACCAGGAGCCACAGCCCCGCCAGCCACAGGAGCGCGCCGCCGTACAGGCTCCAGGAGAAGAAGATCATGCTCCAGAAGAAATTGACCCCCAGCTGCAGCAGATACAGGGCCAGGCTCCGGCTCCGCTGAGGGCCCCGGGGCAGCAGGCTGATCCGGGCGGCGGCGGCGCCCATCAGGGCGTAAAGCAGGATCCAGGCGATGGGGAAGACCCAGGCCGGAGGGGTCAGGGGCGGTTTTGCCGCCGTTTCCGCATACTGCCGGATCCCCTCCCGGGCCAGCAGGCCGGAAAGGGCGCCCACGGCCTCCGTGAGCAGGATCCAGAACACATAGGGTCTCCAGGTTTGTCTGCGCATACCGTTTCCTCCCGTTCATATTCCTGGGAAAGGATATGCGGACGCGCCCGGGGTTATGCGCAGAGGGGCGTCCGCAGACGCGGACGCCCCATATCGAAGATCCCTTTATGCCTCCAGCACGCGCTTGCCCGTCATGTGCTCCGGTGTCAGCCGCAGCAGCAGGGTCCGGGGACCCGCCTGCTCCAGCTCCCGGCGGATGTACGCCTCGTCCCGGGTGAATTTCAGACTCAGGAGCCGGGAGATCCGCAGGACCTCTCCCCGGTCCCCCACCTCGGTCAGGCGGCCGAAGACGATGACGCTATTCACGGTTTTGGCCCATTCTCCCTCCCGGGAGACGCCCCGGTCATAGACGCAGAAGGAGGCTTTGCCGCAGCGGCGGAAGGCGTCCACCCGATGACCCTCCAGCCCTCCGTGGAAGTACAGCGCCCCGTCCGCCGGATCGTAATAATGGTTCAGAGGCACCCCGTAAGGGTAGCCTTCGTCCCCCAGGAGGCTCAGCACCCCCCGGGTCTCTTCCGTCAGCAGCCGGATGCATTCCTCCCGGCTCAGGGCCTGGCCGGGTCTGCGCATTTCCCGAAACACGGCGATCCCTCCTCCGTTTTTTCCCATTATACCATGGAGGGCTCCGCTCCCGCAAGGGACGAGCCCAAACCCGCCCTTGTGCGCCGGGCTCCGGCAGGGTATACTGGGAAAAACAAAAACAGGAGGAACGGACATGGATGAACGGACGCTGGAAGATCTCAGCCGCCTGAAAACGGAGCTGGCGGAGGCGGACCGGGTGCTGGTGGGAGCCGGAGCGGGGCTCAGCGCCTCCGCCGGACTGAGCTATCTGGACGAGGGGGCCTTCCTCCTTCATTTCCCGGAAATGTACCGCCTGGGCTATCGCTGCCAGTATGAGCTGGTGGGCATGCGGGATTCCGACTGGACCCCAGGCCGGAAATGGGCCTACTGGGCGACCCATATCTGCTATGTACGGGAAACGGTGCCGTCCCTCCCCCTGTATGGAAAGCTCCTGCGGCTCCTGGAGGGGAAGGACTGGTTCGTGGTGACCTCCAATGCGGACCGGCAGTTCCTGCGCGCCGGCTTCGATATGGATCGGGTCTTTGAGTACCAGGGGAACTACGATGTGCTGGCCTGCTCCAAGCGCTGCACCAGGCATACCTGGGAGAGCCTTCCCGCCCTGCGGGAGGTGAAAGCCCATATCGACCACGAGACCTTCGAGTGCCCGGAGGAATTCATCCCCCGCTGCCCGTACTGCGGAGAATACGCGGAGATCGGTTTCCGGCCGGAGAACCATGAGGAGGGTTTCCGCCGCTACGCGGATTTTGTGAATTCCTCCGCCGACCTGCGCTTGTGCATCCTGGAGCTGGGGGTGGGCTTCAACACCCCGGGCGTCATCCGCTGGCCCTTCGAGCGCTTCTGCCGTCTCATCCCCCGTGCGACCCTGTTCCGGGTGAACCGGGGCTATAAGGACGGGGTGGGATATAAGGGCTATCCCCAGGTGCCGGAGGATCTGGGGAACCGGGCCTATCCCCTGGATCTGGACGCAGGTGAGGCAGTGGAATGGCTCCTGGGAGAAAAATCATGATCCGGATCCTCAGGGTGGGACCGGAGCAGCGGGAGCTCCTGTGGAACCTCAACCAGAAGTACCTCTATGAAATGACGAACTTCTATGAGGACGAGCTGGATGAGAAGGGGGTCCTGCACTACGGTCATTTTGAGGAATACTTCACCGATCCCCGGCGGGAGGCGCTGCTCCTCTATGACGGGGATGCCCTCGTGGGCTTCGCCATGGTCTGTCCCTATTCCCAGCTGGAGGAATCGCCGGACCATGTGATGGCGGAGTTCACCGTCTTTCCCCCGTACCGGCGGCGGGGCCTGGCATTTCAGGCTGCCCGGAAGATCCTGGAGGAGCGTCCGGGCCGCTGGGAGATCAAGTACAACGAGAAGAACGCTGCCGGAAAAGCCCTCTGGACGAAGGTCACGGCGCCGTATCGTCCCAGGAAGGTGCGGTACAGCGATGTGGAGACGGTGCTGGCGTTTCGGACGGAGGACAGTGCCGGATGAATTGCGGCCTGCGCCGCGTGAAATACCGCGCTTTGCGCGGCATGAACCAGCTTCGGGCCTGCATCGCAGGCCCGAAGCTGGTTTCCTTCATGCGCCGCAGCGCATTTCACGTGCCCGGCGGGCACATTTCACGGCGCAGCCATTTCATGCACCGGAACGGCGCATTTCATTGCCCGCAGGGCTTATGCCTGGGCCTGCACTGCGGTGAGGGCGGCGGTGTTCACGATATCCTGCACCGAGCAGCCCCGGGACAGGTCGTTGCAGGGCTTTGCCAGGCCCTGGAGCACGGCGTAGGCCTCCGCCCCGCCGATGCGCTGGGTGAGCTTGTAGGCGATGTTCCCTGCCTGGAGATCCGGGAAGATGAGCACGTTGGCCCGGCCTGCCACGGGGCTTCCCGGGGCCTTGGAGGCGCCCACCTCCGGCACCAGGGCGGCGTCCGGCTGCAGTTCCCCGTCCAGCAGGACGTCGGGGGCCAGCTCATGGGCGATGCGCACCGCCTCCCGCACCTTGGTCACCAGCTCATGCTCCGCGCTCCCCTTGGTGGAGAAGCTCAGCAGGGCCACCCGGGGCTCCGGGACGCCGCAGAGGTCATGGGCGGTGGCGGCGGTGGTGACGGCGATCTGGGCCAGCTCCTCCGCCGTGGGGCAGGGGTTCACGATGCAGTCCGCGTACACCAGCAGCCCCTCATGCCCCAGGGCGGGGTTGGGGCAGTTCATGAGAAAGCTGGAGGAGACGATGCGGATGCCCGGTTTGGTCTTGATGATCTGCAGGGCGGGCCGGAGCATGTCCCCGGTGGTGTGCACCGCCCCGGAAACCAGGCCGTCCCCGTCCCCCAGCTTCACCATGAGGATGCCGTAATACATGGGGTCCAGGGCCAGCTTCCCCGCCTGCTCCCGGGTGAGGCCCTTGGCCTTCCGCAGGTCGTACAGGAAGTCGGCGTAAGCCTCCCCCTTGGGGCTGGCCTCCGGGTCCAGGGTTTCGATACCGGTGACGTCCGCCCCCGCCTCCCGGGCGGCGGCGGTGATTTTTTCCCGGTTCCCCAGCAGGATGGGGATGCAGATGCCCTCCCGCCGCAGCTTTTCCGCCGCCAGAAGGGTGCGCTTTTCCTCCCCCTCCGGGAAAACGATGCGCCGGGGGTACTGCCGGGCCTTCTCGTATACCTGCTCGATCATGCTCATTCCAATTCCTCCTGAAAGAAAGGGAAGCCGCTCCACACGGGCCTCCCGGTGTAGGTCATGGCCTGCTCCTGCCCCCGGAGCACCTTCAGGACCCCG